>Ga0256831_1001047_pt1 | contig 14642 bp, 4 predicted proteins | sample 132544metaG_FD_189087 | JGI IMG/M metagenome (GOLD analysis project Ga0256831, IMG submission 189087) | Hydrothermal vent microbial communities from Lau Basin, Pacific Ocean - 132-544 | ecosystem: Environmental > Aquatic > Marine > Hydrothermal vents | place: Pacific Ocean: Lau Basin | collected...
CAGCTCAAGTGCCTTAACAGTGGGGCGATTTGTTGAGATTCTAACCCCACTCATAATATCTAAATGTCCTTCAAGTCCACAAGCCCCAACACTCGTTTTTGATGTCATACAAGTAGAAATAGATAGCGATTTATCTTCGTATCCCCCCCTCACTTCGCCGTATGCACTCTGTTTTACTCCAACAAAACCACATCCTGTAATGTTTACACCTCCAACAGCACTTGCATAACCATATCCTCCCAACTCAAATTTTCCAATATTATAGTCGAGAAAAACAAAAGCACCAACACCGGCTTTTACAGCAATATCGATACCTACTAACGAGAATGACTTGTCAACAAATCTTCGTTGTCCAATTGCATAAAAACCGTGTAACGAGGAGAAATCAGGTCTGTCGGTTTCGAATTTGGCAAGTATTGGTGCTGCCATTTCGTTTAAATCGCTATTGTAAACCCCCAGTAAAAAGCCGCCATCGTAGGTGTCGGACGAGAATCGGACCTGACCGGTAAATCCCAAATAAAACCCATGTGGGTCGAATTGCATATTCATCATTCCCGATTCGATTGATGCGAATCCCAAATTAAGGCCGGTTTTAATTTTGAGTTCACCTTTAAGTGCCTTTTCTGAAAAGATATAAGCCATACTCAAATCGCCAAAAGGAGTATCAATATCACTCACTTCCAATTGGTTGCAGTCGGCTTTTATTCCTCCGGGAACCGAGAACGACACAACATTTTCATCTTCCAGTCCTGTTGAACTTGTATTGGCATCGAAAGTGAGCAATCCCCAATTATTATTGGTAACCGATATTTTACCTTTAAAGACGCTCATCTCTTCTTTTCCAAATTTTACCTTTTGCGGCACAACATCGATAAAACACTCGTTGGGTGTTTTTGTAAGAAATCCATGAACCGATATTTTGTCGCCGGGTTTGCCGGGCGGAGCTTTTATAAAGAAATCGCCATAGGTTGTAAATTTTTCATCGACAAGTGTTTGCGAACTTTTCTTCTGTTCGAGTTTGTAAACCAAATTGGCGTTACAATCAACAATTCCGTTTATGGGTTCCAGCTTGGCAATTAATTTACCATGGCTTTTTATAAACGTCATTTCGGCACGGGTGGGAACAAATCCGGGAATTCCCAATTCCGGCATTCCGGCGAGGGTAAAAAAGTCTTTCCCTGACATAATCTGGTCGACATAAACATCTAATAATTTATGAAATACAAGATGTTTCCCAAGCGTTAAAACTGTTGAATTGTCACTAAGCATTCCCAGCGAAGTAAATTCGAGCCGTCCGGTTGTTGCCGGCAATTTATCGACCCAGGCAACGGGGCCATTTGTTGTGCCAACCATACTAATACGGTAGTGGCCAACTCCGGCATCGTAATTAAATACTGGTTTTATATTTTTATCCAGAATAAGAGGTGTTATTCCTCCCAAAGTAAGTCCTTCACCCATGTTAATTTTTCCATCGCGCAAAGCAGTGGGACGAATCAGCCAGTTTTTTATTCCAACATTAATTCCCAGACCGGTAGAAATGGTACTGTTTTTCAGAACCAGTGCATCTTTGGTTTTATCGAAAGTCCATCCTTTGTTTGCAATAACTTTCCACTTTTCGAGGTTGAATTCAAGTGGTTTATCCGACCGGGTAATCAAATCCATATTCTCTTTTGTAATTTGAATTTGCCCGGCTTTTATTTTTAAATCGAGGTTGCCCGCGTGGTTGGCTACTGGAATATCGGTATGTAATGTTACACCAATATTTATAGTACCGTTTTGTAAATACGAGCTTCCATAACTGGAAGATGCATTAAACCCGAAAACGCGAAAATCGGTTATTGGTTCGGGATAACTGCCGTTTAACAATCTTCGGATGTTAAACAAGTAGTACCGGTTTTTAAACAGGTTTGCCGCATTAAACGAGTTTTGAAGCGCGCCCGAATTATATTGCGTTTTACTCCTGAAAATATCGATGTATGTTTTTGTTGTGTCGTCGCCAACAAATAAATCGCCATGAAAATCGTAAGCAAATTTAAACGAGGCAAGGTCGATTTGCAATTCACCCCCTAACACGGCACCGTCACCTCTCTTTTTAATTTTCAGAAGTCTGTTTCCGCCCGATTTTGCCATTGGTTCGCTGAGTATTCCTTCAAATCCTCCTTTTATTTTTATGGGTAACGAGTAGAGTTTTGTTGAAATTACATCGCCTTTCGGAACAATCTCGCCGTTTGTACCTCTCTCAATTTTCAGGTTTTTAAAATATACTTTTTCGTCGTTGTTTAGTGTATTGAAATCGGCATTATGCGGCAGGTTATAAAAATATCCGCTAATTGTTGTTCCCAATTGCGGCCGTGTTTTAAGTTCTTCAACAGTAACAGGCAGCCCCCAAATATTCGACAAATTCCACTTGTCGGCTTTTTTAAGCTGAAAATCGAACCCACTGGTAACCATTGACGATTTTACCGTAATCTCTTTTTCGCTGCCGATATAAGAAATTTTCTCCCCGTTTTTAACCGCTTTTACAACTATTTTGGTTGGCGTGTTATAGTGGGGAATTCCGTTTAATTTATAGTTTCCGTTTTTGTCGGAATAGGTTTTTATATACAACGAGTGGCCATCGGTACTTTGTAATTGAGTAAAAACAAGTGCACTATCGATGGGCTGACTGTTGTTCTGCTCGGTAACTGTTCCCGAAATGTGCAACGCATATTCCAGTTTAACCGTTTCGTTTTGCCAGTTTTTACCAACCGGAATACTGAATGAAGTTTGCAGTGGCGAGTAGTTTTCGGCCAACACTTTTACAACAAACTGTTCGCCCGGCGAGGGGAAAACAATTTCGGCAACACCGGCACTGTTTGTTTTTCCAATTGCCAACGTATCGCCAATAAGAACAGTTGCATTACTAATTACTCCGTTCGAAGTTTTGTCGTAAAGTTGCAGTTTTAAGCGATGCAATTTACTGGCAACAGTAAAGGTTTTACGAATATGCGGGTCGAATTCCAACACTTCAACCGTATCGTGATAAAATTTATTCGAGAGCGGTAAAATCTCAATTCGGGTAACGCCGTACGAATGAGCAGCTACCTCGAAATACTCACCGGAACGGTAGATGTCTCCATTAGAATCGTATTCCCAGCGCGGTTCGGTTTTAACGTATGGATTATTGGGAAGCACCTTAATATACGAAGCAACCGGCTCACCTTTTTCGTTAACTACTTCTCCTTTTAATAGTTGTCGCGGTTCGAGCTGGATCTCCTGAAAAATGAGTTCACCATATTTCAAATTAAGCGGAGCTTCATTTTGCGGTGGCCTTACAACCGTTTTATATAACGAGCTGCTCACATGTATACGCCGGAACGGACCTCGTGCTCCTCCATTTTCGTCGACATTCACCCACAGATTTTTAAACCTAAAAAACCCGGATGAGTTGGTCACCTGTTTCTTCTCAAGAAGTCCCGGAGTATCGGCGGTGTATCCGGCATACAATCGTACCTCCTGATTGGCAAGCCCGACATTTTCGAGATTTGTTTTCACCATCAGCCGTCCTTTTATTTCGGGAGGAGCAGCTTTTAAGAATACATCTTTATTCGTTAAAGTCGGAGGCGGATTATAAAAGTGATTATAAAGTAACGGAGCACCGCTCCCCGCCCACCCGGCATCGTCGTCGTGCAGCGCAGTTCCGGCAGCATCGTTACTTATCTTACTACCTATTAAGTTGTCGAAATAAGGTTCGAAATTATAGATTGTATTTTCGTAGGTCGAATCGGCTTTGTCGGAGCGTGTTGTAACGCTCAGGTAGTAAGGACTTTGGTCTTTCCCGTCGGTAACTTCCCAATGTTCAACCAAATGAGGAATTGTAACTTGCCCGTTTTTATCGGTAATGCCAATAAAAACGTCTTTAAATTCGCCATTGGCATTTTTTGTTACACTGCCAAGTTTTTGTCCTTCGGCAAGAAGTATTGAAGGGTGTTCGTTACCCACTTTTTGTATGTCGCGAAGCACTTTTACAATTGCATTTTTTATGGTGTCGCCTCCGGCAATTGCTTTGGGTTTATTGTCGTACCCTTGGTAATCTCCTTTTTCAATAGATCCTTTGTGCCCATCGTATTGCGAAAGAACAGTAAGTTTTACATTGAAATCTTTTATTAGTGCCACTTGCGGTGCAAGAGTAATATTGTCGCCCGGCGAGGCAAATATATCCACATCGGGGCTGCAAAATTTCTGATTTATCACTTCAATTTTTAAGCTTATAAATCCTGAATAATCGGCACTGCCAAATTTAGCCGGCGAACTTTTGGCAACGGCATAAAATGGCCCGGTAAAATAATCTGTCTGAAAATCGAAAGAGTAGTTTCCTTGTGCATCGGTGGTAGTTACATCGAGCACATTGTCTATTGTGTTTTCAACTCTCTCGTAACTTATTTCGTTTCCCTGTAAATCGAAAAAGCGGTAATCTTCTAACTTTATACTTCCTAAACCATTGTTTATAAACGATTTTACGTTCGAGAAACCATCTGGCTGTGCGAATCCAAAACGTGCAACCAATCGAATCATTGTATTTCGTAATGGCTCGCTATTGTTTACCGATAAAACTTTTTCATTTAATGTTCCCGAACCAAACGGAGGCGCAAACGATATGTTCTTTAGTGTATTATCTGTTTTCAGTTTAACAGCTGTTCCACTTAATCCCTTTTTATTGTTGTTGGCATTTCCTGTGTTTACGCTAAACATTCCGTAGTTAAACACCGAAGATGTATTTCCCTGTTTCGGAACAGTTGCTGCGGCATTGTTGGTGCCCAGCGATGCCAGTTTGCAGTGCATTTGCCCGTGAACCGAAGTAAATGGAAGCATTCCAAAGTTGTTACTAAACCCGTCCCAAGCATCGCTTAAATCCGAAACCAGATTTTCGGCGGTGTTTACCGGTTCAATTTTAAAGGGCGATTTATAGGTAAACCAACAGACTTCGCTGGTTCCATAATTTTTAAACTGAATTTCGCCACTAACATCAACAGCCTGAACGGCAAATGCGTATGTTCGCCCCTCTGTAAGCTGTGGCTCAGCAGGCCCCATAATAAGTTGATTGCTGTTTACTTCGGTTTCAAAGAAATAGGGCTGGCCGGCCGAAACAATTGCATCGTACGGACTTCTGTCGCCGGGTTGAACTTCAACCATAATAAAATGATACGAATAGACAATTCCGGCAGTGGGAGGAGTTGTCCACGAAAATATTAAATTTTGAACCGGAGTCGCGTCAATTGTATCGCCACAAGTTGGATATAAAATAACCGGTGGGTCGACATATTGAATAAAAATTGGGTTTGAGCAACCAGTGTTTTCCGACGACAGCGGTTGATTTGTTTCGTAACTGAAAACACGGAAGCACATTTGATACGTTCCCTCCGGAAACCCCTGATTCCGAACAGCTTCGTCTTTAGTAATCCCCGAAAAAACCAAATGATCTAACGAAAAAACTTTTTCGATATTCGAAGGCGAAAGTTGAAATGGAATATTGGGTACGAGTGTTATTGGCAACTCGGGTTTGTATCCTTCTTCGGTTGAAACATCAATCCCGTTATCGCCGGTAAAATGCCCCTGAATATAAACATCTACCGGGCGCGCCGAAGTATTAATTAACGTTACATTTACCTTATCGGCATGGTCGAGATAGTACGAAAGTTTAGGCGAAAAAGGCGGATATACAACGCTTGTTACCGATACCGGATAGTACTGAGCCAATGAGAACAAAGGTAACCCAAATAGCACAAGAAGCATTAGAAGTTTGCTTCCGGCAGCTCTTATTTTTCTGTTAAAATGTGTATACATAGCTAAAGTCTTCTGTTTGTTCGTTGAATGATTTTAAACTGTCGGTTTGGTTTTGGTTGAAAATAGCATACATTTTAAAACGTAAACTGTGATGCTTATTAATTTTGTAACGAGTAGTAAAAACGGGAGTTACAATATTGATTGTCTCACTACTGTTTTCGCTTTGCGAGATATTTACATTCAGTGCCATATTTAGTTTATTGTCGAGCATAGTTTTCATTGCCCCTAAAGTTGCTGTTTTATTGTAACTCGTTCCGGTTGCCATATCTACCTGATTGTAAAGTGCCGATGCAGTAACCGATACATTTGAAGGTGTGAAATTGAGGTTGTACGACAACATTAAATTGGTCATTGTAAACTCGGTTAATTTGTTCGAATATGGGTTTTTGTCGATTAACCCGACACGCGTAAACGGGATTGTAATAAAGTGGTTTATCTTTTTATTTTTCGAACTGAACTGGAAGTGGGGCATTATCATAAGTGTTGCATTGGTTTGATAAATTTTTATCGAATCGCCAATTTGAATTCTTCCCGGCGTCTGATTAATGGTGTAGTTCGAATAGTTCATATTAATACCAAATGCACGAACCGGATTGTATGAAATATTTGCCGAGCCAATAATTTTACTTGTTGTTGCCGAGCGTGTTGTTTTTAAATTGTTGTGTTCGAGGCCAAGACTTCCATTTACCGTCATTTTGCTTTTGAGCATTTTAAAAGCTGTTGATACGGTAAAATTCTCAACATCGTTATTAATAAAATATACCCCCATTGATTTATAACCGGGGTCAATTCTTCTGTAGTTTAAACCAAACTTTGTCCCTTTTTGCGTTTGGTAAATTAAACTGCTTCGCAGTGCCAGAAACTGGTCGGTTGAAGCATTAATGGCAATGGGAGGAGTAAAACTTATATCGGTAAACTTATACTCTTCGAGCCGTTGATTATCGGTAAAAATACTGTAAGCGCCTTCTGTTTCGAGGTGTAAACTTTTCGAAAATTTTATTCGTGTGTTTATTCCTCCAACCAAGTTGGCTGCAGGTAATTTGTACAGCTCTTTATTGCCCGGGTCTATTGATGTTGAGTCGTCTTCGGCTTTCATTACAACAAAATCTATAAAGGTTTCTTTTGTTCCGATGCCTATTTTTGCACTTAGCATTTTACGATCGAAACTACCCAGATTGCTACTAAAAGGGTCGTTTACATTAACTGCCTTGTTTGTAACTCTTTGCAGCCGGCCAACCATAACTCCAAATCTAAAAATACCCGGATTTAACTCTACTCCTGCTCCAAAAACCGTATGGCCACCCAACACATATTTCGAAAAATTTACATTGTTGTAACCGAGGTACATTTTTATCCATTTATATGTTGGCCGCAGTCCGAATTGATTAAAAGGCTGGCTAAATTCTTTGTTTCTATTACTGTAAACAAACGAAACGGGAAGAACAACTCCTTTTAAATCGAAGGTTAAGTTTCCGTTCAATATGTACGAGAAAGGGTCTTTTCGCGGGGTTATACCATCTACACTGTAACCAACCGCAGTAGCCGAAAAACTACCATGTACGGCAGATTCGCTATTTTTTAAATTTGCCAAATCTTGTGCATTCGAAAAGGATGGACCGGAAATTAAAACAGCAACAAACAATAGATAAACAAATATGGGTTTAAACTCATACATCTTATTGGCTTGTTAGATATTAAATTATTTAGATTCCTAAATTATAAAAATTTAAAATATTTTTCCTAATAATCGTTATTAAACTTTATGTTAATGTAAATAAGAGCAATGTTTCTGCGGGAGAAAAGCACCGATTTATTTTTTAATAATCACCGTTTTTATATCCGACGACCAGGCAGAGAAAAAGCCCAGTGCGCCGTTCGAGATATTTGATGTGGGATTGGCAGGCGCCGCCGATCCCGGATTTACATTTATCAGCTCTTTAAATGTATTGAAATAGTCGTAGCTGTTTTTATCGAGCGAAATAAATTGAATGGAAACCGTATCGCCAACACCAAAAGTGATTCCCTGCAATGTAATTTCAATGTGTTTTCCATCGATTAACCGGTCGTCGAAAACAATAAAATTGTCGGGTTCGTCTTTTAGCGTATCGTTTTTATAAATTTTTATCCGGTAAAAATTCTCAATATTTTCAGGATCGGTAAAATAGGCCCTGACAATGTATCCTTCTTCGAAATAGGCAAATCCTTCATCGAAATAATAGTTAAGCGAATCGATTAATACAGCAGGTTCTAATGTTGAACTGGCCGTATAAGTTTCGTTTTCGGTGTGTACGGTTAAATTGTAGGTTACTCCTTCGGTAGGATTAATTTTGTCCGATTTATAGATTCCCTTTTCAGTTTCTACAAAACGAAAAGTCTCGTCTAAACTGCTCTGAACAATTACATCGGCACCTTCAATCTTTTCAATTTCCGATTCGCCAAAATAGCTGCCGGTTTTCGAAAGTTTTATTTCGGCCTTAAACGGAAATCTTGCCAAATTACCTTCCACAACCACTGTCGGATGCGCTTCGTTTAAGTCTACATCAATCACCTTTTCGCAACCCCAAAGAAGCGAAACAGCAAAAAACAACAGATATAATTTAGTTCGTTTCATTTAAAATTTAAATTTATAACTCACCGACGGAATTACCTTAAATATAGCAAATTGCACCGCTTCGGTAACATTCGGGTTCTCTTCACTCTCTCTAAAATCTATAAAATAAGCATTTTCGCGTGCATAAACGTTGTACACCGAAAAATTCCAACTCGACTCGAATCGCTCTGTTTTTTTGCGTTGCCAGGTTAATCCTAAATCGAACCGGTGATAATTTGGCATTCGGTAACCGTTTCGTTCGGTGTAATACGCAACTGTCTGTCCTTCAATTTCGTATTTTCCGCTGGGAAAAGTTACTGCATTTCCGGTATAAAAAATCCACGTTGCCGAGAGTTTTAGTTTCCGGGTAATGTCGAACATTCCAACCACCGAAAGGTCGTGTGTACGGTCGTGCCGTGCCGGAAAAGGATTTCCTTTGTTTATTAAATCGAACTGCCTCATTGTTTTTGCCCAGGTGTAACTTACCCACCCGTTTAATCGTCCAAAATTACGTTTCACCATCAGTTCGGCACCATACGCCCAACCTCGTCCAAAAACCAGCTCCGACTCTACTGTTGCATTGTAAACCAGCTCGGCACCATTTTTATAATCAATCTGATTTTTTAAATCTTTATAATAAATTTCAAGCGATGTTTCGTACTCGTTCTCTTTAAAATTACGAAAGTAACCCAACGATATTTGATCGGAAATTTGTGGTTTTACATTGTTGCTGCTGGGCAACCATAAATCGGTGGGTGTAGTTGTGGTTGAGTTCGATAACAGATGCAAAAACTGATAGATACGATTGTACGAAGCCTTTAACGAGCTTTTCCTGTTTATCGTGTAATTTAACCCAATTCGCGGTTCGAGCCCACCCTGCGTTTTTACAATTCCAAAATGCTCTTTGTTTATGGTATTTATAAGTTTTCCCGCTTCGTCGAACTCGTAAAACTCGCCCGGACCCACATTGCTGAAAAGCGCCAGTCGTAACCCGTAATAAACTTTAAACTGCTCAGAAATTTGCTGACTGTTCGAAATGTAACCGGCCCATTCAATTGCTCTGCGCCGCGATATTTTATCCGACTCCAGCGAAAAGCCTTCCGAAACTGTAATCTCACCCGGCAAAACATTATGGAAAATAACATTACCTCCAAATTTTAATGTGTTTTGTGCATTTGCATAAAAGGTAAAATCCTGCTTTAAATTAATGTCGTTAATTTCTGACCGGATTAAAATATCGGCGGCATCGAAAATGTTAATGTTGTACGAGTAATTGCTAACAATAAATGAGGTATTCGAAAAAAGCTTACCGTTAAAGCTGTGATTCCATCGCAATGTTCCGGTAATACTTCCCCAATCGAATCCAAACTCTTTTGCATATCCAAAATTATCGCGGCCAAAATAGCCCGACAAATAAATGCGGTTGTTTTTGTTAATTTTATAATTCGATTTCAGATTCAGGTCGTAAAAATAGAGCGTTGTATTTTTTATGTCCTCTTTTTTCGAGAATACCAAAAACATATCGGCATACGTTCGCCTGCCGCTTACAATAAACGAGCCTTTATCTTTTTTTATTGGCCCTTCAACGGCAAGGTTCGACGAGATTAATCCGATGTTTCCGGTTACACCAAATTTTTTCATATTCCCCTCTTTCATTTTAATATCGAAAACCGATGAGGCGCGACCGCCAAATTCGGCAGGAATAGAGCCTTTCATTAAATTGGCACTTTTTATTGCTTCGGAGTTAAAAACCGAAAAGAAACCCAGCAAATGCGATGCGTTGTAAACAGGAGCTTCGTCGAGCAGAATTAAGTTTTGGTCTATTCCGCCACCGCGCACATAAAACCCTGAATTTCCTTCGCCTGCCGATTTTACTCCCGGCATTAATTGAATCGTTTTCAGAATATCGTGTTCGCCAAACAGAACAGGAATACTTTCAATCTGCTTTGGTGTAAGTTTTACATTGCCCATTTCAACCGAAGTAACATTCTTATCGGCACGTTCGCCGGTAACAATAATATTCCCCAATTCAACGGTTTTCTCTTTTAATTCAATATCGACAACCTGATTTGCAGTTAAATTAACGGTAATGGTTCGAGGCTCGTACCCCACATATTGAAACCGAATTTTGCACTCACTTTCCGGAAGTGAAATGGAGTAAAATCCATAACTATTCGAGACCGTACCACGATGGGTTACTCCTTCAATAAGTACAGTTGCTCCAATTAAATCTTCTCCGGTGGCAAAATCTTTAATGTTTCCGCTAATGGTATATTTTTGCTGTGCTGACGCCAACAAAAAATTAAAAAATGTTAAAAAGATTATACTTGTCAGTCTTAGCATTCCGGTTTATTAATGTGTTCAAAAATAGAATAATTATTTGGCTTTTCTATTTTCCTGCACCTCTCATTCTTTCTATTTCTTTTTCAGTTAGTTAAACAAAAAGCATAAAGAATAATGCGATTATTTTCATCAACAAAAGCATACAGTACACCACTACTATTCAACAACTTACAGCAAAATAAATTCCCGATAACAGGTTGTGATTATTTTCCATATCCTACCTAAAATGTCCCGATATTCATACAAAATGCCGAATTGACTAAAAAAAACTTGATAAAGCTGTAAGGATATTTTATTTCGGAGAAAGGTTGTTAACAAATTATTACTATTTTTGGTGACCTTTCGTAAAAGTTTGGGAGATTAAAAGATGGAATTTGAAAGTTTTTAAAGTGTCTGTCTGAATTAGGGCGGGCAATATCAAAAATTATATAAATACTTAAAATTATAACGAGATGAAAGTTTATAAAACGGAAGAAATCCGAAACATTGCTTTAATCGGTAATGCTGGCAGTGGGAAAACCACCCTTGCAGAAGCTATGCTTTTTGAGGGTGGAGTAATAAATCGTAAAGGTGAGGTAACCGCTAAAAATACGGTATCTGACTATACAGAAATCGAGCAGGATTATGGCAACTCGGTGTTTTCTACGTTGTTATATACTGAATACAACGGTAAGAAAATAAACATTCTGGATACACCCGGAATGGATGACCTTTGCGGAAATGTAGTCTCTTCGTTGCACGTTACGGCGCTAAGTTTAATTACAATTAATTCTACCACCGGAGTTGAAGCCGGAACAGAAGCTGCCGGCCGTCAGGCAGAACACGCCGACACACCGCTAATTTTTGTTTTTAATCAGCTCGACCACGATAATTCAAATTTCGAGTCGGCACTCGACCAGTGCAAAGCTACTTTTGGAAATAAAGTTACCGTAATTCAATATCCGGTTGATGCCGGCCCCTCTTTTTCTGCAATTATCGATGTTTTAAAGATGAAAATGTATAAGTACGGTGCCGATGGTAAAAAACCTGAAATTCTAGACATCCCCGATTCGGAAAAAGAGAAAGCTGCTGAACTGCACAACGAGTTGGTTGAAATGGCAGCAGAAAATGAAGAAGCATTAATGGAACTCTATTTCGATAAAGGAACACTTTCCGAAGACGAAATGCGTAAGGGCATAAAATTGGGAATGTTGGAACGTGGCCTTTTCCCAGTGTTTTGTACCGGAGCAAAGAACAATATTGGCGTAGGACGTTTAATGGAATTCATTACCAACATTTCTCCCGCACCTAACGAAAAAGCATTAACCGAGATTGTTAGTGGGAAAAAAGTTAAAATGGATGCTTCGGAACCGGCAAGTATTTTTGTTTATAAAACTTCGGTAGAATCGCATGTGGGCGAAATTACCTATTTTAAAGTGATGTCGGGAACAATTACCGAGGGACTCGATTTAATAAATACAACTACCGGCAACAAAGAGCGCTTGTCGCAGGTATTTGTTTCGGCCGGTAAAAATCGCGAGAAAGTTGATAAACTGGTTGCCGGAGATTTGGGTTGCACCGTAAAACTTAAAGACACAAAATACAACCAAACATTAAGTGCAAAAGAGGCCGATGTTAAGTTTGCCGAAATTGTTTTTCCCGAGCCGCGTCATACGGTTGCCATGAAAGCGGCCAACGACTCGGACGATGAGAAAGTGAGTGAAGTACTCAACAAAATAAAATACGAAGACCCAACTTATATTATTGAATACTCGAAAGAGTTAAAACAGTTGCTGGTTCATGGACAGGGCGAATATCATATGAATATTTTAAAATGGTATTTCGATCATGTTTATAAAATTGAGGTTAATTTCCTCACACCTAAAATTCCTTATCGCGAAACAATTACAAAAGCGGCACAGGCCGATTACCGTCATAAAAAACAGTCAGGTGGTGCAGGTCAGTTTGGTGAAGTACATATGATTATTGAACCATACACCGAAGGTTCGGAGCCGAAAAAAATGTTCAAATTTGGCGATAAAGAGCAGAAACTTGCCATTCGCGATGTTCAGGAGCACGAACTTCCGTGGGGTGGTAAACTGGTGTTTGTAAATAGTATTGTTGGTGGTTCCATCGATGCTCGTTTCCTTCCTGCAATTCTGAAAGGAATTATGGAAAAAATGGAGGAAGGGCCACTTACCGGTTCGTATGCCCGCGACATTCGCGTTTATATTTACGACGGGAAAATGCACCCGGTCGACTCAAACGAGATTTCGTTTAAACTGGCAGGTAGAAACGCTTTTAGTATGGCATTTAAAAATGCCGGAGCTAAGATTTTAGAGCCAATTTACGACCTCGAAGTGTGGACTCCTTCCGACAGAATGGGAGATGTAATGAGCGACTTGCAAGGCCGTCGTGCCATGATTATGGGAATGGGCTCTGAAAAAGGATTGGAGAAAATTACAGCAAAAGTTCCGCTTAAAGAGATGAATAAATACACCACATCGTTAAGCTCTATTACCGGTGGTAGAGGTGTATTTCGTATGGCTTACGATGGGTACGAGAAAGTTCCTGCCGATGTTCAGGACGAACTGTTGAAAGCATATGCAAAAGAACAAGAAGAAGAATAAAGTACTTTTTTCATTCTTTGTAAGTTTAAAGCTCCGGTTTTTATAGGCCGGGGCTTTTTTTAAACTCAAACTACATAGCTTTTCTCACAATGTACATCGGAATCAAAAAAAGCTAAATGGATTGAGTATGTGTGGGAAAATCTAAAATGGCTTTTACACAGCGGTCTGCAGTTTGCCCGTCCCATTTTTCGGGGCGTTGCGGAACACGACCAACATTTAATGCAATGTTATATTCTTCGCGAATGCGCGAAATATTATTTCCCACTAAAACACTTGCGCCACCATGTTCTTTTAGTGTAACCGGGCGTTCAGTATTCCACCTCATGGTCAGGCAGGGCGTTCCAAGCACACAACACTCCTCTTGCAAACCACCACTATCGGTAAGCATAATGGTAGCATTCATATTTAAACGTAACATTTCGTGGTAGCCAATGGGGTGCAAAAGAACCAATTGCTGACAGGCAACTGCCTTTTCCCAAAGATTAAATTGTTGAAGCATTTTTTGTGTTCTTGGATGAATGGGCCAAATCATGGGCATATCGCGTGCAACTTCGCTTGTCAAAAAATCAATAATTGGCTCCAAAACTTCTTTCTTGTCAACATTCGACGGGCGGTGAAGGGTGAGAACTGCATATCCATTTTTAGTGTCAATCGTTTTGTTTTGTTCGTTCTGCAGTGCATTTTCATTAATAATAGCGGCAATGTCGAAAGCTCTTGCTTTTTCGCGATTTGCTTCCAATGTGTCAATCATAATATTTCCCACAAACTTTATTTTCGAATCGGGGACACCTTCAGCTTTCAAGTTTTCGATGGATAGCGTATCGGGAGTTAAAAGTAAATCGGACAGTCTATCGGTTACAAGCCTGTTAATTTCTTCGGGCATTCGTTCGTCTCCACTACGCAGCCCCGCCTCGATATGACAAACTTTTATGTGCAGTTTTTTTGCTGAAACCGAGCAGGCGAGTGTTGCGTTTACATCGCCAACAACCACTACCCAGTCGGGGTTTTCAGCCACCAGAACTTTCTCAATCGCCATCATTGTTTTTCCAACCTGTTCGGCATGACTTCCCGAGCCGATACCCAAATTTATATCGGCTGCAGGAATTCCCAACGACTTAAAAAATGCTTTCGACATGCGGTCGTCGTAATGCTGACCGGTGTGAACAAGAATGTGTGAGATTTTTTCCCCTGCATTACGTTTATTACTCGTTTCAATAGCTTTAATAAAGGGTGCTATTTTCATAAAATTTGGCCTTGCGCCTACTACCGATATTATT
>Ga0256831_1001048_pt1 | contig 14627 bp, 14 predicted proteins | sample 132544metaG_FD_189087 | JGI IMG/M metagenome (GOLD analysis project Ga0256831, IMG submission 189087) | Hydrothermal vent microbial communities from Lau Basin, Pacific Ocean - 132-544 | ecosystem: Environmental > Aquatic > Marine > Hydrothermal vents | place: Pacific Ocean: Lau Basin | collected...
GTCACGAAAAGGAATATTTTCAGACATTAAAGGCTTTGGAAAATTTGAGCTAAATCAAGGAGTAAAGCTACATGTTAAGAACCTTAACTGAGAAAGACTTTATAGAAAAGCTCAAGTCTAAAGGGTTAATTCCAAATAGAGACTACTCTTCATTTAGACAAGTTGCTGGTATTCTCAAGTGGAACCTACCAGAATTGGAAGAGCTCTTCAAAAACAACGGTATTGAATTCTACAGTAAACTGCCTACCCATCCAACAGAAGAGCTCCTAGAAAAGGTTCCTCAACAAATACTCAAAAAGGAAAGATTTATTCCTCTTTTTGAAGACGAAAACAGTATAACTGTAGCAACGGATAACCCTTTTAACTATGAGGGGTTAAAAAAAATTGAGTGGTTCTTTTCAAAACCTATTAGAACAGTTGTCGTCCCTTTCGACGAGATAAACGCCTTTTTTTCCTCGTCTGAGCTAAAAAACGAGGAAACACAGATTGCAGAGTCTTACGGTGAAGATCTCCTTACAGTAGAAGAAGAGGCCCCCGCCGTTCAGTTTATAAACGAAGTTCTAACCCTTGCAATCAGAGCCCGAGCCAGCGACGTCCATTTTGAGCCTTTCAGAGATAGAATGAGAGTAAGACTCAGAGTTGACGGCGTCTTAAAAACGGTTAGAGAACTTCCTGCCTCTAAGATTCCTCCGGTTATTTCAAGGTTGAAAATAATGGCAAACTTAGACATAGCCGAAAAACGTCTTCCTCAAGACGGCCGCATAATGGTTCGCCTAGGAGGAAAAGAAATAGACATCAGAGTCTCGACTCTTCCTACCTACTTCGGTGAGCGAGTAGTTTTAAGACTTCTCTCAAAAGAGAGTATTCTTTACTCAACAAAAGAACTCGGGCTTCTGCCCGATGACTATCAAACCTTTTCTAATCTTATAAAAACACCTCACGGAATTGTACTCGTTACAGGTCCTACAGGCTCTGGAAAAACCACAACTCTATACGCAGCCCTATCAGAGATAAATAGAGAGGAAATCAACATAATTACAGTTGAAGATCCTGTAGAGTATCAACTTGAAGGAATTTCCCAAGTCCAGGTAAAGCCGGAAATTGGCCTGACGTTTGCAAGTGCTTTGAGAAGCATACTAAGGCAAGATCCAGACGTAATAATGGTTGGTGAAATAAGAGATAGAGAAACTGCCGAGATTGCAATACAAGCAGCACTAACCGGCCATCTCGTTTTCTCAACTCTTCACACAAATGATGCCCCTTCCTCAATAACGAGGCTTGTTGACATGAGAATAGAACCCTTCTTAGTAGCCTCTTCTGTTGTAGGGGTCATTGCACAAAGGCTTGTAAGGAAAGTATGCCCTTACTGTAAAGAACCCTACACACCTACACTCCAAGAGTTAAGGGACTTAGGTCTAAATGACTTTAACGGTACCTTTTATAGAGGAAAGGGGTGTGAACACTGTATGAACACCGGTTATTTGGGAAGAACAGCCATTTACGAGATACTTGTAGTTGATAAAGAAATAAAAAAATTGATCCTTGAAGGTAAAGACAGCGATGAAATAAAAGAAGTTGCTGTCTCGAAGGGAATGAAAACCTTAAGGGACGACGGTGCACAGAAAGTTAAAATGGGAATAACGACACCTGAAGAAGTTTTAAGGGTTACGAGAGGGTAATGGCAGTATTTTCTTACAAAGCTCTAGACAGTAAAGGCAAAGAGATAAAGGGAGTAATTGAGGCCCCCACGAAGAGTAGTGCATATACCCTTTTAAAAAACAGAGGTATTTATCCACTAGAACTCCACGAGGAAAAAACAGAGGACTCAAAAAGTTTCTTCCTTGGCATTCTTAGAAAAACCCCTACATCCTCTGAACTTGCAATGTTTTTTAGAACTCTCTCTACACTCTTAGATTCGGGAATTCCTCTAGTAGATGCTGTCAATTCTTTTACAGATGGAGAAGAAAAGAAACACTTGAGGATTTTCTATAAGAAAATAGTAGACAGCTTAAAAGAAGGCCTTTCATTTACTGAATCTTTAAAAAGAGCAGACATAAAAGATCCTGTAATCCTTGCTCTTGTATCGTCAGGTGAGCGCTCCTCGCTTCTCTCAAAGAATCTTCTTATGGCAGCAGACCTTCTTGAAAGACGCGAATCCATAAAAGGAAAGGTTCTTCAAGCTCTAATCTACCCTTCCGTTCTAATGATTGTAGCCTTCGGAGTTATAGTTTTTATGCTGGTAACTGTAATCCCAAAAGTCGAAGCTATTTATACAACAGCTAAATTACAACTCCCCTTTTCAACTCGGTTACTTCTATTTATAAGCTCTTTTATACTCAACTACTACTATCTTCTTCTAGCTTTTTTTATCTTCTTTATCCTTTTCCTACTTTTCGTTTCTCGAAAAAAGAAACAGAAACTAGATCTCCTTAAAATTAAACTTCCAATAATTGGTAAACTCCTTACCTACTCTGAACTTGTAAAGTTCTTTACAACTTTTGGAGACCTTCTATCGGCTGGAGTTCCCGCTGTAGAAGCCTACAGAACTGCTGCAGAGACAATCCTTAACTTAGAACTTAAAACTGCTTTTATATCTAACATTTCTAATTTTGAGAAAGGAATACCTTTTTACAAAATCCTCTCAAAGATTGAACAGATACCTGGAGTAGTTGTACAACTTATAAAGGCAGGGGAAAATTCCGGCAATCTCTCCAAAATGAGCCTAAGAGTAGCAAAGTTCCTCGAGAACGAGCTAAACTTTAAAATAAAAAACTTGACTTCTCTACTTGAGCCTGTTACCATGCTCTTAGTAGGAATTATCGTAGGTTTTGTGGTATATGCTCTACTACTCCCAATTTTGAGCATAAGTACTATAAAAATTTTCTAAAATTGTGGAGTTTTATAGATGGAGTGGTTGATAAAGTTCCTAAAAGGTTCTGACTACCTCGTACCCGCTCTTGACATCGGCACCCACTCAGTGAAGTTAGTTCAATCAGAGAGAAAAGGAAACAACTACAAAGTAAAGGTCTTCGGAAAGAAAGAATACAAAGAGCAGGTATTTGCGGGTATGGAAGTAATTGACGAATTCGAGCTTATAGAGAGTATAAGGGAACTTTATCAAGAGTTATCTATAAAGGATAAGGAGGTAATAATTCACGTTCCTCTTTCAGCCTGTTTCTACAGCGTTATTAGTATTCCTCCTTCTAAAGAACCGGAAGAAGCCGTGATCGACTACATGAAGAGTATTATTAATCCTGAAGAGTTTTCTTTCATAAGGATAGATTACAAGATCCTCCCTATTTCTATAGAAAAAGGAAATATTGACATTGCTATAGCTGCAGTAAGAAAGGACTTTTTAGAGCAACGTATAAAATTGCTGAAAAAAGCAGACCTTAATCCTGTTGTTGTAGACATAGAACCTGCAGCTATTAATAACCAGTTTTATCTTAACAACCCTGATAAAACAGTTTCTCCTGTATGCCTTGTTGACATCGGCGCTTCTTTTACAAAAGTTGTAGTTTCTTTTGGAGGATATCCCTACATAACAAGAAACGTAGAAATAGGAGGCCAAACCATAAACGAGCAACTCCAGAGAGAGTTTATGCTTAGCTCTCAGGACGTTGAACTTCTAAAGCGAGGAGAAGACATAAAGGGTATTACTTACGATGAAGCGTTTAACGTTATTAAACAAATTTTAAGAAAAATAGCAACAGAAATAATGTGGACTATTGATAACTTCAAAGACCGTTTTAGTCTTGAAGTTGAGTCTATCTACCTCTACGGAGGCTCAGCTAAACTAAAGGGGATCACTGAGTTTCTGGAAGATCTATTAGGTCTAAAAGTTTCCAGAGGAGATCCTTTAGGCTTCTCTGGAATATTCGGTAACGAAGAGTACGCTGTAGCAGCTGGATTAAGTATCAGATATAAGGGTGACGAAAATGCTAAGGTTTAACTTTGCAGAAAGGAAAGAGTCAAGTTACTCTAAATACTTGAAACCTGATCTAATCTTTTTCATTCTCATCGTTCTAGGAATCTTTATTGGTAGCTATTTTTACACAGCATCACTAAAGCAGGAAATAAGAAACGCTCAGCTTCAGATAGAGCGTCTAAACCGCGAAATAAAGAGACTTCACAGAGTACAGAGAACAGAGAAAGAGTTGATTTCCCGTAAGAAAGAGTTGCAAAAAAAGCTTCGGATAGTATCCGAGCTTGATGTAAAAAGGAAGGTTCCAGCTTTCCTTTACTTCTTCGCTGATCCCAATAACGTTAAGGACATCTGGTTAACCTCCTTAACATACTCAAGCAATCGGCTTGAATTAAAAGGAGGAACCCTGGACATTACAAAGTTTCCCAAATTTTTAAAAATTTCAGAGGAAAATTTAGGTAAAATTCTATTTCGCAAAGTATCTAGGCAAATTTACATAAACAAAAAACTTGACTATAAAGTAACCTACTATAAGTTTAACTTTGGCCTGGAGCTAAAGCATGGAACAGCTCATTAGTATTTACGAGAAGTGGATCCATATCCCAAGGTGGCAAAAGTGGATAATCTTTCTACTTATAGGTATCTTATTGTCCTTCCTTATCTACTACTTACAGATAGTCCCACTCCAGGAAGAGCTAAGAAAAAAGAAACAGCGGATAGAATCCCTTACTCTTACTGTAAATAGGCTTAAAGTGGTAGAAAAAAGAAGAGCTCTTCTTTTGAAAGAGTTAGACCAACTTAACAAAAAAATAAAGCAGATTGAGAATAAACTACCAACCGGAAACGAAGATGTTAGCCAGATCATAAAATCGATCACAGACGCAGATAGCGGCATGGTTATAGATTCTATAGAAAGGAAAGTACCCAAAAGGCGCAAATATTATATTGAATTTCCCTACACTGTTAAGCTTATAGGGGACTATCCTAGCTTTATAGGATGGTGTGAAAAGCTCTCAAAAGCAAACAGAATCATCAACTTCGGTGATATGAGGATACAGTCAATTTATCCTTCTGAAAGTAGCCGAAGGAAAAATCAGAAAGTTTTACCGAAAAATGCCACAATTAAAGTAACCTTACAAATAAAAGCATTTACCCTAACGGAGTAGTCATGGAACGATTACTTCTATTTTCTCTAATTTTACTTGTAAACATTAAAGCTTCTGCTTTTGCAAACGAGAGAAAATTTGTCGATCCCTTTATTAACCCCATAAAAGTTAAAGAAGAAAAATTGAAAGAGCTTAAGATTAAAAAGAACTCTAAAGAGGCAAGTAGGGAAAAAGTTGTAAGGATTTTCAAACCTCTTCTACCAAAACCCTTTAGTGAGCTTAGCATTCAAGGTATAATAAGTCTGAATGGTAAGTATATTCTAGTTGTTCTTGATCCTGAAACAGGCGAAACCTACTTATTAAAAGAGGGGGACGCAATTTCTCCTTCGGAAAAAATAGTTAAAATTACCCCTTCACAGGTAGTGATAGCTCGCTACTACTATAAGCACGGTAAATTACTTAAATCATATAAAACTTTAAACGTCGATTCGGAGGGTTGATATAATGTTAAGAAGATCTCTACCTTTAGTGCTAGCAATGTCCTCTCTCTCGTACGCTGGCCAACTCAAAACAGTCGATTTTCTTTACTCATCTGAATCTAATAATGGTATTAATAGAAGTTATCTAGAAATAAACCTAACAACAGAAGGCCACTGTTCTACCTTTCCTGAAAAAGATAAAGGAAAAGAAATAGTTGTAAAACTCAAGGATTGCCAGGTAGATAGAACCTATACAATTGGGAAAAGAGGCGACTTTGTTAAAGCTGCAAAAATTATTCCGGAAGGAAAAGATACATTCCTGGTAATTAAGCTCAACAAACCTGGTACTTTAAAATTAAAGAAAAGTAAAAATACCATAAGACTTAAAGTTCTTGAAGGTTACTTCATAAAACCTGAAATTAACTCTATCAAAACACTGTCCGGAGAAGAAATTATTATCAGTCTTCCTGTAGCGGTTAAGCCAGTATTTGAGAAAGTGGGAAATAGACTGATACTTAACCTACCAAACGTTAAACTGGAACCTGGAAAGGAACGTCCTAACGCTACTTACGTAAATTCAGTCGTATTTTCCAACACCGAGAGAGGGGGAATTATTTCTCTAAGTTTATCGCCAAAAGTAACTGCTGTGGAAGTTTCCTCAAAAGAGAAGCAGATATTTGTAAAGCTGCTGACCCCTAGAAATAGCCTTACGGGGAAAGAGAAAAAAATTATTAATACTAATGGACCCAAAATAGCTTTGCATTTCACAAATGCAGATGTTAAATCTGTAGTTAGAGCTATAGCTTCTGTTGCTAATGTTAACGTTGTCTTTGACCCTGAAGTTAAAGGTAAGGTAAACGTTGACTTTAAAAAGCCGGTCCCCTGGAAAGAAGCTCTAAAAGCTGTTCTTGAACCCCTATCCCTCACGTACGTAGAAACGCCAGATTACATAAGAATTCTTCCAAAGTCCAAAATTGTCAAGGAAGAGAAGTTAGAACCTGTTAACGATTACATCATTCCTATTAACTACGTAAACGCTTCCGATCTTGTTAAAGACATTAAAAACATCCTTGGGAACACCAACAGAGAGAAAATAGCGGTAAACAAACAAACAAATTCTCTCCTTCTAAGAGTCACTTCTTCTCACTACAAGAGGATTCTTAAGCTAGTTAAAGAGATTGATAAACCAAGGAAGCAGGTCCTTGTTAAAGCAAAAATTGTTCAACTTAGCACAAAAGCTGAGAAAGATCTAGGGTTTACTTGGTACATAAGTGGCTACAATCACTTAAAGGATGCAAACACTTCAACTTACGTAACTGGCAGTTACGGCTTTAACACTGTAAATTACTCTCCTTTAATAAACCCCGATTCATACATGAACCTTTCCAACATCCCGATTATGGATTCAACTCTAGCTCTTGGAATCCTCAACCGTTCTCAAACCTTAAGGGTAGAGCTGGCCTTAAAAGCACTAGAGATTGACGGAGATGCACAGATTATTTCGTCTCCTAAAGTGCTGACACTTGACAACCAAGAAGCCACCATAGAGCAAGGCATAGAGATTCCTTACAGAGAGTCAACAGTCGGTGCTGGAGGAGCAACCTCGTATAGCATAAACTTTAAGAAAGCCTCTCTTCTCTTAAAGGTTAAACCACACGTAACTTCCGACAAGAACATTCTACTTGATCTGGAACTCCATAAGGACTCTCCAAACTACGATTACGTTGCAATTACTGGTAGCGGTGAACCGGCAATTAACACGAGGAACGTTAAATCAACTGTACTTATCCATAACGGAGACACAATAGTTATAGGGGGTATTTACGAGAAGGAGAAGAATAGATCTGTGTCTGGAGTTCCGGTTCTTTCTAGAATACCACTCTTAGGTTGGTTGTTCAGAAACTCTCAGACTACAGTTTCAAAGAAGCAGATGCTTGTCTTTATAACCCCAATTATTGTTGAATCTAACGGTAAAACGGAAAAATGAGAAAAGTCTCAACCTGTGTTGTTATTAGAGAGAAAAACACATTTGCTTCATCTAAAACTAATATTGACCAATAGGAAGGATGATAGGCTTCCTTACTGTTGATAAACCTAGAGGTATAACATCTCACGATGTTGTTTCACGTATTAGGAAACTTTTAGGTAGAAAGGTTAAAGTTGGTCATACAGGAACTCTTGATCCTCTTGCTACAGGGGTCCTTATCATAGCTGTTGGAAAGGCCACACGCCTTTCCGAGTACCTTTTAAAGAGAGACAAAGTTTATAAGGTAAAGGGAAAATTCGGTCTTTATTCTCCAACTTACGATGTTGATGGAGAACTCTCTGTAGTTGAGTGCCAAGAGGTTTCAGAAGAGAAACTCCTTTCTATTCTACCCCGTTTTACCGGCGAGGTCGTTCAGTATCCTCCCCCTTACTCTGCTGTGAGAGTGAAAGGAAAGAGAGCCTACCAGCTTGCAAGAGAGGGGAAGAAGGTGGAGCTCCCTCCCCGTAAAGTTACCATCTATTCGTTGAAGCTCCTTTCGTTTTCCTACCCAACTTTTGAACTTCTGGTTCACTGTTCTTCAGGTACTTACGTTAGGTCTTTAGTGCACGACATTGGCAAGGCCTTAGGCTGTAGCACCGTCGTTGAGGAGCTCCGGAGAGTGTGTGTAGGAAATATATGTGAAAATGAAGCGGTTTCTTTAGATACACTGGAGAAAATAGGTGTTGAACCATTTCTCAAACCTCCCCACGAGGTTTTAGGTTTTCCAACTGTAATACTCTCTGAGAAGGAGGAAAAGCTATTTAAAAACGGCGCCCCCATACCTAAAACTCTTCCAACAGGTCTTTACTCGGCCCTCTCTTTAGATAGAGAGTTCATTGGAGTTGGCAGATCAAACGGAGAGGTTTTAAGACCTGAAAAGGTTATTTGCTAACTACAACAAGGACTAATGATGGTTTAGCTAAGAAACTAAAATCCCCTTCTCAACTATTTCCAAAATAGTCTTTTTAATCTCTTCCGGACCTAAATCAACAAACTCTTTAACGGAAGCATAGAGAAGATTTTTCAAAGCTCCTGAAATTGCCAGTATGGTAGCTCTAGGATGCAGTGGTTTAAAAATACTTTTTTCTATCCCGTCTTCAATTATTTTAGAAAGCCTAGCCATATACCTGTCATACCAATCAGATAGGTTAAGCCTTTCTTCATTAGGTATTACCAGACTTCCAGTTTCTCTCATGAAAAGCTCAAAGAAGGGTCTTTCCTCTTCAAAGAAATCAATAACAGTTTTTACGTATTCTCTTAGTGCCTCTTGAGGGTCTTTACCCTTTATTGCGCTGTTTACCTTTCTCTCCAGTTTCTTGAGTTTAGTTCTAATTACTTCAGCGTATAACTCTTCCTTACTATTATAAAAACGATAGATAGTTCCTACGGAAACTCCAGCCAGCTCTGCGATCTGATAAACCTTTGTACTATAGTAACCTTTTTCTGAAAAAACTCTTTCTGCAGCTTCGAGGATTCTTTCTTTCATCCTTTCCCCCAAATTAACTTCCCAGTTTAAAATTATATGTAATTTCTAACTTGCACCACTTTAAATTCGAAATATAGTTTATTTGTTTAATAAACTATCAAACAAATTATAATTATTCAAATATAACAGTTTTATTCCCATATACAAGTATTTTGTTCTCCAAATGCCACTTAACAGCCCTTGAAAGAACTACTTTTTCAAGATCTCTCCCCTTTCTAATCATGTCCTCAACGCTATCTCTGTGGCTGACGCGAACAACGTCCTGTTCGATTATTGGTCCCTGGTCAAGCTCTTCTGTAACGTAGTGGCTGGTTGCCCCTATAATCTTCACTCCCCGCTGGTAAGCCCTGTGGTAGGGCTTGGCTCCAACAAAGGCGGGAAGGAAGGAGTGGTGTATGTTGATTATTCTGTTCCTGAAGCGGTTTACAAACCCGCTGCTCAGTATCTGCATGTAGCGGGCAAGAACTACAAGGTCAATCCCCTCCTTTTCTAAAAGCTCTATCTCCTTTTCCTCAACAGAGAGTTTATTCTCCCTGTTCTTGGGGAAGTGGTAGAAGGGAATACCGAACATCTCAACTACAGGTTTCAGGTCTGTGTGGTTGCTTATAACGAGTTTGAGGTTTCCGGGGAGCTCCCCCGCCTTAAACCGGTAGAGAAGGTCGTAGAGGCAGTGGTCGTAACGGGAGACAAAGATGGCAACGTTTTTCACTTCGGAGCTAAAGTGGAGCTGATAGTCCATACCGAACTTTTCGGCTATAGGCCTGAAGGCCTCTTCTATCTTCTCTTTGGGAAGCAAAAAGCCGTCAAGCTCCCACTCAATCCTCATAAAGAAAGTGGAACTCTGGGAGTCTATGTGCTGGTCTGCGTGAAGGATATTTCCCCCGTTCTTTGCTATAAACCCCGTAACCTCTGCAAGAATTCCTCGCCTATCGGGACAGGAAATTAGGAGAGTAGCTGTCTCCATAAACCTCCTCTACTCTACCGTAACGCTCTTTGCCAAATTCCTCGGCTGATCAACGTCGTAACCAAGGAAGTCTGCAATATAATAGGCAAAAAGTTGGAGAGGTACAACATTAACTAGAGGAGACAGGTACTCGTTAACTTCCGGCACCTCCAGTACAAACTCGGCAAGTTCCTTTACTTTTTCAGTATCTGGGTTTGTTACAGCAATCACCCTACCCTTTCTAGCCTTCACCTCCTCTATGTTGGAAATTACTTTGTCAAGTACTTTCCCTTTGGTTGCCACTACTACAACCGGTACGTTTTCGTCTATTAGGGCAATAGGTCCGTGTTTCATCTCTCCGGCAGGGTAACCTTCTGCGTGGATGTAGGAGATCTCCTTTAGCTTGAGAGCTCCCTCAAGGGCTATGGGGTAGTTCACGTTTCTTCCCAAATAAAGTGCGTCTTTGGATCTGTAAAACTCTAAAGCGGTGTTCTTTATTGTAGCTTTCTCCTTCTCAAGGTTGAGGAGAGTCTCTACTTTTGAGGGTACCTCAAGGAGCTCCTTCAGGTAACTTTCTGTCTTCTCTTCACTGATGGCTTTCCTGTTACGGGAGAGCCACAGAGCAAAGAGAAAAAGTGCCGTTAACTGGGTTGTAAAGGCCTTTGTTGAGGCCACGCTGATTTCGGGGCCGGCATAGGTGTAAACGACGGAGTCTGCCTCTCTGGTTGCCGTTGATCCAATAACGTTACACACTGTAAGGAGTTTTGCTCCTTTGCTCTTTGCCAACCTCATGGCAGCAAGGGTATCGGCAGTCTCCCCCGACTGAGTTATTGAGATTACAAGGGTTTTCTCGTCAACGATGGGATCCCTGTAACGGTACTCAGAGGCGTAGTCAACTTCTGTTGGAATCCTCGCAAGGTTCTCAAAGTAGAACTTTGCTATGAGGCCAGCGTGGTAAGAGGTTCCGCAGGCAACGATCTGAATCCTGTTAAAGGAGTCTGGAGATATCCCTTCAAATTCGGTCTCTCCACGGAGCCAGCTCAGGTTACCACTTATCGTGTCTGCAATGGCTCTGGGCTGTTCGTAGATCTCTTTTAACATGAAGTGTTTATAACCGGCCTTCTCTGCCTGAGAGAGAGACCACGGAATCACAGTTACCTTTTTCTCTACCCTCTCTCCGTCGTAGTTGAAGACAGAAACCTCGTCAGACTTAACGGTGGCAACTTCAAAGTCGTCAAGGAACACGACTCTGTTAGTGTAGGAGAGAAATGCCGGAACGTCTGAAGCCACAAAGTTTTCTCCCTCTCCTAAACCCACAACTAAGGGACTGTCTTTTCTTGCAACGAATATGGTATCCGGCTGGTAAAGTGTAATAACTGCAAGTGCGTAGGAGCCGTGAAGTCTCTTAACGGCTTTAAGGAAAGCTTCAAGGAAACTGGAAGAACTTTTGAGTTCCTCCTCTATAAGGTGAACAACAACCTCTGTGTCGGTCTGGGAGTTAAAGGTGTGTCCCCTGTTCTGGAGCTCCCGCCGGAGCTCCGAGTAGTTCTCTATTATTCCGTTGTGAACCAGAGCTATTTTTTCGGCACAGTCAACGTGGGGATGGGCGTTAACGTCGTCGGGCTTTCCGTGGGTTGCCCACCTGGTGTGTCCTATCCCAATGTTTGAAAATATTGGCAACTTGTGGAGCTCTATTTCAAGGTTCCTTATCTTTCCCTGTTTTTTGTAAACACAGATCCTTCCGTCTACTATTAGAGCGATACCGGCAGAGTCGTAGCCTCTGTACTCTAGTCTTTTTAAACCGTCAACAACTACATCTTTTGCGTTGTCTCTACCAACATAACCGACAATTCCGCACATGAAACCCTCTTTATAGTCAAGAGTTTTATTTTTGTTATGTAAGTATAACAGGCCAGAGGAGAGGAAAATGAAAGATCTTTTATGTGAAGACACGATAGCAGCTATAGGAACTCCTATAGGGAAGGGAGCTATAGGAATTGTGAGAATTTCAGGGAAAGAGGCTCTGCCGATTCTGAAGAGCCTTTTCAGGAGAAAGAGCGGAAAGGAGGTAAAAGAGTTTGAAGAGAGGAAAATGTACTACGGAGTTGTCGTTGATAGATTTGGAGAACCTATAGACGAAGTACTTGCAGTTTACATGAAGGGGCCAAGGAGCTTTACAGGTGAAGACGTAGTTGAGATCCACAGCCACGGTGGAATTGTTGTAGTTAGACAGATTCTAAGGGAGGTTCTGTCTCGGGGAGCAAGGCTTGCAGAACCCGGTGAGTTCACAATGAGGGCGTTTCTGAACGGAAAAATAGACTTAACTCAGGCTGAAGCTATAAACCAGCTCATTGAAGCCAAAAGTGAACTCTCTGCAAAGGTGGCACTCAGACAGCTTGAGGGAACTCTCTCCAGAAAGATAAGGGAGCTCCGGGACTTTATCCTGGAAACAAAGGCCTACATTGAGGCGGCAGTTGACTTTCCCGAAGAGGAGGTGGAGATAATTGAGAGCGGCAAGGTGAAGGAAAGGCTTCTGGAAGCCGTTGGAAGGGTAGAGGAGCTCCTCAAAACTTACAGGGAAGGAAGGCTGATAAGGGAAGGGATAAAGGTGGCGATTGTGGGAAGACCTAACGTTGGTAAATCCTCACTTTTAAACGCGCTTCTTCAGGAAGAGAGGGCAATAGTTACGGAGATCCCTGGAACGACGAGGGACGTAATAGAGGAGACGGTAACCTTTAAGGGGCTACCGTTAAGGCTGATTGACACAGCAGGGATCAGGGAAGCTGAAGACAGAGTAGAGAGAATAGGTATTGAGAGGAGTTTGGAGAAGCTTAAAGAGGCCGACGTTGTCCTGTTCCTGATAGACGGTTCAGAAGGTTTCACAGAGGAAGACAGGGAGATTCTAGAGAGAATAGAAGAGAAGAAAAAGGTGATTTTAGTTATAAACAAGGCGGATTTAGGACTCAACTTCCGGTGTAGAGACGCAAAGGAGCTGGGGCTTGAAAGGTGTGTGGAGATAAGTGCAAAGAGGGGAGAGGGTATAGAGAGGCTGGCTGAGCTCATAACGGAACTGGTAATGCTTGAACCTGAAACGGTTCTCGGTGGAGACGAGGTTGTTATAACCTCTGAAAGGCACAGGGAGCTCCTTGAGAGGGCAGAGGAGAGTCTTAAAAGAGCTTTAAAAACTCTTGAAAGTGGAGTAGAATCTCCTGAGTTTCTCTCAATGGACATAGACGACGCTCTTAAGGCACTTGGAGAGATTGTAGGAGAAGTAACTACGGAAGACATGTACGACATAATCTTCTCACGATTCTGTATAGGAAAGTAGGCATGGAAAAGAGTAACAGAATCCAGGTAATAGTTGTTAAGGACAGCCTCGCAAACTACAGAAGGTTTAGCGTTTCAAAGAGGGTTCTGGTCTTTTTAGCTGCCGCCTTTAGCGTCTTCCTCTTTTCCCTATGCTCCTTTTCCATTTACGCTGCCTTAAAGTTGACGGAACTCTCAAAGTCTGAAGGGGAGCTCCGAAGCGAGATTTCTCAGCTAAAACTCAAGCTCTCAAGAACCCAGCAGGAGAACGCTCATCTGAAAGAGACGGTTGCAAAGTTAAAGGAGGAGAAAAGGGAAACCGTTGAAGAGCTTGCAAGAAGGCTGGAGATAATAAACTCACTGATGAAGAAAGTTGGGCTGAAAGTTGACACCTCCGGCGGTGAAGGTGGAAACGCTATTCCCCTTTCAAAACTCCTTACAGACGACAGCGTAGATGTTGACTTAAGCTCCCTCATTCCACAGGTAGACGAAGTGATTAAGAAGTTTAAAACAGTACCTTTAGGGTACCCTACTTATGGAAGGATTACCTCTCCCTTCGGGCTCAGGATAAACCCGATTACAGGAAGGCCTGAGTTTCACCTAGGAGTTGACATAGCCGACAGGTGGGGAACTCCTGTCAGGAGCCCTGCAGACGGCAGGGTCGTAAAGGCTGGCTACTGCGGACTTATGGGTAAGTGTGTGGAGATAGACCACGGGAACGGCATTAAGACCTACTACGGCCACCTTGCGAAGATACTGGTCAGGAAAGGAGAGAGAGTAAGGAGAGGAGAAATTATTGGGTTAATGGGAAGCTCCGGCAGGAGTACAGGACCTCACCTTCACTACTCTATAAAGTTCAGAGGGAAGATAGTTAACCCAGAACTGTTCCTGGAGGCGCCGGAAAATGTTAGGAAAGAAGAGAGAAGAGGAGACAGCAGAGGTTAAGAGCATACTTGCAGAAGGCTTAAAGATAGAGGGGAACGTCTTCTCTGAGGGGAAGATAAGGATTGACGGAACCGTTGAGGGAGACGTAAACGGCGACTTTGTAATCTTCGGCCAAAACGCAACGGTAAAGGGGAACGTAAAGGCTAAAACCGTTGTTGCCATGGGAACAGTTGAAGGAAACGTTGAGGCGGAAAAGCTTGAGGTAAAGAGCACTGCAAAGGTAAGGGGAGATTTAACTGTTAAGGAGCTCTCTGTTGAGCCGGGAGCCTCTTTAGACGGCAGAGTAAAGAGCGGAATTTACACAAGCTCTTCAGGTGAGACAACCGAGTAGGAAGAGACAGAGGAAACGATAACCGGCTTTTTCTCAAGGTAGTTTTTTAAGGGTTCAATCTCTGTCCCCTCTTTTACGAA
>Ga0256831_1001049_pt1 | contig 14623 bp, 12 predicted proteins | sample 132544metaG_FD_189087 | JGI IMG/M metagenome (GOLD analysis project Ga0256831, IMG submission 189087) | Hydrothermal vent microbial communities from Lau Basin, Pacific Ocean - 132-544 | ecosystem: Environmental > Aquatic > Marine > Hydrothermal vents | place: Pacific Ocean: Lau Basin | collected...
CTGGCATTACTCAAAAGGTTGAGCAGCACATGCTCTAAATCTTTCTTGTACGACTCCACTTCCAGATCTTTAGGAATATCCACCTGGACAGAGATGTTGTGATTTTTTAGCTGAGGCTCTATCATCCTCAAAATCTCTTGTAGTGCCTCTTTAAGCTTAAAGTGCTCTTTCTTTTTAGTAGGCTTGGCGTAATCCATAAAATCATCGATCACTTTTGACATCAGTTGAGCCTGCTCCTGGATTACTTTTGCACTCTCTTCTATACTTTTCGTATCCAAAATCCCCATGGCCGCTTCTATCTGTAAATTGATAGCCGAAGTACTGATAGCGTTGAGAGGCTGACGCCACTGATGGGCTATCATATTGATCATCTCTCCCATAGCGGCCAATTTGCTTTGATTGAGAATGATATTATCTTTTTGTCTAATCTCTTTGATCTTCTCTTCTACCCTATGCTCCAATTCCTTATTCAGTTGCTCCAGTTCTTTATACGCTTTTTGAATCTTTTTTTCCCGCCTATGATCAAAATAGCCAAACAACAGCATCACCCCTATCAAAGTCACCAAAAAAAGTATCAATCCAGTCAAAAAATTTTCCAGTTTTCTCAAAGCTGTTTGTATCAGACGAGCCTCCTGCATGGAAAAATCGACAACGATGAGGGCTTTGATCTTACCATCTGCTACGATTGGATTGATATAGGTGAGCCACACATTTGTTAGATCCTTATGGAAAAAGTAGTGGGGTTTGGGATCGGTATACTCTTTAATCGACAAAGGGACATAAGGCTCTCCAAAAGCGGCTCTGTCCGTCTTGGATGTATCTATCAAAAAACGGAAACGGCCGTTTGGAAGAGGCTGCAAAAGATAGATATATTTGTATTTATCGATGATGAAAATCTCCAAATCCTCTTGGATATCTTCATAGATATCGGGATGATTGCGCAAAAAGAGATAAAAATCTTCATCTATAGGAATATGTTTTAGAATATGACGCTTTATATTTTCGGTAGTTTGATGTAAATCGTGTAAGGAGCTTTTCAAAACAAGCTCTTGGATAAATTTTTCGGTAGAGAGAAAATTTTGATAGAGCAAAAAGATAGCTCCTCCTAGCAAAAAAGCAAAAAGAAAAAAAATATATTGAAATTGTATCTTCTTCATTGGACAAACCTTTTAAGTTTTGATGAAAGAGGACCAAAATGTTTTGTATAGCTTTTTAATTTGATGATAAGCTGAGGGCGTCCTTTACGGTAGTAAAAGGCTCCAATCACATTGGGATAGGTGCGATAAAACTCGTAGCTTAGTCCAAAAACGGGCTTGGAACAGTTGATGTCTCCAAAAACGAGATCGCTTTGATTGCACTCTCTCACCAGCAAAAAGGTAGTATTGTCATCAAAGAGATAGTAATACTCGGGCACGGTATAGACTTTGACGGGAGTCTTATGGACCAAAAGGGGGAAAAGAGCGTGTAGCAACTCCTTGAGCCCTATGATATTGGCGAACAGCACCAAAGGAATTAAAAGTATGATGAGTTTTTTCAAAATATCCACTCCAATCCAACAGTGATACGACGATGGCTATAAGGAACTCTAAGAGGGTCTAAAGGATACAAAGGCATAGGATTGAATCTATGAAAAGGGTATTTGTAGCCATTATCAAACAGATTATCCACTTTGCAAAAAAGATCCAGATTGTTGTTCGCTCGATAGCGCACCCCCATATCTACATCGCTTGCTGAAGCTGAATGGCCAAGTTTTCTGACAATAATATTTTCGAAAAAGGTAAAATACTCATATGTATGGTAATTGGAGAGTATCAGATGCTTGGAAGTGTAAGAGCCTATGTGAGGAATATGTCTAATCTGCTCATAAAAGCTTCGCAAGGTCAGCTTGCTAAAGGGACGGTATTCCCACTCGTAGCGCAAAGCGGCATAATAGGTAGAAAGGGGGTGATTGAGGGTATAAAGCTTGCTCTCTTTGTTGGGAAAAGCGTAGTTTCTTCCTTGCAAATACCCTCCTATGAACTCTATATGTTGTGTTGGGGTAACATGGTATTTGATATCTTCAAAGATATTGTCTATTTTAGTGGAAGCAAGATCTGGAGCAGTGACGAAAAAAGAGTTCATCAAATAAGGATCGATATGGTACTCGATATGGGCATAGGTGGTTTTGAATGTCCAAGGACTTTTGAGATAGGTATGTCCCAATCGATAAAGCCGCAGCCATTCGTTTTCTATATCCCCTTCATTTTGAATAAAATTTATCGCTATGCCAACATTGAATATGGAAGCTGGTGAGAGAAAAATATTGCCCTCACTATAAAATTGTGTTATTTTCTGATTGTTTGGACCTCCTTTTGAAGGTAGAGTCTCATCATTTAGTTTGACATACTCATATTTTTGATGTTTATATTTGTATCTGGTGCCTACAAGCCAGCTGTATCTTTTTTTCTCTTTTTTATAATGCATATCATATGTGACCTGGAAAGAGTGGGAGTGGGTGGAGAGCCTGGAGATTGGATGACGATCAATATATGTGAGGATAGGCGTTTCATAAAAATCACTCTCGTTGGACATCTTTTCAAAAGTGGTTTGAAAAGAGAAATCACCAAAATGTTTCTTGTAAAAAGCGTGGAGAAATTTGGTGTGGATAGAAGAGTTTTCAAGCCTTGCATCAAGACTTGGACCCATAAATCCACCTCGCCACAAATTGGAACCATAAAGAGTAAACTCCTGGGTTTTGTCCCGATAAGAAAAAAGCGAGTGATAGCGGCGAAAATCCCTATTAAGTCCCAAAGGATGGGCAAATCCTCTGTGTTGTCTGGCTCCATACAGATAAAAAGAGCCTTGATCGAGTACTCTACCATAAGAAAGAGAAGCCAATGAAGAGCCTTTGCTCTCTTTTTGAGTCAAAAGGGCAAGACCACTATCTCTTTTTGCATTTTTCGTATAAAGCTTGATGATAATAACGGAAGACTCCGTACTTATCTCCAAAGAAGGAGCTTGCATATAGATTTCGATATGGTCTACAAAGACTAGATCAAGATCACCCAAAATCGCCAATCCACTGCCATACAGCACCCCTCCTATCTCGTGATTGTCCAGATAGAGTTTGACATAGGTACTGGAAAAAGGAATAAGAGAATCTATTCCAAAAGGATCGAAAATTCCATAACGATTGAATCTATCCGTTATAGGGACAAGACGCAGTACATCATCGAGTGTTCGAATCTGCAAAGAGTCAATATCGAGTCGTGTCAAAATATAGCGAATCCCACTATTCTCCTCTTTTGTTTTTTGAGACAAATCGTTTTTTTGTGCGATGGCATAAAGAATATTGGAAATATTTTGGCCAAAAACTACAGAAAAAGCCAAAAGCAAAAGTAGTACCTTTTTCATTGGGGTCGTCCTGTATAGTAGCCTTGGAAATAGTCTATGCGGGCCTCTTGAAGCAACTTCAAAAGTTCTTCGTTTTCTACTCCTAAAGCGATCGTCTTGACTCCCAAAACTTTGGCAAAAGCGCTGTATGAAATCAACAGTTGACGATACACCCGGTTGTGCAACGCATTCTTGACTATCTCTATATCAAACTTGATGAAATCTGGCATGAATTTCTTGTCAGCCAAATCTTGGATAGAATAGGGATCTTTTCCGATATTGACAAAACAGAGTCTGTGACCTTGCTCTTTGAGTCTTTTCAAGACTGATTTGGTCTCGGGATCGAGCAGTACCAGTGGAGAAAATTCCAGCACCACAGGAGGTATCTTTTGGAGGTAATGCTCAAATTCGGAGCAGATCAACTCCTCTTTTGTCACATTGACAAAGAGATTCTTTTGCTCTTTTTTTGCTTTTTCAAGGACCTTTATCGTCACTTTGTGCAAAATTCCGGCAACTTTGGCTACTTCCACCACCTTTTGACAGCTTATATTTCCCTCTACCCGGCATAGCACCTCATATCCAAAAGGATTGAGTCTGTGATCTACAATAGGCTGTAAAGCGTAGTGGATAGAGTCATTTTTGATAATTTCAGAAACCTTTTTTAGCAAAGTAAAATCCTCGCTCCTTTTAGGAAAGGAGGTGACTACATTGCCAGACTGCCAGATGAGCAGCAAAGCCTTTTCTATCTTTTCCAAAAGCTCTTTTCCCTCTCCTTTGGCCCATCCTCGAGAAAATCTGACACGAAAAAGAGCTTCCTCTACCTCTAAACATATCGAGGTCATCTTCTGGCCAAAGTTTTTAAGCTTTTTTTCCTCACGCAAAGGAGCCAAAAAGACAAATTCGCTGCTTCGCAATCCAAAAAATTTAAAAGGAGAGATCTTTTGAAAAGTGGAGTGCAATTTTTTTAAAATCTTTTCATATATCTCCACTCCAAAATAGTCGATCAAAGCAGCAAGATTGTTTACTACAAGCAGCAGTGCCATCATGGGCTCTTTGGTTTGGAAGATAAAAGACTCAAAGCGTATGAGCGATATCTCCTCATCAAGAGAAGAGGAGGAGAGCTGTTCATACTCGCTTTGGAGAGCCTGCAATCTTTGGCGATAGCTTTGGAGTCTCTTTTTGGTATCGATTTCATGAGCCACTCTGGCCAAAAGTTCGGAAAAGTTTTGCAGCTCCAAAGGTTTGAGCAAAAATCCATCCACATGCAGATTGATCGAATTGATAAGCCCCTCTTTGTCGTTGTGGGCAGTCAGTATGATAATATGGGCATACGGATCGATGGAGCGTATCTTTTGGATCAGCTCCACACCTCCCATTTTGGGCATAGTCAAATCGGTAACAAGCAGATCGTAAGAGTCTTGCTGCCACATTTTCCAAGCCTCTTCCCCATCTTTTGCACATTCTACTTTGCCAAATAATTTTGAGAAAAAATTTTTTAGAACATCTCGTGAAATATTTTCATCTTCTACACACAACACTTTCAAATCTTTTGTTATTGCATGAAGTTCATTGATATTCACATTCTCATCCTTTCAGCCTCTCTTTTGGCTCACCAAAGTAGTAGCCTTGCAGATAGTCCACTCCAATCTCTTGGACTTTTTTGGCTATCGCTTCGTTGTGCACAAACTCAGCTACCGTCTGTATCCCTTTATGCTTGGCATAGTGTATTATAGTATCGACTATATAGAATGAATCTTGATTCACATCAAGATCTTTTATAAAGGTACCATCAATCTTCAAAACATCCACAGGAAATTGGTGAAGACGCAAAAAGTTCGCCCCTTGGGTACCAAAATCGTCGATAGCTATCAAAAAACCACTCTTTTTGAGCTCTTGAAGTTGTAAAAGATTGTACTCTTCGTTGCTCATACTCTCCAAAATCTCCAACATCACTCGCCCGGGTTCTATATCATAACGCTCACACTGCTGGAGTAAAAAGTGGCGAAGATAGTTGGCTTTGAGATCCTCTTGGGAGATGTTGATAGAGAAGCTAAAAGAAGTGGAAGCGAAAGTCTCGAAGCTTTTTTGAATCATCCTCTTTGTCAGCTCTGGCATAAGCCCCGCAAAATCCACAGCCTCCAAAAAGAAAAAGGGTGAGACTATTTTATCCTTATCTTTTAATCTCACCAATACTTCATATTTTTCTACTCTTTTGGTTTTAGCATTCACAATAGGTTGGAAAAAGGGAACAAAACGCTCCTTTTTGAATCCATCCTGAACTTTTCGTATCCAAATAGCCAGATCCTTTTTACGAAACTCCTCCACAAAGACCTCTTTGAAACAGAGTACCTTTTTGCCACGCTTCTGTGCTTGTTTAAGCGTCAGGTGGGCCTTGTCAAAAGGAATCTTTTCTTCTACAGGCACAACAGCTATCGTAGCAGTGAGATTGAAGCCTATTTCAGGTACACGAAACTCCTCTATAGCTTTTGAGACATTGTGAGCTGTCTTAAGAGCTTGTAAAGACTTCTCTTTGGAACATATGGCAAACTCATCGTTGATGATACGGTACAAAAAGTATGAAGAGGGAAGAAGCTCTTGGATCTTTTTGGCTATCTGTTTGAGTGCACGATCACCTACCTCAAACCCAAAATTGATATTGATAAAATCCATATTGTCAATATCAATATAGATCATGGAGCGAAATTTTTTTTCTTCAAAATCGAGTAAAAGTCTGTTTTTATTGGGCAATGAAGTCAAGGCATCATATTGCAATTGATACAAAAGCTGTTGGCTTTTTTTTTCTAACTCTTTTTTGTAAGCTTGCAGCTGCTCTTCCAAGGAGAGTCTGCACTGATGATTCTCTTTTTCCAATCTTATATAGTGACCTACTCGCTTCAAAGCTCCAATGAGCCTTTCAATACTCAAAGGCTTGACAATATAGCCATCTACTCCCAGATTGATAGCTTCCAAAAGATTTTTCATATCTCCATAAGCGCTGAGCACGATAATCTTTTGAAAAGGATTGTCCTTTTTGATATGACGAATGAGCTCCAATCCTCCCATTACCGGCATATTCAAATCGGTAATGATCAAATCTGCAGGTTTTTTTTCATATATTTGCAAAGCCTCTTTGCCGTTGGAGGCTTCCTGCACCAAAGGGGTGAATTTTTCAAGGATCTGTTTGAGCATATGGCGTACAGACTCCTCATCCTCCACGCATAAAATAGAAATACCATCCAAAAACCCTTGTAAAGAGGCAATATCCTCTTTCATCTTTTTACCTTTATGGAAGTTTTAGGCTATTATAATAAAATTATGATGCAATATTCTTTAAGAAGGGATGCAATGGAGCTGCAGATACAAAACAACGAACTTATCATAAAAGGCAATGTCAAATCTATCCAGGATGCAGAAGCGATCAAAGAGGCTTTGGAAAAAATTGCAAAAAATTATACTTCCGTCAAAGTGATTTTGCAAGACTCTATCTCCTTGACCTCTTCGGTGATTGGCTATCTAGTAAAACTTGCCCAAAAGGATGGAAAAAACATCACGCTCAAAATAGCCAATGAGGAGCTTTATGAGCTCTTACAAGATCTTGGCCTTCATACCACTTTCAAAATCCAAAGGCTCTAAAATGAAAATAAAAACCAAACTCAATCTTATTCTTTTGCTCGTAATTCTCTTTTCTTCCCTTGTGATAGGCTATACCATCAATGAATTTATCGGCCAACAACACTCCTTGGAACGAAGTGAACAATTGGTGAAACTTTCTAAAAAGCTCAGTGCCCTGATACACGAAACCCAAAAAGAAAGAGGAGCCAGTGCAGGATATGTAGGCTCCAAAGGGCAAAAATTTAGAACCATTCTGCCCAAACAGCGTCAACTTACCGACCAGCGTATTCAAGAGCTTTATACCTATCTTCAACGTTTTCCAAAAGAGAAATTTCCAAAAATTAAGCCCGTTTTGGATGAGATTTTGCGCTATCTCAATCAACTTCCATCTATTCGTTCCAAAGTCGATACCCTATCGATTTCACTTGCAGATGCCGTAAAGTTCTATACCGAACTAAATGCAAAAATTCTCAAACTCATCTCTTTGACTGCAAAACTCAACAATATACCCCAACTTGTCAAGGCTTTGGATGGATATGCCAACTTCCTCAAAGCCAAGGAGAGAGCTGGAATCGAACGGGCGGTCATGAGTGGAACCTTTGCGGCCAATGAGTTCAAATCTGGATTTTATAGAAAATTCATAGCCCTTTTGGCTGAGCAAAGAGCCTATTTGGATGCTTTTGAGAGTATTGCTCCAGATGAAGAGGTAGCATACTACAAAAAAGTGATGAGCTCACCCGTAGTCCAAGAAGTCAACCGAATGCGAAAGATAGCTATCCAAAAGCATACTGCAGGCGATTTTGGAATAGATGCGGAGTATTGGTTCAAAACTATCACCAAAAAGATCGATCTTTTGAAAAAAGTAGATGACTTCATAGCCAATCACAACGAACAGATGATCCAAAAGCTCAAACATGACAACTATATAAGTGAACTGACCAAAATAGCGATTGTTGCACTTTTTGCTCTTGCGATCATTCTCATCATCTTTTTCGTCGTACGAGATATCACCAGAAGCGTTCAAGAAAGCCTCAAAAAGATTGAATGCGTTTCAAAAGATCTCGATCTTACCTGCGATGTGCAGATCCCTGGCCATGACGAGATAGCCCAAATAGCCAGGGCACTTCATCATATGATAGTAGCCTTTAGAGAGAGCATGGACAAAGTGCGTATGGTCGTAGCCAGTGCTCAGGAGGAGAGCCAAAAACTTCACGCCATCTCTCAACAACTTCTACAAAATGGGCAAATCGCCGATAAAAAAACTCAACAAATCAATAGCTCCATATCCGAAATAGCTACCAAACTAGATGATTTAGAGGAGTCGGCTATCACCGTCCAAGAAGATTTACAAAAGACTTCCAAATTTTTAGAAGATTTTGCCCAGCAACTTGAAAAAGTAGTGTACGATATAACCCAGAGTAATGAAAATCAGCAAAAACTTGTCCAAAAGGTGAAAAATCTTACTCAACAAGCAGAGAATATCCAAGAGATTATAGAAATCATCTCCGATATCGCCACAAAAACCAATCTTTTGGCCCTCAACGCATCTATCGAAGCGGCAAGAGCAGGAGAGCACGGTAAAGGATTTGCGGTAGTCGCAGAAGAGATCAGAGGACTTGCCGAAAAGACTCAAAAAAGCCTGAGTGATATTGATAAAAGCCTCAATCAAATCATAAACAACGTCAATGTCATCGCAAAAGGAGTCAACGAAACTTCCAAACAGATGAGCGCTATCTCCAAATCCGCCCAACATCTTATCTCTTCTTCAAATAAAACCAAAGAGAATCTCTCCATTACCATAGAGAAATCTGCCGACTCTATGAAAAAGAGCACCTATATCGCTACAAAAACAAAAGAGTTGATGGAGAATATGGAAGAGTTCGTCAAAATTGCCAAACAAAACACTCTTATCCGACAAGATTTGGAAAAAGCGGCGAAGACATTGGAAGAAAATGCAAACAATCTTGCCACTGAAATTAAAAAATTTAAGGTGTAGTACAGTAGGGGAGGGAAGACTTCTTCTTTACCCCTCATCTATTTTACCGCAAAGAAAAAAAGCTCTTTTCAAACTTACCTTCCATCACCATACTCTTTTTGTCAAACAAAATCGCTGTTTTTCCACTCTTCCACTTCTACGATTTCATCACAACTCTTTTCAAAGTGGTAGTCGCATCCCCAAACAGACGATCATTTTTACAAAAATGGCTTTGCTATTGGCTGTCCAATTTCAATCTTTCACTCTACCAAGCTCATTGGCCTCTATTGAGGAATTTTTGGAAAAAATAGATAAAAAATACCAAAATCCGAATCTCTTGATCATTTTGCAAGAGCTTTTGCTCAACGCACTAGAGTATGGAAGTTTTAATATATCCGCAACCCAAAAAGAGAGACTCATAGAAGAGAACAGATACACTCGGCTTCTCGCACAACAAACAAACCAAAAAAAAATCTATGTGCGTATCGCTCATATAGCCTCTTTTTTGGTTGTACAGATAGAAGATGAAGGAGAGGGATTTGATGCACACAATCTCCAAATCCATAATCGACTCTTCTCTGGTAGAGGAATCCTTCTGGCCAAAAGATTGGCATTTGCTCTTGCATACAACACAAAAGGTAACTGTGCGACTTTTTTGTATAGGATCACACCATGAACAAAGAGATTGTAGCTTTTTTGAAAAATCTCACTCTTTTATGCGTTGAAGATGACAAAGTTATCCAAAAAGTGTATCAAAAACTTTTCACTCCGCTGTTCAAACAAGTTCTCATCGCCAAAGATGGAGAAGAGGGATTGAAGTTTTTCCAAAAATATCCTATAGATATCATTATCAGTGATTATGTCATGCCAAAAATGGATGGTATCGAAATGATTAGACATATCCGAAAAATAGATATGCAAATTCCCATCTTTTTGGTTACAGCTTTTGAAGATTTGCAGCTTTTAAGGCAGGCTTTGGAGCTTCATGTCACCGGTTTTATCAAAAAGCCAATTACCTTTGAATCGCTCTTTAGCAATCTTGAAATCGCTGTCAAAAGTGTTCTAGCAGACAAGATTTTATTACAAAAACAGGTAGAGCTTTTAAAATATATCAATTATCAAGAGAGTCTGACTCTAAAAAAACAGCAAAAAATTATACAAAACGATGTAGGCGATACTATCTTGGACTATCACCTTGGTATCTATTTTCGTCCTAAAGATCTTCTCAGTGGAGATAGCTACACTATCAAACGTCATACACAAGGAGCCTTGCTTTTTTTGATAGATGGTATGGGCAAAGGCATCTCGGCATCTGTAAGTGCGATGCTTGGAAGTAGTTTTGTAAATTATCAGCTTCAAAAAGATCCCTCTATCTCTTTTGCTACTTTGATAGAAGAGTTTTTAGAGTACAGTAAACTCTTTTTATTGGAAGAAGAAGTTCTTTCTTGCAATTTTGTCCATCTCACTCCCTCTTTGTTTCATTTTGCCTCTTTTGGCATGCCCCCTTTGCTTTTGTTAAATAAAGAGCTTTCAAAAATCTCTTCCAACAATCCGCCAATCTCTTGTTATACACGAACATTTCAAACCGACACGCATCCGCTTGATTTTCGTCGTCTTATGCTCTATTCTGACGGACTCATTGAAAGTATTCCTCTAAAAGATATGCAGCACTATTTTATAAATTCAAAGGATTTTAATGAGTTAAAAGAGAAGATAGAAAGTAATATCAATATCTTAGAAGATGATATGACAATACTTTTTTTGGATTCATAAGGAGAAAACTCCTTATGAATTTGTTTGAGGGTTTTGATTGGAGGTCTCTCCACCTTCTTTTTGCTGTAGTTCTTCTTCCAGTTTTTTGGCCGCACTTCCCATGGTGAGCAGTACCACACCATCGAAGAAAAGACTGATACCGACAAAAAGTCCTACAAGAACCAATGAGTTAAAAGGCCATCCCACCAAAAAGATCACTCCGATGACTACGGAGAGAATTCCGTTAAGCAAGATAAGCCACCAATATTTGTTGTTCCCCTTCATCTGTGCTGCCAGAGCGAAAGAGGCAAATCCATCCATAAAAAAGTATACAGCCAAGATAATACCAAGAGCCGCTACTCCAGGTACTGGAAAAATTGCCACCAAAATACCGGTAAGCAAGTAGACGAAAGCTTTAAGCCATCCAAGCCAATCTTTTTTGTCGGTCTTGTAGGTATGGATCCCTATCATCAAGCCGCTAAAAATAAAAAGCCACGCTACAAAATAAGCAGTAGCCAAGGACATGATCACGGGATAGAAAATCCCCACAAGACCCAACAAAATAAAAATTACACCTGCGATTTTGGAGTGCTTTTGGAAATTTTCCAAAAGCTCCTTGTCTTTGATAAAATTTTGATATCCAACCATTGTATCCTCCTATCTTATAGTGTAAGGTCCATGATACCTTTGGCCCGCTCGATGAGCTCATGGCTTACTGCACGGTTCTCTTCATCGATTTTTTTCATAATACGAGCCAAAACCAGTGTCAAACCACCAACGATCTCAGGCAAACTCTTTTCAAGTTCAATCTCGAGCTCCAAAAGTGGCGGATAGGTAGCGAGTCGCTCCAAGATATCTTTGACTTCCACCTCTTGCTCGAGCTTTTTAAACTCGTTGATCGTCTCTTCGAGTCCTTTGGTGATAGGCAGATCGTACTTCCATATCACGTCACGACCATTGTATTTCGCTGCCTTTTGTCCCATCAAAAGTAGATCATAAAGCTTTTGCTCGACGATATCCGTCACCTCTTTTGCGTGTCCCTTTTTGATATCGAGACTCGCTCCTCTACGAAACAGCTCTTCTAGATGATGAAATCCCATTACCGCCATATATCTCTCTCCTTTCGTAAAAGAGGGGAAATCCCTCTTATTTGTTGAGTGTTTTGATAGCTTTTTCTTTGAACTCTTTGAGTTTTTTGAGCAACTCTTCAAAGAGTTTTTCCGCTTTGTTTTTACCTTTGATCTCTTTTTCGACCTTTTCGATCAGATCTTCAAGAGATTTGTAGGTGATGTCAGATTCACTTGTATAACCTAGAGCTTCCGCTTTTTTGAGACTGAGCTTCGCCTCCTCCAGCATTTCAAGGGCCTTTTTCTTGTCTGTTTTGGCCAATTTTTGAGCCACTTGTACAAGATGGATCGCCTCGACCAATGGTAAAGGTGTAATCATATCCACCTCTACAAATGTAGCTAACGCTTGAGCCAATACCGTTTTTGCCTCTTGGACTCTGTTTTCGTGCAAAAATTTCGCAGCCAGTTTCAAAGCGGCTGGATAGGATGCCAAAGGCAAGTTGATCACTTTAAGCACGATTTCGCTTCGAAGCGTATCGAGAATCAGGCGTGCCTGCTGGATTTTGTTCTCGGCCAACAAGGCTTTTGCAGTGATGATCCCGGTTTTGATATCTTCCAAAGTTCCCGGAAAATCCACTATTTCGATAGAGCTATCGATTGGAATGAGTGCCGGAGCGTTTGGAGCGCTGAGTACCACTTCTAGTTTACCGATAGCCTTCTCCAAATCCTTGATGGCTTGGTCTTTGTTGCCTTTGTCCAGCTCGGCAAGCACCTTGTTGGTCAACGCCACGGCTTCTACCGCCTCTTTGACAATCTTGACCTCTTTTTGCTCTTTTTGTACTTTAGCTTTCGCTTCGGCAACTGCCTTGTTGGACTCTGCCTTGCTGGCAGCTGAAGCGAAAGCACCACTGACTAACAACCCTGCAGCAACAAAACTAACAAGTAGTTTTTTCATGCTAAACCTCCTCTATTTTTTGGATGATAAAATTTTAGTGCAAAAGGTTTAACCTTGCTGCTACTTTAGTTGCAATCTTTCCAAAAGTTTAGCGATGTTTTTGAGTTTGATCTTTTTGCGTTCCACTTCCAGGCTGCCATCACGTTTGAGCTCTTGGATATGGCGATTGACCACATGACGCACAGTCCCTATCAAAGAGGCGATCTCTTCGTGAGGAAGATCATGAATGAGTCTAAGTTTGGCCGAATCCGGATCAAAGTTTTTGAGCAAAAGCTTGATAAATCTCGTGGAGGTGTCATGCAGACTCAAGTCCGCGGCCAACTCTTCAAGATTTCGCATCTGAGCCGCCACATAGTGAAAGAAAAGTTTACGAAACTCTGGATTGATATCAATCCAATTCTTGACTCTCTCTATCGGCACACGCAACGCTTTGGTCTCTTCATAGGCGTGGGTCAACACCTCATGGGGTTTGTCATCCATCAACACCACCACATCGAACATATCGCCACGGCTGAGGATCTTGATGGTCTGCTCTTTGGTGGTCTCAAAATTAAACTGATATACTTTGATGCGTCCATCTATGATGAAGTAGAAGTAGTGCAAGGTATCATCCATACTCATCGCCGGCATATTTTTATGAAAATAGACGATTTTACCGTAGCGATTGATATCTTCTATGATAAATTTGGGTACGGCGGAAAAAAGCTCGATATTGTACTCACGCCTATCCATCAAAACTCCAATCCGAAGCTCCCAAAGCCACCGAGATTTGGATTTTGATAGCCAAACTGTGCAGCTTTGCTTTGAAGCATCATAATATCGTTTTTAGGATCGATTCCTTGGGGGCAAACCTCTGTACAGTTACCGCATAGTGTACAGTCCCAGATACCGTTGTGCACTACCGCATCTATGTGCTCCTTTTTGGCCTCTTCTCGTTTGTCCGCCACGTAGCGCCACACTCGAGTAAGGGCGAAAGGTCCCAAAAAAGCTTCGTTGCTCTCGTAGACCGGGCAGCTACTAAAACAGCCGCTACACAAAATACAGTCACTTTGACGCTCGAAAAGCTTCTCATCCTCCTCGCTCATCGCCACTTTTTGCATTTTGAGTGGATAGGCTTTGGAGCGCTCAAGGGTAGCGAATGCATCTTCTAATCGCACAGAAAGGTCTCTAATGACCTCCACCACGCTCAAAGGTTCCACATACTCCCCATCTTTGGGAGTGTGCTGGCAAGATAGTACCTCCTTGCCATCTACCTTCACCGCACAGCTGCCGCACACACCGCTTCGACACATATAGTCGAAAGTGAGAGTCCGATCCTTTTGCCGCTTGATCTGCAGCAGTGCATCGAGCAAAGTGGGCGCATTGTCTACCTCATACTCCATATCGATGGAGGGAGGCTCAAAATGAGGATGAAATCGCTTGATTTTGATCTTCATTACACCTTTTCCAAACAATTTTTACAATAATACAATCAAATTGATTTAAGTTAATTTAAGCGGACTCAAAAACCATACTATGCTACTTTCGAACTTCTCGAAAATCGGCGCACAGCACTCCCTCTTCTTTCCAGATCACGGTATGGGCCAGAAATTTCTCGTCATCTCTTTGGGGATAATCCAAGCGAAAGTGGGCACCTCTACTCTCATTTCTACGGATAGCCCCCACAAGTACCGCCTCGGCCAGCTCTACCATATTGCCATACTCCAAAAAGCTCACAAGCTCTTTGTTCATCATAGGACTTTTGTCACGTACGCCCATGAAAGCCAGCTCCTTTTGGTGCTGTCGTACCACACTGAGCACCCCTTTGAGCCGCATCTCCTCTCGCACGATCCCGCAGTTGTGGTATAAAATTCTGCTCAAAAACTCCTGACGCTCCCAAAAATCGATCTG
>Ga0256831_1001050_pt1 | contig 14623 bp, 10 predicted proteins | sample 132544metaG_FD_189087 | JGI IMG/M metagenome (GOLD analysis project Ga0256831, IMG submission 189087) | Hydrothermal vent microbial communities from Lau Basin, Pacific Ocean - 132-544 | ecosystem: Environmental > Aquatic > Marine > Hydrothermal vents | place: Pacific Ocean: Lau Basin | collected...
CCGAATTTTGTTATAAATTTAATCGAAGATATCACGGAGAAGCATTGTTCAACCGGCTTTTAGTGGCATGCGTGAGTTATAAAAACGAGTTTGGGTATAAATACGGATAATCATATTATTTTTTAATCCACCTACTTTTCAAGGTGATCCCATTTCGGCAGCTTTCTCGAGCACCTCCATTACAATAAACGGCGTAATCTCTTTTACTCTTTGAGCAATCATAAATTATGCGAATTCTGTTTCTGCTAATTTAATGAGAAACAACGATGGAAACAACCGGAAATTAGTTTTCTGAACTTTTATCTTTTGCAACACGAGTTATTTTTCTCCCGACCTTAAAAACTTCACTCTCCCGGAGTTTCTCTGATAAAAAGTGTGCAGCGAAAAAAAACGGAATTGAAAAAGTAAGCGGACTAAAAACACTTTCAACATGCGGACAATTAAGCTCAAAAACTCTCCCTCCTTCATTTTTTACTGTTTTCAGCACCTCTTTCGTACGTTGAAAATCGGGCCCTTCGTGATTAATTCCAATCACAAGTGTATCTTTTGCGGTCTCTTTATAACCGTGGTCGTATTGCGAAACCGACATCGACATTACCGGAATTTTTGTTACCTCGCTTAACACCAGGGCTGCCAAACCTGCCGTTGCCACATTTGGGCCGCTTCCAACAACATAAATACCACTCTTTTTTCTCCAACGAATTCGTTTATAAAACATCTCGCCCATCTCCTCTCCTCTCTGTTCGAAAAATGGCATTTTGTTTTTAAACACTTTTATAACTTTTGCCGGATTAAAACCAAAACCAAGGTATAAGATTAACAACGTATTTATATATGTTTTCGAAGGAATTAACTCCTCTTTTCCGGCATACAATAAAATCTTTTTACTGCATCGCTCGTGATTTCCAAGCGGGCTATTCTCGTCGTTTACAACGGCTAAAAACGATTTAAAATGGTCGGCACACCAAAGTGTTTCGGAACTCTGCCCCGACTGCGAAATGAGAACACCTTTATCGGGATTTTTATATTTTCGAAGGTAGTTATAATATTCGGCGGCTACTTCAGAAAACAGATTAATTCCAAGATAGCGGAACACTCCCGAAGCAATATGAGAAGAACCCATTCCTAAATAAGGAACGTTTTCGGGCAATATAAGCCCTTTATTTTTTTTATAACATAATTCTGCCCGAAATGGAATTTCATTAATCTCGTTTTTCATACGAATTCGATTTAATTATGTTATAAGTTACATAAAAATATACGAATCCACAAAAAGCTAGTATCGTAAATTATTTAAATATAAGACTTTGCAATTTGTAACGATTGCTCGCGATATCCGCCTCCAAACAGATAGTAATGATTTAAAAGATGGTACAATTGGTAAAGCAGATTTCGTTTTCGCCAGTCGGCAGGAAGCGGATTAACCTCGTTATATGCATCGAAAAACTGCGACGAAAAACCTCCAAACAGGGTAATAATTCCAAACTCCATTTCACGGTCGGCATAATATGCAGCAGGGTCGATAATAGCCGGTTCCTTTTGGGTATATATGTAATTACCCGACCACAAATCGCCATGAATAAGAACAGGGTCAGTATTTTCTGGAATTAATTCCGGCAGCTTTTTAAGCAATTTATCGTATATTTTTATTTCGGAAGAAGAAAGCGGACGCTCTTTTTTAATCAAACCGAGGAGAAACCGTAAACGATTATCCCGAAAGAATTCAACCCAGTTTTTTGACCAACTATTGTTTTGAGGAGTTGCCCCACAATAATTGTTATTGTAAAAACCAAAACGATTGTTTTTATATTGATGCAGAAAGGCGAGTCCTCTACCAAGTTTTTCGCTGCTGTTGGAATTTTGATGCCCCACCGGCAAATACTCCTGAACAAGAAATCCGGGAGTTGAATCCACCTCTTTTGCAAGAAAAACTTCCGGAACAAACAGATAATTACCGGCAGCTTTTTTTAACTCGGTTAAACCCTCGGCTTCGCGAATAAAAAGATCGGCCGGGCAATTTTCATTCCATTTTAAAAAGAATTCGCCAACATTGGTCTCTATTTTCGATGCGTGGCTAATGCTACCACCACCTATTGATTTAGAGGCAATAATCTTAACATCGCATTCTAATTTTTTTGAAAGTTGTTTTTCGACATCAATAAAAACCGTGCTACTATTCATGTTCTATATTGTTTTTTACCATCGTGCTCTGTACCCCCGCGTGTCGATATGAATAAAAAAAGTATGCCGCGAGTTTTTTTTGTACTTGCCAATTCCGCCCATCAACTTTGAAAGATTTGGGTCGGTATCGAATGAGTTAACAATTTTATAGAGAACCAGTTCGTCGTCCATATTATTTTTCCCGTCACGATTTAAATCATCGATAACACCATCTCCATTTGTATCGACATAAACGTCGGCAGCATTTCCATAAACATGGCGGCTGTATTTTACATTGCCAATTTTTTTATTGTAGTAAGGTGTGCGGAAGCCGCTCATTATAAAAAGTGTTTTTATGTTCCGGCCACTTTTATTTAATTCGGCAAGCAAAAATTCAAGCTTTGCCAAAAGTTTCGGGTCGACAATTAAATATTTGGGCCATTCCGATTTTTGTTTGCACAAAAACTGTTTTAACTGAAAATGGGGCGAAATATATAAATCTTTATTTTTCGCGGTAACTTCAATAAAACCTGCGGGTTTATTATACGACGGATCGTTATTGTATTCGTTCTCCGGATATTTTCCAATCCTGTACCGGTTCAGATATTCGCCATCCATTTCCGATATGGGAACCAATACAAAGAGAACCAACGTTAATGTTTTGCCCGTATTTTTTTCTTCGAAATTTATAAAATAGGTGCCACTTTTTAGAGGTGCTGTAATTTGCCATTTCCCATTTTCCAGTCTCGCGGGAGTTCCAAAATCTGCTGTTCCCGAAATAAATTCGCCACTGCCCGCCCGCAGTTCGACAATAACTTTTTCGCCCGGCATAGCTTTTAAAAAAAAGTGATTAAACGTCACCCACAAATCGTTGTTCAGCTTAAATTGGATGCCTTTGTCTGCATTTATTGCAAACAAATTAAATTGTATAAAAAACAATGCAAACAGTATTAAAACCCTCTTCTTCATATCGAAATTTTCACCATTCAAAACAAACGATGAATTTTAAAATCTATTTTATGCGTAACAAACTTTAGCAGAATGTGCTAATCGAGAGGGCGGTTTAACTCTCCCAAAACTGCCGGGTCTCTATCGTAAATATCTTCATTGAAAAATAAATTTCCCAGTTTATCGGCACCGGCAGTCCAATACAAAACCAATACATCAATTGGCGTTTCAAGGTTTACGCGTGTAGTTTCGCCCGATTCGAGCACTTTATTAATTCGCTCCATATCCCACCCCTGATTGCCAACAAGACTCAGAAACAGCTCCCATTTTTTATCGAGGCGCAAACAGCCGTGACTAAATGCACGTTTCTCTCTTTCAAAAAGCGACCGAACCGGAGTGTCGTGAATATAAATTGAATAGGAATTGGGGAAAATAAATTTCACCTGCCCCAACGAGTTATTCGGCCCGGCATTCTGGCGAACAATATAATGAAAATCTTTTGCCGACATTTTTTTAAAATCGAGTGTCGACGGGTCGATTACTTTGCCGGAATGGTCCATTATAATCATGTTGTGTTTTGCTAAATATTCCGGGTCTTTTTTCAGTTTTGGCAATGTCTCTTTAACTGCAATAGAGTGAGTAAGTGTCCAGGTAGGATTAATTACAATGTATTTCATTTGGCTTTTAAAAATGGGCGATTCGTGATAATGTTTCCCCACAATTATTTTCGAGTAAAACATAACCGAATCGGCGGTAACACGGCGCAAGTTGTACCCTGCAATATTGGCTACCAAAAAATCGCTTTCCAAATCGTGCATCACCCAGCGGGCACGTTCAAGATTTATTCTAATCTCATCAATTCGCTTTTCAACGGGTACGTTCATTGCGGCCAAAGTTCCTTTGCCTAAAACGCCATCTTGAATTAAATTGTGGCGAAATTGAAAATGTTTTACAGCATTTTCTACAAATTCATCGTAAATCGAATCGTTATCGCTTATTAAATTCAGTGGGTAATCGCCCGTAATCTGCAAATAGTTTCGTAACGACAAAACTGTTTTGTCTTTCATTCCCGGTTTTAAAACTTTATCGACCTCAACGTTAGGAAATCCACCCTCATCGGCTATTTTCCGATAAACAGCCAACCCCAACTTCAATTGGTTATACATAAAGTTGGTGGGTTTAAACGACTCTATTTTTTTATTTATATCGTCGGCATTCAGCGCATTCTCAAGCATTACCAAACTATTTTCAGGCAGCTCATTCCCGGGGATGTTCCAACCTTTTCTAATTTTCGACTGATCGACCTTTCCTTTAATAAGGTGCGATGAATAACGTAAAATTCCATCGGTAAGTAATAAGTCCAAATCGGCCAACTGTGCATTTGTAGCACTGCTGTTTAACGCAACCAGATTATAAATACGTTGCAGGTGGTAATCGTCGGGAGTTAATCCTTCGTAGTACGACGACTCCAAAATCTTTATTAACGCTTTAATATCTTTATTATTCCACGCAGGTTTAAAAGCATTGTCGGTATAAAAAGCCGGCAAAACTTTTTGCGAATAGAGGGCAACTCCATCAACAGTAACCTTTTTTGATTCAACACCCGCTTCAATTTTTTGCTGAATGATTTGAGAAACCGTTTGAGAAACACCTGATAGTGACGTAACGAATAAAACAAGAATGGAGAGACTGATTGTTTTCATCTTAAAATAGGTTTAAAAATGAGTAAATTACTGAAAGAACATAATTTACAACAAAAAAAACCGGTTGTTGTTTGAATCGATAGTAAGAATTTTTCCCGAACAATACGGTTCGGAGATTTAACCTTTAATACAAAACATGAATTGCCGACAAAAACACTGTTTTGTCTTTATAGCAATTTAACTTTGAATTGCCGTATGATTGAATTAAATTATTTTGTGCAAGGTTGAGTTAAAATATTTCGGCATAGCCGTAGCTATGTTGGAATATTTTAACGATGAGATTGTGCAAAAAGAATAAATTCAATGCGGCAATACGAGGTTAACTTGGTATTACTTGGGGTAGCCGGTAATTTTCCGTATTTCGTGATAAAACGGTTCCAGCTTTTTGTACATTTTTTTATATACGTTTTTGTAGAGTTGCTTATAAATCTCAACGTTATTTTTATTGGGTTTAAACTCTTTTCCGTAATGCACCATATTTTCTATTGCTTCGTGAAATGTAGCGTATTCGCCCACTCCTTTTGCAGTTATTATTGCTGCTCCCAGTGCCGAAGTTTCAACAGTGCTGCTGCGTACCAACGTTAAATTAAAAACGTCGGCAGCAATTTGGCAGATTTCATCGCTTTGTGAGGCGCCACCCGAAATGGCAATTTTACGTATTTTTCTTTTCGAAACCCTTTCTATTTTCTCTTTCCCTTCGAGCAGGGCAAATGCAAGTCCCTCGATAATAGCACGATAAATGTGTTGTTTTTTATGTACATCGCCAAATCCGATTATTGCACCTTTTGCAGCCGGCTCCGAAAGTCCGGGACTCCAAAACGGCTGTACAACCAGTCCCATTGAGCCGGGCGGAGACTGCTTTAACAATTCGTCCAACACCTCTTCAACCGGAATATTTCTTTTGGCAGCTTCGGCAGCTTCGTTATGAGCAAACTCTTTAATAAACCACGAAATCATCCAAAATCCACGATAAATCTCAACTTCAGGATTAAACTTTCCGGGAAGAACTGCCGGATACGACGGCATAAACCGAATGGGTTCAAGATAAACATTACTTGTTGTTTGAATGGTGGCGGCAGTACCAAAACTCAGGCTTGCCATATCGACCGAAAGAACACCAACGCCAACAGTGCTGCAACCCCGGTCGGAGCCGCAGGCAATTACCGGCAAACCGGCAGGCAAACCTGTAGCACCGGCAGCAACATCGGTAATTTTTCCAATAGTTTCGCCCGGGCGAATTAATTCGGGCAGTTTACTTTTTTCTATCGGATAAATTTTTGAACTAAATGCCACCAACTCTTTTGCGTTACCCCACTTTTGCTTTTTATAATCGAACGGAATGTGCCCGATTTGCGATGCTACCGACTCGTTAAAATTGCCGGTTAAACGATAATTTAAAAACCCCGACACCTGCAAATACTTATCTGTTTTCGCCCAAATTTCAGGTTCATTTTGCTTTATCCAGTTGCATTTGCCATCGCGCTGAGCTTTATTTAACGAGTCGCCAATGCCAATTGCTTTTATCACAATTTTCATTCCTAAACCGGGGTAATAAACCGGTGCGGCCTTACGTTGGTCGAGCCATATAATTGCTTTGCGCAGCGGGTTTCCATTTTCATCAACATTTACCATCGAGTCGCGAATTGTAGTAACTCCTATTCCGGCAATAGCATTAAAATAACCGGGATGCGACCTTTTTAATTTTTTGCAAGCCGTTATTAATGTTTCCCAATAAATTTCAGGGTCTTGCTCTGCCCAACCCGGTTTTTCGCTAACATAAGGTTCGAAACGGATTTTCTCGATTGCCAGAACTTCGCCGGTTAAAGAGAACAGTACCGCTCTTAAACTTTGGGTTCCACAGTCGACAGAAAGAATTGTTTTTTGCATAAATAGTTGCGCAAGAGTACGCTAAAGTGAGTTTCGTTTTACAAATTCAAACGGGCTTTTTATCCTTCTGAAATCTTTATCAAGAATCATTTGTGCTGCCATACGCCCAATCTCATCGTGGTTTGTCGAGATGGTGGTTATTCCATCTTCGAGCAGCTCTTTAACCGGATTGTCGTTGTAGGCAACCACTCCCACATCTTTCCCCGGTTTCCAGCCTTTTGTTTTGCATATTTTTATAAAACGGTACAAATCGTCATCCGAAATCAACACAAACGCTTCGTTCTGTTTTACATCAGATTCATTCAACTGATCGATAACAGAATAATTCAGATTATTAATCTGGCAAAAAATCTGAAATCCACGTATTATGTTTTTCGAATAGTACTCGTTTGCCGGGAAAACAAGGTTTATTTTACTGTACGCTTTAATTAAATCAATCCCCTTTCCCAGTGCGCTCTGAATGTCTTTTTCGTACTCCTGATAAACTACCGGATAATCTTTTAATGCCTCTACATTTCGGTCAACCATTAAAACTTTCTCTTTCGGAATTTTTCTGATGGCACTGTAAACTCCGGCGTTCTCGTTATTAAAATGGGGAAGAATAACAAAATAATCGTAATTGGTTAACTGGTTATCAATAATCTCTTCGAACTGCTCGATGTTGTGGTTATAAATAAACACATCGACGTGCGCTTTTGTTCCAAGCTTCTCGGCAAACGAATAGTATATATTTCTTTTATAGTTACTTAATTTGTTTAAAATAAGTGCCACCTTAATTTTTGTATGAATATTAACCTGATTCACATAATATCCTTTGCCGCGAACCGACGAAAGGACTCCGGTTTTTTTCAGGTAAACATACGCCTTTTCAACCGTATCGCGCGACAGCAACAGCTCCTCGCTGGTTTCGTTAATCGATGGAATGCGCTGCCCCTTTTTAAATATTCCCGCTTCAATGTCGGAAATAATTAAATTTACTACCTGCTTATATTTTGGTATCTCCGAATCGTGATTTATGCGTAAAGTGTAGCTCATTTTTAAAAATGTTCAGCAAAAATAGAAACTGTTTTCCAGAATTCAAGAAAAAGAGAAATAAAAACCCGACAATTATTTACTTACAATTTTAATTGTGGTTCGCCGGTTTAGTTTGCGCCCCTCTTTTGTTTTGTTTGTGGCTACGGGCCGGGTTTCGCCATATCCGACAGCGTGTAAACGGCGGGTGCTTATTCCATTTTGAACAAGGTATTTTTCAACCGATTTTGCCCGCATCTCCGAAAGAGTTAAATTTTTCCGGCTGCTTCCCGAATTGTCGGTGTGCCCCTGTACTTCAACCGTTAACGATGAATTAATTTTTAAAAAGGCAACCAATTTTTGAAGCTCAGGCTCCGACTCCTTTAAAATTGAAAACGAATCGGTTTCGAAATAGATGTTGTACAAATTCATCTCGGCTCCGGTTTTTATGGGCTGCAATTTTATTTTTATTGTGTAAGGTTTAAAAACCGATGCTGTATTATCGAGCTGAAACGACCGAGAATAAAACATATAACCCGGTTCCGAAACATTAAAAGCATAATTGGCTCCCACCGGGAAACAGAGCAGTGCATCTCCTTTTTTATTGGCTGTTTCGGTTCGTTTTTGTGCCGGAAACAACAAATTTACCAACTCAATATTTGCCTCAACCGGCCTCTTTGTATCTGCATCGAAAACTTTTACACGGGCATAAGTTACCGGTGCCGGGCGCATTTTTTCGCTCAACTCGAAAGTATAAATGTCAAGTCCCGTTTCGCGATCTCTGGCCGACGAAAAGAATGCTGTTGTACCGTCGGCACTAATAATTAAACCCTGCTCGTCTTCCGAAGTATTTATTGGATACCCCATATTTTTGGCTTCCGAAAACGTATTGTCCGGTTTTAAGGTAGCTGTAAAAAGATCGAAGCCACCCATTCCACAATGATAGTCGGATGCAAAATAGAAATCGATGTTGTTTGCGTGAATAAATGGCGAAATTTCGTTGCCCGGGGTATTTATACTATCGCCAAGATTTTCGGGTTCTCCCCACTTAATTCTACCACGTTTGAACCCTAAAAATTCAGCCCGCCAAATATCTTTTAATCCTTTTCCGCCTGCCCGGTTACTCGAAAAGTAGAGGTACCTGTTATCTGACGAAAGCGACGGTTGAGTTTCCCAGCTTTTACTATTTACCGGTGCTCCTATATTTTTTGGCGAGCTCCATTTTCCACCTGTTTTTTCCGAATAGTAAATATCGCAACTGCCGTGTCCGTCGGCACGATTACAGGCAGTAAAAAACAGAAATCTGCCATTTGCTGACAATGTCTGCGCTCCTTCGTTTTTCGATGTATTTATCTCAACTATAGGGCGTGCTAGGCTCCATCCGTATTTCTCGTTGTAGTCCGAAACAAAAAAATCTTCGTGCGGAACACGGCCTTTCTCTTTTAACAGTCGTGTAAAAACAAGCTCTTTCTGGTCGAGCGATAAACTTGGCCAATACTCATCGTTGGTTGTATTTATTTTTTCGTTTAATCTTTTGGGCTGAAATTTTACAGGATGCTTTTTTGCCTCGACAGCAAATTTACAACTCTCAATTTTCCGTAAAATATCGCTCTTTCTAATTTCAGCAACTTTTGCTTCCTGAAGGTATTTCTGATAAGCAACAATTGCCTCGTTATATAAACCAACCGAATAGGAAGCTTCTGCCAAACGGTATAAAATTACCGGTTTATTGTAATACGGAAGTGCTTTTTTCAGGTAAACAATCTCTAATTTTGTCGAATCGAGTTCGTTATAAATATCGGCAAGTAAAAGCGATGCATCAAAAAAACCGGGTGACTTTTTTACTAACTTTTCCGAAATTTCAATGGCCTCATCGTAATTCAGCATCAGGTAACTTTTGCGGGCTTTTTCGAACTGCTTCCGGGTTTTCGAAGAGATATCCGACTGGCTATATACATCGACAGGAGACAACATTAAATGGAGGAGAAAGAGAACTGATAAAAAATTCCTTATAAAGTACTGCATCTAAAATTTACCGTATTTCAAAATCCTTCAGTCGTTTAGTAAACGCACGCATCGGCCGAAGTTAAATTAATTGTTTAAGCAGATAAAATATCTCTGTTTATAAAAAGAACAAGAACCCCCGATAAAACTATTTTATTCAAAATGAAGTTCGTTTATTTTCCTGCTTCAATAAGGCTAAAAACGCCCTAATTGTTTTTTTATAACGGGAAAAACGAGAAATAATTATTTTAAAAAAGCCAGAGGTAGATTTCTTTATATCGCTATTTCTCCACAATTTTAATGGTTGTTCGCCGGTTTTGTTTTCTTCCCTCTTCGGTGTCGTTGCTTGCAATTGGTTTTGTGTCGCCATATCCGCTATATTCTAAACGGTTACTTGCAATACCTTTTTTCACTAAAAAGTCTACCACCGATTTTGCCCTCTCTTTCGAAAGTTTCAGGTTTGCCTCCGCATTACCCGAGCTGTCGGTATGTCCCTGAATTTCAACTTTCAAACTTTTATTACTATTTAAAAAGCTAACCACCCGGTTTAATTCCGACGCTGAATTTGGCAAAAGTGCATACGAATTGGTTTCGAAATAGATGTTATGCAAATCAACCAACGACCCCACTTCGATGGGTGTTAACCCAATTTTCATTTCAAAATGGTCAGAAACCGAGTTTGATTTTCCGAGCGTAATATTCCGGGTATACACCATATATCCCTTTTCGGAAACGGTAAATGTGTAAGTGTGATTTGCTTTTAAACTCAACATCAATTTTCCGTCGGGACCCACAGCATAATACGTTACTTTTGCCGGCTTATAACTTTGGTCGGCCACCTCAATTCCGCTTATTACAGGCAATTTTGTTTGGCTGTCGAACAGTTCGAAATAGATATAAAACTGAGGCTGTGTATGTAATCCACGAACGTAATTGTACGAGAAAATTTCAAGTCCGCCCTCTCCTTTATCGCGGGCCAGCGAAAAAAATGCCGTGTCGCTAATGGGACTGATTACAACGCCAATTTCGTCGGCATCGGTATTTACCGGCGCTCCTACATTTTCGGGAGTACTCAAAATTCCGGCATCGTCCACGGCAGTCATAAAAACATCGTAACCGCCCAGTCCCAATTGCGAATTAGAAGCATAATAGAGCTGCTGTTTTTTTGCGTAATAGAATGGCGAAATATCGTTGCCACTGCTATTTATCTGCGACAAATTTTCGGGTGTTTTCCAAACCGGTGCTCCCGTTTCGGGCATTTGCAACAACTCGGCCCGCCAAATATCTTTTCCTCCGGCACTCCCCGGCCGGTTACTTACAAAATAGAGGTATTTATTGTCGGCAGTAAAAAAGGGCTGCGATTCGTAATATTTCGTATTAATTGTGTTGCCGGCATTTACCGGATTGCTCCATTTCCCATCAGAAAACCGCGAAAAATAGATGTCGGCATCTCCAAATCCGTCGGGCCGGTTTGCACCCGTAAAAAAGATTATTTTCTGATGTTCGGGAATTTCTGCTTCATTGGCCGATAAAAACAGCGAGTCGTTAACCGGCTCAAAAACGCCACCTGTTAAGGTGTCGAACTCCGAAATAAAACGATCTGTCTGTTTCGGGTTTGCACTTGTATTGTCTTTTTCGAAAAGCAGTTTTTTCCCGCCGGCTGCCGGTACAGGCCAGTAGGTTTCTGCCGGCAAATCACTGTTGTTGGCAACATTTTTTACCTGCTGAATATTAAAAATACAACTGGCTCGTTTACAGGCCAGCTCCATTCTTCGCTTCTCCGAAATATATTTATAATTGCTGTAAATATTATAATAATTCAATGCCTCAGAATAATTCCCCCGACTGAGATACACCTCGCCAATCCGCCATTTTATATACGGATGATTGTTTAACTTCATTGCTTTATAGAGGTGTTCCAACTCGAGGTCGGATTTTTTTTGTTTCGAATATACATTGGCAAGCAACATTTCTACACCCACCAAATCAGGGCTTTCTGCCAATATTTGGTTACACAAATCGATGGTTTTGGAGTAGTTGGCTTTCGAATAACTTTCCTGAGCTGCTTTAAATAACTCATCGATCTTGTCGGAAGTTTGCGCTTGCAACTGAAAATTTACGACAACAAAAGAGAGCACAATAAGCAGAACAGTTTCCTTGCCGTAGAACCATTTTTTACGTAATCCGTTTTTTCTCATTTCTCACTTTTTTTTCAATCGAAATTATTAAAGTCGATAAAACTTTACAACAATGCTAAAATAAAAAATCTCACTAATTATCAACATCCTGTTTTTCATAAAAAGCATCGATGCCGGGATAAAAATATTTTGTTTTTGCAATTCTTTCGGGGAAATGAAAATATTCCAATTCTCCCTTTGCATACTCGACACCGCTGTTATCGAACAGTGAGCAAACTATTTTTGCCACTCTTTTTTCAACCGACACAACTTTCCCTTTTACGGTAATCTCACCTTTCGCAATGGTAAGTGGCTTTAAATATTCAACATTCATTTTAGCTGTAACACCAGCTGTTTTCAGTTTTATCATCACAATCCAGCCGGCCATTTCGTCGAGCAGTGTAGCCTGAATTCCGCCGTGTAAAATACCTGTCCAGCCTTCGAGCGATTTCCTCGGCTGCCACTTTGCTATTAACTCATCGCCATCTTCCCAAAATTCTAACCGTAGCCCAATTTCGTTAAACGGCGAACAACCAAAACAGTTGTAGTCGTGCCCCCTGCTAAGTTCTATAAATGGATTTTTTATTTTTCGCATAATTATGGTCTATTAGTATTAAAATCAGGAACAACCTTTTTTCAACCAAAAACAGGCCGGAAACTACCAGCCTGTTTAAATTATATCTTTATGATTTAGTTATTCCCTAAAATCAAAGGCAGTCCGTCTTTTCCACTACCAATTACAACAACTTTCGAGTTTGGCGATTCAGCCAGTTTTATTGTTGCTTCAATTCCACGTTGCTGAATAATTTTATCGGTTAAACTGGCATTAATAATGCGGTTATAAGCTGCGATACCTTCGGCCTCAATTCTTCTTCGTTCCGCTTCCGAAGTCTCCCTTTTCAGCCTGAATTCGTATGCCAGTGCTTCCTGCTCCTGTTTCAGTTTACTTTCAATAGCCTGTTTTATTTGTGCAGGTAGGTTAATCGACCTGATTAACAAAGCTTTCATCACAATAAAATTACTCTCCAATACTTTCATTGTTTCGTTGATAATTGACTGCTCAACTTCGGCCCTTTTTGTCGAATAAATCTCTTCGGCAGTGTACCGCCCCGCCACTTGCCGAACTGTTGAGCGCACCTCGGGAATTACCAAAACGTTAATATAGTTTACTCCAAAAAGCTCGTACAAATAGCCAATTTTGTTGTGTGCAGGATTAAACCTCACGGTAACATCCATACTAATCGACAATCCGTTTTTATCTAAAACGTCCATTGTCTCTTCGCGTTGTTGCTCGCGCACGTTAAACACATACATTTTATTCCAGGGTGCAATAATATGAAACCCCTCGCCATAAATATTGGTTTTATCGAGCCCTGTGGTATAAGGTTTAAAAAGCACGCCGCGTTCACCGGCATCAAGAATTAAAAACATCCGGCCACCCGACAGTAACAGTACGAGCAAGATTACAACACCAATAACAATGTAAGTAGTTTTAAAATTAAATTTCATCTCATTAAGTTTTAAATTTTCAACAGTATTTTCTTTTTTCGAATTTCAACAAATGTACAAAGAAAACGGCGATGACAGTACGTTATCTTTCTTTTTAAATTTGAGTATATTTGAAATTCTAAAAAAACAACAAAGTTATGAAACGATTTATCGCTCTGGTTTTTACACTTGTTTTTGTTGCAAACGGTTTCTCGCAACACTTTTTCGACAACGAATTCGACAAACAAAAGCATTACATTATACTTACTAACCCAACTGTTTGGAACATAAAAACCATTCAATATTTAACAAAAAATCATCTGCTTACTATTAACTCCAATAGTTATAATTTTGTAGGCGTTTACTATAAAAATCAAAACTACGATTTCAGCAAAACAAAAAACTACATCGAAACAAATAAGCTTACCGGGTTTTATCTTCAAGAAATCTCGGGTAAATTATCTGAAAATAGTTTATACAAAGAGAATAACATTTCGGCACAATTAAAAAAAGTTTTCGATAACTCGGTGGGAATTTTCTTTTTTGGAGGCCCCGATATTCCGCCTGCCCTTTATGGCGAAAAGAATACAAAATCGGTTGTTACCGACCCCGAACGGCACTATTTCGAAGCCTCTTTTTTGTTTCATCTTTTGGGAGGTTACCAAAACGAAACCACTACTCCTTTTCTGAATGAAAACCCGGATTATCTGGTAACGGGATTTTGCCTCGGAATGCAAACAATAAACGTTGCTACCGGCGGCACACTTATTCAAGATATTCCACAAGAAATATACGGAGCAGAAACTCCACAGGAAACGGTTAAAATTTGCCGTGAAAACCTGCACCGTAATTACTGGCAAAAAATAGAAACCGACAGTTTATTTATGGGAGCAAACTTGCATCCCATTCAGTTTACCAAAAATCCGTTTTTTACCGAAAAAGTAAAAGTCCCGAAACGATGGAATCCACGCGTGTACAGTAGCCATCATCAGGCAGTTGAAAAATTGGGAAAAGGGTTGGAGGTTACTGCCCTATCGGCCGACGGAAAGATTATTGAAGGTGTAGCTCACAAAAAGTTTCCACACATTTTTGCCGTACAATTTCACCCCGAGGTTTCGGCACTCTACGAAGATATGTTTGTTCGAAAATTTGCCCCCACCGACAAACCGGCAACCTACCACAACATTATTGGAAAACGGAGTATAAAATTTCATAAAAAATACTGGGAATACATCTCAACAATTT
>Ga0256831_1001051_pt1 | contig 14616 bp, 9 predicted proteins | sample 132544metaG_FD_189087 | JGI IMG/M metagenome (GOLD analysis project Ga0256831, IMG submission 189087) | Hydrothermal vent microbial communities from Lau Basin, Pacific Ocean - 132-544 | ecosystem: Environmental > Aquatic > Marine > Hydrothermal vents | place: Pacific Ocean: Lau Basin | collected...
TTTCTTATCTAGTAACCAGATAAAAGGGTTTATTTCATTTTTATAATAGTTTTACTTCCGACTTCAACAATTTTTATTCTATCATCATTTAATTTCTTGATATTCTCCACGGGTTCTTTATAGTGCTCAAAAGTTCCATAATGAACAGGTAAAACTATTTTAGGATTAAGCTCTGATATCATTTTCTTTAACATATGTGAATTTAATGTCAAAGTCATAATCCAACTTCCTTGTTTTGCTGCCCCCATATTCGGAATAAGTAAGTTAATCTCTTTGTTTTTAAGTGCCTTGATCACTTTATTTTTGTAGACAGTATCTCCCGTTATATAAATTGTTATTTTTTCTTTACCTTTAGAAACTGTCAAAAAGTATCCATTTACTTTTCCGGCAAATAATGCGCTTAATGGATTTATGCCGTGAATTGCCGGAATTGCTTCAACTTCAATTTTGTAATCCTTTATATCAAATTCGATTGATTGTTTCCATTTTAAAAATGTCACATCTTTTTTTCCGCTTTCTTTTAATATTTTAATAGAGTTTTTATTGCTGATTAGCTTTACTGAATCTTCAATTTTAAGAAGTCCTTTACTGTCAAGATGATCTTCGTGGTTATGAGTAATCAACCATAAATCTATATTGTCAAAATCTTCTTCAGCATATATTGGTTGTTCAATCCTCTCTGATTTGAACCAAAAATAGTCCTGAATTGTTCCTTTGTTACACAATACAGGATCAACGGCAATATTTAAATTTCCTATTGATATAATAAATGTTGCTCCTCCAATCCAATTAAATATTATTTCCATTAATTAAACTTAAATACTAAAAAAACATTTCAGCTTTATAAGTGCTAATGTCTATAGATTTTAGGATAAATCCACGCTTTTTGAACATTTCCACCATAGTTTCATTTTCTTTTAATACTACTGCATATATCGACTTTAATCCTTTCTTTTTTGTAATATCCAATATCAAATCCATCAGTTTACTTCCTAATCCCAAACCTTGCCATGGATCTGCTACGACTATAGCAAATTCTGCAGACAAATCATCTTTATCATTTACTACTCTTACTACTCCTATCATTTTTTTCTTCCCGTTCTCGGTTATTTCCGCCATAAGAGCCATTTCACGCTCATAATCGATTTGAGTGTATTTCACCAACATCTCATGAGTTATATCCTTGATATATCCGAAAAATCTAAAATACTGTGTTTCTTTAGAAAGATTGGAAAACATTTCTTTTTCCAAGGGTTCATCTTCTGGTTTAATCGGTCGAATAGTCACTTCCAATCCGTCTTTCAATTTGATATTGTATATATATTGTGCCGGATATGGAGAAATAACCAAATGCGAATATGGTTCTTCCCCCTTATCACTTTCCACATAGTCTTTGTCGAGTATAATCCTGGAATCTAAAACCAAACCGGATTCTTCATCTATAGCGTATGGATTGATATCTATTTCCTTAATTTCAGGAAAATCCATAATCAAATAAGCAAATTTGTAGAGCAAAAACTGGATATTTTTTATGTCCACTCCATTCATTCCCCGGTAACCTTTTAGCAGTTGGTATATTTTAGTTCGCTCAATCATCCTCTTTGCCAAAGCCATATTCAAAGGAGGTAATCCTACATCAAGATCCTTAAATAATTCTACTGCAATACCTCCCATTCCAAATAATATTATCGGGCCGAAAACAGGGTCTTTTTTAGCTCCAATAATCAATTCATATTTTTTATTGACCATTTCTTCGACCAAAACCCCATCGATTTTGGCATTGGGTAATTTTATTTTCACAGAATTTATTATCTTATTATAAGCTTCCTCTGCTTGTTTTTTCGATATAATATTCAGAGCCACACCATCTACTTGTGACTTGTGTAATATATCCGGAGAACTAATTTTAAGCACTACCGGAAATCCTATCTCCTCAGCTATTTTACCTGCATTCTTAGCATCTTTAACCAATAAATTTTTGATAACAGGAATATGATAATTTTTCAATATTTTTGCAGCCTCCATTTCATTGAGTACATACCTATTTTCGTCTAATATAGACTTCATAAGCCTGCGGTTTTCAATGGTTCTTGGAATAAATTGTGAAGGAATCTCATAAGGAGTTTCCTGAAGCAAGGTTAACAATTTGGTATATTTCACCATATCCATAAAGGTAGAGACAGCCTTTTCAGGAGTTAAGAAGGTCGGTATTCCTCCTTCATCCAATATCTGTAAACCTCTCTCTACTTCCTCGCTTCCCATCCAACTCGCCAATATTGTTTTATCGTATTTTTTTGATAGTGCTACTATCTCTTCAGCAACTCCGGCTGCATCGGTCTGATATTGTGGAGTTAAAATAATTAATAGGGTATCAATATTTTCTTCATTTAAACAAATCTCTGTAGTAGTTTTGTAATCCTCAACTGATGCATCTCCAAATATATTTATTATTCCATTACAGATAATTGTCTTCTCCAACTTTTTATCCAATTCTTCACAGCTTGATTCGGAAAGGCAAGCTATATTTCCTTTTAATTTTTTCAGAAGATCAAAAGCTAAAACCCCCGGTCCATTGGAATTAGTGATTATTGTTAGCTTATCTGTTTTTGGTCTGGGTTGCTTTGCTAAGGCTTGTGCTCCATTGAATAATTGATCTATAGTATCAACAGATACAACTCCTGCTCTTCTGAATGCTGCTTCATAAGCAAATTTGCTTCCCATTATTGTTCCTGAATGGGATAATTCTATTTTTACCTTATGTGAGCGATTATCGGCTTTTAACACAAAAATAGGCTTATTTCTTGAGTATGCTCTGGCTGCACTGATAAATTTCTTTGCATTAGCCAATGACTCCATGTAAATAATAATACTGGAAGTACTTGGATCTGTATCCAAATAATCAATTAAATCACCGAATTCTACATCATAAATTGAACCAATCGAGATAAAATGACTGAAACCGACCTTTTCTTCAATCGACCAATCCAATATCGCAGTTGCCAATCCTGCGCTTTGAGAGATGAAAGCGATATTTCCCTTTAGAGCCATTTTATTGGTAAGACTAATATTAAGCTTCGAGGCTGGTCTTATAAAGCCAAGGCTATTTGGCCCAATAATCCTGACATAATATTCTTTAGCTAGTTTCTTTATTTTCTGAGAAATATCTTTAGTCCCTGATTTGAACACTGTTGTAAGAATAATAATTCCTCCTACCCCGTATTCACCACATTGCTTTACAATATCTACAATTGTTCTAAAAGGAGTAGCAATAACAGCTAAATCTATAGAATCATTTGTATCTTTTATGGATTTGTAAGCTTTGATACCAAAAACACTCTTTCTTTTGACATTAATAGGATAAACAACACCTTCATATCCTGCACCTATGATACTATTCATTACAGAATAACCAATGCTCTCTTTCCTGTTTGAAGCCCCAAACAACGCAATTGTTTTAGGGTTAAATATTCCTTTCATCAGCTAAATATCAGCTCATTGATAAAATCTTTATAATCTGCTGCTGCACTTTTTATTACCTTAAAAGCCATTTTTTTATCATATATATCCGTTATCTCACAATTTCCTTCCACATGTCCCGGCATATCCTTATAAGTAAGAAAATAGTGTCTCAACCTCTCAATTACAGCATGAGGCACATCGTCAATATCTTGGTAATCACCATAAACAGCATCATCTTTAAGTACGGCAATAATCTTATCATCCGCTTCATTTCCATCGATCATTCTAAAGCCACCAATAGGTCTCGCTTGTAATAGTATATCTCCATGAGTAATCTCTTTCTCTGTCAATATACAAATATCCAAGGGATCGCCATCGCCAATAATATCTTCCCTTTTTAATAAATTCCTACTGATTTGAGCTAATGAATCTCCACAATATGTCTTGGGAATAAAACCGTATAATGCAGGTAAAATACTGGAAAATTTTTGAGGTCTGTCAATTGTCAAATATCCTGTCTCTTTATCAACTTCGTATTTTACTGTATCTGTTGGTACCATCTCTATGAAAACAGTAATAATTTCAGGAGAATTTTTGCCTATTTCAACTCCATGCCAAGGATGAGATTTATATCTCAATCCTAATAATTTACCTATCGGGTCTTGTGTTTTTTTCATATTTATTCTTTATTAGTATATTTTAATCTAACAATATACCTGAATCAATGATTAACTAAAGTACAAAGTTAATAAAAAAAGACTCATCTTGATTTTATCTTTTTAATTTTAATCTCCAATCATACTCAATCCAAATAACATTTCCATTAAGTTTGCTTATTTCTCAGGCACAATAATGTTTACTACTTCACATGCATAAGCTCCCCAAATCCCAATACCTCCTTCAATATTGTCCGAAGCTCTTACATATGAGCTGAATGGACCTTGATTATTGCTAAACAGAAAAGACTCACGAAAATTATAATGATCTTCATCAAGAGCACAAAGTTTAAATTGTAATGTATCTCCCCTTAAATATGTGAAACCAATATCCTTATTAAAGTCTGGTGATCTTGGGTCAACAGGTTTTCTAAAAGGTAAATCAACTGTCTGACCATCGATAATCAAATCGTCAAATAATGAGTTATAGCTGTATAATTTCTTTCTATTTTCTATAACAAAATATCTGTAATAATTTTTCACATCAGCTTCATCGCTAAATTTCACCCACATCATAGCAGCACTATCAATTTTTTCTCCCGGGGTTTCTTTGAAATAGACAGAATCTATATTGACATTTTCGGGAATGCTTGTAATTGATTCAATTATATTTCCTTTGTGTTCTATGTGCAATTGGTACTCTCTGCCCTCCTCTATCGTCAGTTTATTATTTATATCTAAATAAGCACAAAATTCTGAATTGAAAATTTTATTTCCTAATACAACATAAAGCTTGAAAAGCATTGGAAAACTTAAATCTTTCGCACAAACGTAAGATAGTTTTACTTTTTTATCACCGTCGGAAACAAACACTTCAGCATCATCAATATATAAGTTTTCAACTAAAGTAGAGTCTAATGTTGAAAAATAAGATGTACTTTTACTCAAAATGACAAAAGTCGGAATATTGAGGATTGAAAACTCCAACTGCCCTTCGACCACATACTCTTGTTTAGCCTTGACATCTGAGGGTACAAATTCTTCTTCACAGGAGGTAAAAAGCAATGAGGAAATCATGATTATTGATAAAATTATTATTCGATTCATACTTATTTTATTTATTGTTCCAGCTAAAATTATAGCTTATTGATGGGATAATTGGAAAAATAGTTATTTTAGAAGCTGTGATTTGCGATTTTCCGACTTCTGTATCTATATCAGTATCGTAATTGATAAAAGACGGGTTTTTCCTATTATAGACATTATAAACACCGAATGTCCAACTTGAATTCCAGTTTTTTCTTATTTTTGATTTATACACAAGGGATAAATCCAATCTGTGATATGCAGGTAGACTGGCACTATTTCTATCTCCATATTCAAGATTGAATTGACCATCTAGAATATAAATATCACTCACCGGTGTATATCTTCGTCCACTTCCATAAACAAATACTGCACTAGCATTCCATCTGGTTGACAATTTGTAATTAACTACTAAAGAAAGGTCATGCGGCTTATCAAAGGTAGTTCCGAACCATTGGTTGTTGTTTATTAAATCAAATTTCCTTTCGGTTCTTGAGAGAGTATAACCAATCCATCCTGTTAATTTACCGGTAGATTTTTTTAAAAATAGTTCCAATCCATAGGCTCTACCATTACCAAAAACAAATTTATTCTCAAGATTTTCATCAATACCTCCAACATAATCCTCTCTGAATTCTATTTGGTTCTTCATATCCTTATAATATGCTTCTATTGAAGTCTCATAAGAATCATTTTTAAAGTTCTTAAAGAATCCCAAGCTGTATTGAATGCCTTTTTCCGGCTTTACATATTCTGTACTAGAAACCCAAATATCACTTGGAATACTTCCCGATGAATTTGATACCAAATGCAGATATTGACTAGTGAAACTAATACTAGCTTTCAAGGAACTGTTCTTGCCTGTTATTGCCCTAATATTAAATCTTGGATCAAGATTATAATACGATTTGACCAAGTCTGAAGGACTATATACTTTGGAATCGATTTTTGAGGTATAATTACCCATTTGAGAATAACTTGATAATCTCAAACCAACATTCGCTTTAAATATTTTAGAAATTTTCATTTCATCCAAGATATAGAGACTATTCTCATGTGTAAAAGTAGGTACACCTTCATTATTAAGATCAAAACCTTCCCCTTGCGCTGAAAGGATGTCAGGACTCAGCTTATGATAAGTATAGTTTGAACCGAATTTTAATTTATTTCTATTATTTAAAAAATAATCAAAATCTATTTTCATATTGTAATCTCTAACACCGCTGTAGTTCTCAAAACTAAATTTTTCTTGAGCAGCTCCGAGTTTGAAATTATAATCATTGTATATCAAAGATGTATTCATAAACAATTTATTATTGAATAAATGATTCCATCTCAATGTAGCGGTAGAATTACCATAAGGCATCAATATCTCAAATGCTCTTGCTTTAAAGTTCAATTTAAATACATCTCTTCCGAAATATCCGCTGAGATATATCCTATCTTTATCTGAAAATTTATAATTAAATTTAGCATTAAAATCATAGAAAAAATAATTAGTCCCTTCAAATTTCTTGCCTTTTAATAAGGGTTGCGCCAAGTCCAAAATATATGTTCTTCGTCCGGAAAGTATAAATGAACTTTTGTCCTTAACTATAGGTCCTTGAAGTGTCAATCTGGAAGAAATCAAACCGATTCCTGCATCTACACTATAATATTTATCATTTCCATCTTTCATCTTGATATCGACAACAGAAGAGAGTCTCTGGCCGTAATTTGCCGGCATTCCTCCCTTAATCAATGTAGTACTTTTCAAGGCGTCTGCATTGAATACCGAGAAGAATCCAAGCATATGTCCCGTATTATACACCACCGCTTCATCCAATAAAATCAGGTTTTGGTCTGCACCTCCACCTCTAACATAAAATCCACTATTACCTTCACTTACCGAAGTTACACCCGGCAATAATTGGATTGATTTCAATACATCAACTTCACCCATCAATACAGGCATCATTTTAAGTTGTTTCATTTCAAGTTTTACTGTTCCAACCTGCGTACCAATTACATTTTTTCTAGCCTGTTGCTTTTTTGCATCTATAACTACATCCTTGAGTAATACTCCAGGCATTAAGCTGATATTAATAACTGTATCACGATGCAAATCAATTTCAATATCTTTGTTCTGAAAACCGAGATAAGAACATCTTATTAGGTGTTTTCCTTCTATAAGACGAAGAGAATAAAACCCATAATTATTGGTCGAACTACCATTTTGAATATTTGACAATTCATAAATATTTGCACCAATCATGGTTTCTCCACCATCTGAATCATAAACATAACCACTAACAGTATATTTATTTTGGGCATTACTACTACCAAGACCAAAGCAAACTATTAAAAAAATTAACAGCAATCTTATCATATAACTTTATTTTATTATAAATTCCTTCAATGTAAACGCACAAAAGTATCGCAATAATATTCTTTACTTTTAGAAACTATCAGTTTTTCGACGAACTGTCAATTTTTTACTATTCAAGTGTAAAAAACTTGGCTAATTTCTATTTGATGTGCTGACAATGTATAATTGCTTATGAAATATTTGTTGAACACCTATCGGCGTTCATTTCTTCTCACATATTTACCCCGCATTCCATACGGGGCTATTGATATTTAACCACATTCGTGGTTTTGCCATCTCACAAAAATCACGCATTTCATAAGGAAATGGCGATATTGCGTACCTACGGAACGCATTTTAGTTAACTAAGTTTTTTCACCCATGTTTTTGTACCTCACGGCACATTCATGAAAAGCTTTTGCAGCATGGATGACGTCCGCCCTGTAAAATTCATCATTCAAAGCTAAAAAATGAAATGCGCCCATTCATTGGGTATAAGAACCAAAATAAGCAAATATTGCATTTGATATCGCCTCTGATATACTTTCTTGACCTTTTGTTGTAGTCAATTTCTTTCTGTCAGCAGAATTAGACAAGAATCCTGCTTCAATTAATACGCTAGGCATTGTAGCTTGCTTTAAAATAACAAATCCGGACTGTTTCACTCCCCTATTTTTCATTCCATCCAACTTTTTCAATTTATAAGCAATATTACTAGCAATCATGATACTTTCTTCCAAATAAATGTTCTGAAAAGCAGCTAAAAATATATGCGCCTCAATTGAATTGGGGTCATACCAATCATAATTATTGATATGATTCTGCTCTAACAATACTGAAGCATTTTCTCTCATCGCAATATCTAAATTATCCTCAGAATCCGTAACCCCTAATGTAAACACCTCTATTCCATTGATATTTCCGTCTCTCTTATAAGAATTGCAGTGAATCGAAACAAATAAATCAGCATTTAGCTTATTAGCCATATCTATTCTTTTATAAAGAGGAACAAAAACATCATTGCTTCTTGTAAGAACTATATTTAAATCGGGCATTTTGCTTTCCAATGATTTTTTTAGTTTTAGTGCAATCTCTAAAGTGATATTTTTTTCCTTGTACTTACCGTAAGAAGTCCCATTATCCTTCCCTCCATGTCCCGGGTCTATCACTATTGTTTTAATCGTATCTAATCTACCATCTACAATTCTACACTCTTTTATATAATTTTCCGGTATTATAGCGTTAAAAGTACTAATTGAGGAATAAGCTCCGAATAGTGTTAACAAAACATTAAAAAATAATAAAATCATATTTGATAATACAAAACGCATTAACTTTGTGATTGATATTAATAAAATGCAAAGAAAACAAATAAAAATAATATATAATACTTTTGGCTAGAATATCTTACATAATTTTATTTATTATAATATTTAAATCCTTTGGTTTATGCCAAATAGATAAGGATTCTATTGGCATCAAACCCATAGATTCCCTTAGTATTGAGCTAAAAGATTCTCTAAGTATTTCCCTTGGTGATTCATTGGAAATCGCAAAAGCTGATTCGCTTAAGCAGGACAGTATCAACAATGATATTTTTAAAAAATATAAAATTGCTCCTGACCCAATTGAGGGAGATATTGATTGGGGAGCAAAAGGAATGCAATTTTTTGATAAAGACAGTAATAAGTTGAAATTGTACGACGAAGCATATGTGAATTACGGCTCTATTTCACTAAAAGCCGGTTATATAGAATTTGATTTTAAGAAAAGTGAGATTATCGGTCTTCCTTTGAAAGATAGTCTTAATAAAAACTCACAAAAACCACTATTTAAAGATAAAAAAGAGGAGTTTGTTGCAAAAAAAATCAAGTACAATATTAAATCAAAAAAAGGTTGGGTAGAATATGCTACTAAAAAGCAAGGGGAATTAACTATACATGGGAAAGTAGGTAAATTTATTAGTGCAGAAGGTGACACCATCAATCATGTAGATGCGATGTTTATAGGAGGAGGTCTTATCACCAATTGCTCCAATCCGGAACATCCGCATTGGGGTATTCATGCCAATAAAATAAAATTGATTCCAAACAGATTGGCTGTATTTGGAAGATCCAATATAGAAATTGCAGGAGTTTCTCTTCCCTTAATTTTGCCTTTTGGTGCTTATCCTATGTTTCAAGGGCAAAGATCGGGCTTAATCCTTCCTAAAAAACTCGATTATGACAAAAATTGGGGTGTCGGAGTTAGAGATATCGGAGTATATTTTATGCTAAATGACTATATAGACCTCAAACTTACTGCCGATATTTATACAAGGGGAAGCCATGGTCTTAAGATAAAGACCAATTACAATAAAAGATATAAATATTCGGGATCTTTTGGTTTCAATTATTTCAATTCCATTACACTTAGTCCTAATGACACCACAAGAATTCGTGCTCCTAGATTTAGTTTCAGTTTAAATCATAACCAATCAAATAAAGCAAATCCTTATCAAAAATTTGGTGGTAATATCAATTTCTCATTAAATGGTTATCAACGTAATGTAAATGTTGACGCAAAAAGCAGAAATAATAATATTATCAGATCCAATTTCTCTTATAATAATAGTTTACCGGGAACACCTTTCAAGATGGCTGTATCTTTGACTCACTCCCAAGATAATAATACAAGGAAATTAAACCTGACTTTCCCAAAATTGGATATAAACATGAATACTATCTATCCATTCAAATTGAAAAAAAGAGTGGGTAAAGAAAAGTGGTTTGAAAAAATCTCTCTTAAATATGATGGGGCTGCTAAAAATCTTATAAATGCTACTGACACTACCCTCTTTAAAAAAGAGGTTTGGAATCAAATGAAATACGGTATTACACAAGAACTTAGTACAGGTGCAACATTTAGAGTAAAAAAATATATCAACCTTACTTTTGGCTTGAACTACGACGAAAAGCATTTTTTCAAGACTATTGATAAGCATTTTGACGGAACAATAAAAATAGATACCGTAAAAGATTCTGAGGGAATCCCAATACGTGATCTTGAAGGAAATTTGCAATTTGATACAACTTTTGGTAATATTGTTATTGATACAATATCGAATTGGAAAATATACAGACATCTTACTCCCAGCCTAAGTCTTAGTACAAGTAAAAACAAAAAAATCTTATTTAACAAGGGATTGATTAGAGGTTTAAAACATAAAATAAATTACTCACTTTCATTTAGTGGGAATCCCATAGATGAAGAGGCAATATACGGGCGGGAAGTTCATACTGACCTGAGACCCGAGTATGATAAAATACAAAAATACAGTATATTTGATTACAATAGTGCTTATGGATCGAACCGTCCTCAGAAGAAGAATGTAGTTCTAAACTACTCAATAAAACATATTCTTGAAGCAAAATACTTTTCCAAACGTGATTCAAGTGTAAAAAAGTTATCATTACTAAGAAATTTAAGCATTACAGGAAGCTATAATTTTACAGCAGATTCATTTAATTTTCTCCCTGTAAGAGTTAGTTTTAACTTTTATCTATTCAAAAAGTTTGTCAGTATAAGATACAGCGGAACTTTTGATCCATATATGAAACTTGATGGAAGGCGTATTAACAGGTATGTATGGGATGAAAGGAAAAGACCTTTGAGACATGACCTTTCCACAGTTAATGTTTCTGTAAACAACAAAAGTTTTGACCAAATAGCAAGCCTTTTCATAAAAAAAGACAAGTCAAAGAAGAAAACAAAAAAAAATAATATTGATAATGATCGTTTGTTCTCATTATTAAAAAGATTCAGTTTGAATTATAACTTGAGAATGGAATATAGATACAATAATAATAATGTAGATACTTTTAAGATAAGTACGCACTCAATTGCAATTAGAGGTTCACTGCCTATTACAAAAAACTGGAATATCAATATCGGAAGTTTGGACTATAATATCAAGGATAAAAGGTTTGAGTATCCTTCTTTGGGTTTTTCAAGAGATTTGCATTGTTGGAATATGAATTTTAGTTGGCAACCTAAGAACGGAACATATTCATTTTATATCGGAGTAAAATCTTCTGTCTTGAAATTTATCAAGTATAACCACGGAGTCGATCCACTGCGAGCCAGTTTGCCAAATTATTGATTAGATTATAAGTCTGCTTCAACGTATGCAAAGTTGGTAATTTTGATATTATCGATTTTCTTTTTCACTATTTAGAAGCATTCAATCAAATCTAATTAAAAGAAAAAAGATTTTTTAATTCTTTAATTAATGATTATGTTTGCCGAATTGTTTTAAAGGAAAAGAATAAAAATACTTGAGTATGAATAAAAAAGTCGCATTGAGATATGAAGACAGGTATTTAATGGAGAGAAGAGTTGCCATTACACCGACAGATGTTGCTAAATTAATCGAAAAGCACGGATTGGAATTTTTTGTAGAGAAATCAGAAAAAAGAGTTTTTAAAGATGATGAATACAAAAAAGCAGGAGCAAAAATAGTAGATGACATAAAAGATATTCCGGTAGTTTTCGGAGTAAAAGAAATGCCAAATGAGCTATTTCAACCCAATCACACATATATATTCTTTTCGCATACCATAAAAGGTCAGCCTTATAATATGCCGTCTTTAAAAAAGATGGTTGAAAAGAAAATAAATCTTATTGATTATGAAAAAGTAAGAGATGAACATGGTAGGAGGACGATATTTTTTGGCAAATACGCAGGTTTAGCCGGGATGATTAACTCTCTTTGGACATTAGGACAAAGATTAAAAACTAAAGGTATTGATACAGTTTTTTCACAACTAAAACAGTCACATCTCTATAACTCTCTTGATGAAGCTAAAACAGATATTTCCAGAATCGGAATGGATATTGTGCAAAATGGACTGCCTAAAGAACTGACTCCGGTAGTAATCGGAATAACGGGATATGGAAATGTAGCAGGAGGAGCACAAGAAATACTTTCATTGCTCCCGATAAAAGAAATATCCCCCAAAGCTCTTTTGGAATTGGATAAAAGCAAAGATTTACCCAATAATGTACTTTACAAAGTGATTTTTAAAGAAAAGCATTTAGCAGAACCAAAAGAAGTTAACAAAGAATTTGACTTACATGAATATTACAATCATCCGGAAAGATTCGTTGGAGTATTCGAAAAATATATAGACAAATTGACTTTACTTGTTAATGCGATGTATTGGGATACCAGATATCCGAGATTAATAACAAATGAATATTTAAAAAATAATTACTCAGATAAGCACAAATTAATAGCTGTCGGCGACATTACTTGTGACCCAAAGGGGTCAATAGAGTGTACTACTGATTGTACTACCATCGAAAACCCTGTATTTGTTTTTAATACTAAAACAGGAGAAAAAAGCGATGGCTTTGATGGAGATGGTATTGCTTTGATGGGTGTAGACATATTACCCAGTGAATTGCCGAGAGAATCATCAGAGGGTTTCAGTTATGCATTATTTGATTTTGTAAATGAGATTGTTACTTGTGATTATTCTAAGCCTTATTCAGAGCTAAAGCTTCCTTCACCAATAAAAAGAGGCTTGATTTTGCACAATGGAGAATTTACTCCTGAGTTTAAATATATGGAAGAGTATATTAAATAGTAAAAAAAAAGAACGGAAAATTATGAAACGAATATTAGTTGTTGGAGCAGGCTTGTCTACTGCATGTTTGATTAACTATCTTTTGGAAAAATCGGAAGAACACAATTGGCAGGTGATAGTCGCTGATTTGGATATAAATATGGCTGAAAAAAGAATAAAAAAACATAAAAATGGGAAAGCTATATTTTTTGATGTTTTCAACGATGAACAAAGAGCTAAAGAAGTTAGTAAAGCGGATATAGTAGTCTCAATGCTACCGGCAAGATTCCACTATTTAATAGTAAAATCATGTCTAAGGTTTAGGAAAAACATGGTTACTGCATCATATATCTCTCCTGAATTGAAAGCACTTCATGAAGAAGCTAAAGAAAAAGGCATATTAATACTAAATGAAATTGGTCTAGACCCTGGATTGGATCATATGTCAGCTATGCATATAATTGATATAATAAAAGATAAAGGAGGAGAAATTCATTCTTTTAAATCTTCCACAGGAGGTTTGGTTGCACCCAAATACGATAATAACCCTTGGAATTATAAATTTACATGGAATCCAAGAAATGTCATCCTCGCAGGTCAAGGTGTTGCTCAATATATTGATTTCGGTATGTATAAGCATATTCCTTATCATAAATTATTTACAAGGATAAGAAGAATTCATTTTGATTCTGTTGGTGAATTTGAGGTGTATCCTAATAGAGATTCACTCAAATATAGAGGTATTTACGGTCTTGATGATGTACCTACAATGATAAGAGGCACTATCAGAAAACCGGGTTTTAGTAAGACATGGAATTTACTCGTTCAATTAGGTTTAACTGATGATACATTTATAGTCGAAAATTCTGAAAATTTGACTAATAGAGACTTCGTAAATACTTTCCTGAAATATCATAAAACAAGGACTGTTGAAGAAAAATTAGCCTTATACTTAGGCATAGACGATGATTCTTTTGATATGTATAAGCTCAGATGGCTAGGACTATTTGAAAGAAAAAAAATAGGACTTAAAAATGCTACTCCGGCTAAAATATTACAACAAATCCTTGAGGAAAAATTGAGTTTGGATGAAGGAGATAAGGACATGATTGTGATGCAACATGAATTTGTCTATAAATACGATAATGAAAACACTAAGAAAATAACATCTTCATTGGTAGTTGAAGGTCGTGATGATATACATACTGCAATGGCAATGACTGTTGGACTTCCCTTAGGAATAGCCACAAAATTGATATTGCAGGAAAGAATTCCTCTTACAGGAGTTGAGATTCCTATATCTAAATTGATATATGAACCGGTTCTCGAAGAACTCAAAAGGTATGATATCAAATTTATAGATAAAGAGGAAGATTATAATTTATGAATGGGAGTATCCAATAAAGTGTGTAAACTTCAAATCTCAGTTTGATTTGGCTAGCCAAATCAAACTGAGATT
>Ga0256831_1001052_pt1 | contig 14605 bp, 13 predicted proteins | sample 132544metaG_FD_189087 | JGI IMG/M metagenome (GOLD analysis project Ga0256831, IMG submission 189087) | Hydrothermal vent microbial communities from Lau Basin, Pacific Ocean - 132-544 | ecosystem: Environmental > Aquatic > Marine > Hydrothermal vents | place: Pacific Ocean: Lau Basin | collected...
CAATAAATGTCAGTTATTGTTTATATATTTAAAATATTATTATTAATTGTTAAAATTGAAGGTTGTTAATCAACTCTTTAAGATTAATTTTATTTGGTAAGCCAAAACATAATTTGGTGGAGGGTAGTTAGAAAATATCGTGTTCCCCATTTTCTGTTGAATGAATTTAACCTTGAATTGAAGGTTTGATATTTTTAACAAGATTATATACCTTACAACTGAAAAAACTATTTCTAACCGAAATATTAATTCTTCAAAAAAACAGATTTATGGAGAAAAAGACACGAAGAAACTTTTTAAAAACACTTGGAGCCTCGATGGGTGCTGCCGGTGTTATTGGTGGTTCTACCATTTTGAGTTCTTGCAGTAGCAAAGTAGAGGCAGCTGCCGGCGATAAAATCACACTCTTAACTTCAGGTGGGGAGTTGGTTGTTGTTGATAAGGCTATGTTAAAACCTGCCGAGATGCCCTCATTAACAGAAAATCAGAAGCGAGGTAGAGAGGGGTTACCCGGAAAAAGCTGGGTTATGGTTATTGACCTCTCGAAGTGCAGAAATGCAAGGGAGTGTATGAAAGCATGTCAACATCATCATCAGTTGCGACCTGAGATGCATCATATAAATGTGTTACAGATGCAGGATGCGGAGGATACCTCACCATACTACATGCCAAAACAGTGTCAGCACTGCGACAATCCGCCATGTACAAAAGTGTGTCCGGTAAATGCTACCTTTAAACGTGAAGATGGAATTGTTCTGATTGATAACGAACGTTGTATCGGTTGCCGTTTTTGTGTTGCTGCATGCCCATATTCAGCAAGGGTATTTAACTGGTTTGAGCCAAAAGATGCAGAGAAGTATGAAGGAGTTACATATAATATAGAGTGTAATGTACCTCAGAAAAAAGGAACAATCTCAAAATGTCTGTTCAGTGCCGATAAGCTGAGAGACGATGAACTGCCAACATGTGTTACTGCCTGTCCTAACGGAGTTTATTGGTTTGGCGATAAAAACGAGGATGCCGTGACTAATGGTACTACCGGCGAAACAGTGAGTTTTAGTAAGCTTGTAAAAGATAATGCTGCTTATAAGTTGATGGATGAACTGGGAACTGAGCCAAGAGTATTCTATCTGCCACCTAAAGATCGTACTACTCCATTTCAGGGAAACATTGAAGAGCACCATTCTTAAATCTAAAAACTATTGAAAATGAATAAAATTGAATCTCCTGAAGAATCGAGGAAGTTGTTAGACAAAATTGTTTTTGATTTAACACGGTCGATTGTGAAAAAAGATGAACTAACCCGATTCTGGTTTTTCATTTTAATAATGTTTATTGGTGTAGGATTGTGGGGATGGGGTATACAGATTAAAAATGGACTTGGTGTTACCGGTATGCGCGACTATGTTTCGTGGGGAATGTACATTGCCAACTTTGTATTTTTTGTGGCGGTAAGCCTCGTAGGCTTTCTTATCAGCTCTACCTTACATCTGTTGAATGTCAGCTGGTCAAAACCAATTTCGAGGGTTGCTGAGCAGGTAGCTATTGCTGCTGTAGCTCTTGCAGGTATAATAATTGTAAATGACATGGGGCGGCCTGACAGATTGCTTAACGTATTTATACATGGGCGTTTTGCATCTCCAATTCTTTGGGATGTATCTGTGGTTATGACCTACCTTACTATCTCGGTTTTGCTGTTCTATCTTCCACTAATACCCGACTTGGCAATACTTCGCAACAGGATGGGCGATGAGTTGCCGAAATGGAAAATGAAAATGTACTCAATTTTATCGCTTGGATGGAAGGGAGATGCAAAACAGTACAAAATAATCTACCATGCCATGCGTGTTTTGATGATTTTGATAATTCCTGTTGGTCTTTCAATTCATACCGTAACCTCGTGGCTGTTTGCAGCAACTCTGCGTGCAGGTTGGGACAGTACAATTATGGGACCCTATTTTGTGGCAGGTGCTTTTGTAGCAGGAGTTGCCGCTGTTGTAATTTTAATGTATGCATATCGTTTACGTTACGGACTAAAAGATTATTTTGAGGATATTCATTTCAGTCAAATGGGTAAGTTGCTTGTTTTTGTAGGACTCCTATATCTCTATTTTAATGTTAATGAGTTTTTAGTTCCCGGTTATAAAATGAGAGCTGCTGAAGGAGTTCATCTGCTCAATATCTTTACAGGAAGCTACGCAGCAATGTTTTGGTCGGTTCAGATATTGGGTCTTATCCTGCCAATAATACTACTGCTTTTTAAATTCTTCAGAAAACCGTTATCCGTTACGTTAATATCAATTGTTGTATTAATTGGCGCATGGTTTAAGAGGTTCATAATTGTAATACCAACACTGGAGCATCCTTTTCTGCCTGTTCAGAATGTACCTGCAGATTTCCACCATTACGCTCCAACCAGTATCGAGATTATGATTACACTATTCTCATTTATGGCAGCACTGCTTATTATCACGATACTGGCAAAGCTGTTTCCTGTTATTACCATTTGGGAGTATGCCGAGGAGAAGGGAATTGATAAAAAATATTTTTCAGAACAACCTAAAAAAAGCTAATTGTTATGATTAAGAAATTAAATCTATTAGTTGTAGCTGTACTGATACTTTCAGCACAGCAGGTAATTAGTCAGGAGTGGTTGGTTCCGGCTGATAAGCAGAATGTGAAAAATCCATCGGAGTTTAATCTGGAGAATGTAAAAAAGGGTAAAGAGATATACATCCGCGAATGTAAATCATGCCACGGAGATGCAGGTAAACATAACGGCCTGGCTCTTGTACCTCCACCACCGGATGTAACTTCTAAGATTATGCAGGATAACACCGATGGCGAGCTATTTTACAAAATGTCGACAGGGAAAGGTGTAATGCCTAAATTCGATGTTATTCTTTCGGAAAGCGACAGGTGGTTTCTGGTTAATTACATTAAAAATTACAATCCTGAAATCACTCCGCTGTTAGTTGAAGCACCTCCTGTTAAGGCAAACCTAACAGCATCTATTGATGGCTCAACAAGAGTCGTCACCGTTTCTGCCGGGTTCCAAAATAAGAAGGGTGAGAAGGAGAATCTGACCGAAACACCTGTAAATATCTGTGTTGAGCGGGCTTTTGGAGATCTTCCTGTAGGGCAGGTTTTAACTGACGATAAAGGAACAGCAAGTTTTAAGCTGCCCGAAAATGTTATTGGTGATGAAGAGGGATTTGTAAAAGTAGTTGTTTCGCTTGGTGAAGATTTTGAAGCAAAGAAGGTGACTCTCGAAAAAGCCAAAATAGGAATCCCTAAAGAGACTCCTCAGTTAATCAGAAAAGGAGTTATCTGGTCGACAAATGAAAATATTCCGCTTTGGATGCTTCTATCGTATCTTGGGGCAATAGGAGGAGCATGGTTAACTATTTTATATGTGGTTATTCAGATAGTTAAAATTAAAAAACTAAGTGCAAAATAGTATAGATGAATATCTTTTATCTGTTAATAGGAGTTAGTTTGCTGGCAGCTTTGGTTTTTCTGTCGGCATTTATCTGGGCAGTCCGCACCGGGCAATTTGATGATACCGAGACTCCGTCGATTCGAATACTGTTTGATGATGATGAGGTAGATAAAATAGATAAAGAGAGTGATAACAATAAAGAACAAACAAAATAACGCCATACTTATGGAAAATCAGAAATTTTATTACGACAACAAGATTGTAAAACTATTTGTTCTTGCAACAATTATTTGGGGAGTTGTGGGAGTGATTGTTGGGTTGCTGATAGCTCTTCAGCTTGCGTTCCCGGTTTTTAACTTCGATTTTGAGTATACCACTTTTGGTAGAATGCGGCCACTGCATACAAATGCTATAATTTTTGCATTTGTAGGAAATGCCATTTTTGCAGGAGTCTACTATTCGTTACAGAAGTTGCTTAAGGCACGTATGTTTAACGATGTTTTAAGTAAGATTCACTTTTGGGGCTGGCAGCTGATAATTGTTTTGGCTGCGGTTACATTTGCTCTGGGTATTTCAACTTCTAAAGAGTATGCCGAATTAGAGTGGCCCATTGATATTTTAATAACACTTGTTTGGGTTGTATTTGGATGGAATATGATTGGAACAATTGTTAAACGACGTGTTCAGCATATCTATGCGGCTATCTGGTGGTATCTCGCCACTTTCCTCGGTGTTGCCATGTTGCATGTTGTAAATTCTCTGGAGTTGCCTATTTCATTAACAAAAAGTTATTCGATTTATGCCGGTGCTCAGGATGCAGTGGTACAGTGGTGGTACGGACACAATGCTGTGGCATTCTTCCTTACTACACCATTTCTGGGGCTGATGTACTACTACCTACCAAAGGCGGCAAACAGACCAATCTATTCGTATAAACTATCTATCATTCACTTCTGGTCGCTTATATTCCTTTATATGTGGGCTGGGCCTCACCACCTGTTGTATCAGGCACTACCAGATTGGGCACAGGCACTGGGAGTAACTTTCTCAATTATGCTGATTGCTCCTTCGTGGGGAGGTATGATAAACGGATTATTAACCTTGCGGGGCGCATGGGACAGAGTACGGGACAATGCATCACTGAAGTTTATGGTTGTTGCCGTTACTGCTTATGGAATGTCAACTTTCGAAGGCCCGATGATGTCGCTTAAGTTTGTGAATCAACTTACTCACTTTACCGACTGGACAATTGCTCACGTGCATATTGCCGGAATGGGCTGGAACGCAGGGCTGGTATTTGGAATGCTCTATTGGATGATTCCAAAACTGTTCAGAACAAAACTCTTTTCCGAGAAGTTGGCAAACCTGCACTTCTGGATTGCTACTCTTGCAATACTTATCTATGCAATTCCACTATATTGGGCTGCCGTTACTCAGTGGTTAATGTGGCATGAGTACACTGCTGAAGGATTTTTGGCCTATCCGAACTTCCTGGAGACATTGACACAAATATTGCCAATGTACACTGTGCGTATTATTGGGGGTACACTCTTCCTGATAGGATTCTTGATAATGGTTTATAACCTGTTTAAGACAATGAAGTCAGGCTCTGTTGAAGATAACGAGTTAGCTGAAGCACCTGCTCTGGTAATACAGGGAAGAAGAAATCCTCTGCAGGAAACTGTTCACCGTTGGGTGGAGAGACGAGGAGTACGTTTCTCAATTTGGGTATTTATAGTGCTTGCTATTGGAGGAGCAGCCGAAATTCTGCCAATGATATTTATAAAATCAAATATACCTACAATCGAGTCTGTATTACCTTACACTCCGTTAGAGCTTGAAGGTCGTGATATATACGTATCAGAAGGTTGTCATACATGCCACTCGCAGGTAGTTCGTCCTTTCCGGTGGGAGACCGACCGCTATGGAGAGTACTCTAAAATAGGTGAGTTTGTGTACGATCATCCATATCAGTGGGGGTCACGACGTACCGGTCCCGATTTGGCAAGAGCAGGGTACGTAGGCGGGCCGATGTATAAAAATGCAGCCTGGCACTATAACCATTTTAAGAATCCTCAAAAGATGAATGAACAATCGATAATGCCGAAATACGATTGGTTTGCCAGAAAAGATGTGGATCTTAGTATGACTCCTAAAAAGATAAGGGCAATGCAGATTCTTGGTGTTCCTTACCCTGAGGGTTACGATGAAGTTGCAGTTGACGACTATATGAAACAGGCAAAGGAGATTGTTGCTGATCTGAAAAAATCGAATATTGATATTGAACCAACAAAAGAGATGGTTGCAATGATTGCCTACATGCATAAGCTGGGAGGGGATATTGCACCACTGCAACTTGACGAAGGAACAAAAGAGCCTGCACCACAAAAAGAGATAACCCTCTTATCGGGTGTAGAGGATATGGGTGATGCTGATGAGGTTTTTACAAAAATATGTGCTGCTTGTCATGGACCTTCAGGTAAGGGGATTGCCACATTTCCTGATTTAACCGACGCACAATGGATAAATGGGAACTCTCCATCGGATGTTTACTATTCTATAAGGAATGGGAATGCTGTTAAGGGAATGATTCCTTATAAAGATCAGCTGTCTGATAAACAGATAATACAGTTAACAAGTTATATCTTACTTAAGTTGAATAAATAGAAAATGAAGATTATAAGTAATCTATTAGAGGGTATTGAGGGTATTCGAATATTTTACATATTCGGATTGCTCCTCTTCTTCAGTCTGTTCATCATTATTCTTATTCGTACACTACGAAGATCGAACAAAGAGATGGACGAGATAAAGAAATCAATTTTAACGGATGACGATTCAAATGAAACAGCAGTATCATAGCTTTAAAATATAGACAAATGGCAAAAGAGATTAAAGATACAGACCGGTACGATGAAAACTTGATGGATCATGATTATGATGGGATTCAGGAGTTAGATAATCCACCTCCACGTTGGATAATGGCAATTTTTTATATTACAATTGCCTTCGCAATAATTTATGGAGCCTACTATTTTTGGTTGGGAGTAGGAGATTCGCAGGATGCTGAGTATGCACGCAAGTCAGCCAGACATGATCAGGAGTATCAAATAAAGAGTGTGTCAGGTAATGAGTTGGCTCTACTTACCGATGCCGCAGATATTGCCGAGGGGAAAGCTATTTTTAAAGATATGAACTGCTTTGCCTGTCATGGAACGAACGGTGAAGGAAATGCCATCGGACCAAACCTGATTGATGATTACTGGTTGCATGGTTGTGAATTTGCCGATGTTTTCAATGTTATAAAAAATGGTGAACCATTAAAAGGGATGACAGCCTTTAAAGGGCAGTTGAGTGATGAGAAGATTCAGAAAGTTGGAAGTTACATTGTGTCGTTAAAAGGGTCGAATCCTGCAAACGCTAAAGCTCCTCAGGGTGACAGGTGTGAGTAAAGATATTTCATTCAGAGATCGTCCGATAAATATGGACGAGCGAGGCGGCCGTAAATGGGTGTATGCAAAAAAACCCAAGGGACGATGGTACACACGTCGAACAATTTTCAGTTGGTTTTTATTACTGTTTTTTATTGGTGCTCCATTTATAAAGATTAATGGAAACTCCTTTATTCTGCTCGATATTGCATCGCGTAAGTTTATTATTTTTGGGGCTATCTTCTGGGCACAGGATGCGTTTATCCTCTCCCTACTCATGCTGTCGTTTGTACTTTTCATTGTCCTTTTCACCGTTACATTCGGGCGGTTGTGGTGTGGTTGGGCATGTCCGCAAACTATTTTTCTCGAGATGGTTTTCAGAAAGATAGAGTACCTTATTGAGGGTGACTATAAAAAGCAGCATAAACTTAACAATGGTCCCTGGACAGCTGAAAAGATAGTTAAAAAACTGGCCAAGCACTCTGTCTTTGTTTTTATCTCAATAGCCATGACCAACGTTTTTCTGTTATGGTTTATGGGGCCTGAGAAATGGTTTGAAATGGCATCAGAACCTATCAGTGAGAATCTGTCAGGGTTTCTGATTATGCTTGGTGTCTCAGGTGTGTTCTACTGGATATACTCATTTTTCCGCGAACAGATTTGCACCATGGTTTGTCCCTATGGCAGGATGCAGGGTGTTCTGCTCGATTCAAAATCAATCATTGTTACTTACGACTACAAGAGGGGTGAGCCCCGGGGTGCAAAGAGAGATGGCGATTGCATCGACTGTCGTCAGTGTGTTTCGGTATGCCCTACCGGTATCGATATCCGCAACGGTACACAGCTCGAATGTATCAACTGTACAGCATGTGTCGACCAGTGTAATTCAGTGATGAGAACCATTGGCAAGGATGAGGGGTTAATTCGTCTCGATTCGGAAGACGGGATTAAGCATGGGCACTCAACAATATGGAATGTGCGAAACAAAGCATATTCGGTGGTGTTACTTATTCTATTCTCCTTTTTCATCTATACACTACTTTCGCGGCCGGCAATTGAAACGACCATCCTGCGAACACCGGGATTACTCTATCAGGAGAATGCAGACAATACAATTTCCAATGTCTACAACGTAAAAATAGTAAATAAAACACACGACAAGATGCCTCTCGAGCTTCATCTTATTTCGCCTAAAGGGGAGATAAAGATGGCGGGTAGCACAATGGCTATAAATGATCAGTCGATGTATGAATCAACATTTATTCTTTTTATTCCAAGGAGTGAGTTAAAGAGTGATAATACGGAAGTTGTATTTGGAATTTATAGTAACGACAAACTGATTGAGACCTATAAAACCTCTTTTGTAAGTCCATAGTTTTGGGCGTAGCAAAAATCATTTTATCTTTAGATGGTTAATTATTGTATCATGATAGAGATGTAAGTTTTACTGGTTTTATTAGATTAATAGACGGCCTTTTTCAGATTGGACTTGTAGTGTGATTATAGATTTAGGGAGATTGGGTAGCTCCGAAGGTATGAGGAGATCACCCAACCGAACTTAATCTATAATCATGCGGAAAGTTCAATCTGAAATAAGCCTTGATTTTTTTGCCTGCCTGACGGTAGGCAGGTTTCTTTTTTGCATCAAGGCAAAAAAGAAAGGCAATAACATTGTTAACAATACTTTTTCATATAAAACCAAATTGTTTTGTACCTATTAATTAGTGTCGGCATGAAAACTACCTGATTTATTACACGTTCGTCATTGCGAACGAGGTAGGAGTGAAGCAATCTCTTTGAACGTTAATAGATTGCTTCGTCCTATCGTCCTCGCAATGACGATACCGGCTAAGGTTTTCTTGCAGAAACTAATTAGGTAAAGTCATATGAAAAAAATAGTGTTAATTCGTGAAATTCGTGGATAAAATATTATGAAAATAAAGATACATTGGGGAACAGGAATATTGATTTTTATGATACTGTTTCTGTCAGCAGCAGCAGGATTCATCTATTTCGCATCACAACAGAGCGTAAACCTTGTTTACAAGAACTATTATGAGAAAGGTGTTGACTACACCACTCACATGAAGATGGATGCCCGTTCGGTAAAATATAAGGATGCATTCGGGATAGAGAATTCAGATAAGTTTATGACGGTAAATATCGACAAGGAGCTGTCGGCAAAGATTGACTCGGGGAGAGTTATACTGTTCAGGCCGTCTGATTATAAAAAGGATGTATTTATGAAGGTAACACAGAGGGCTTCAACGTTAAGGTTTCCCAAGGGGGATTTGATTAACGGGAGATATATCCTTAAATTCAGCTGGTATTCTGAAGGGGTTAAATATGAGATTGACAGACCCGTTAGTGTGCAATAAAAAAGACTACTCACAAATCTCTAAAAAATAATCTATTAAAATGGCTATTCTACTTTCAGCATTACTGCTCGGATTAATGGGGAGTTTTCATTGTGCAGGGATGTGCGGTCCAATAGCAATCGCTCTACCACTACATGGTAATACCGTTCCTCAAAAGATTTTTGGCGGCGCACTCTACAATCTGGGTCGTACAATAACTTACGGCGTTATGGGGGCTATCTTCGGCCTGCTTGGGCAAGGTGTCGGGATGATTGGCTTTCAGCAGAAGATATCTGTGATAATGGGTGTTTTGATGATTGTCTCTATTCTCTTTCCTGCTCTCTTCAAAAATCAGTACAACATGGATAAGAGTATGTTTTCGATTGTTGGAAAGCTGAAAAAATCTATCGGACAGATGTTCTCAATACGGTCATTCTCAAGCCTCTTTTTTATCGGACTTCTAAACGGTCTTCTACCTTGTGGACTGGTGTACATGGCAATTGCCGGAGCAATAGGTATGGGAGATCTTTTTATGGGTTCGATGTACATGATTCTGTTTGGGCTGGGTACAATACCAATGATGCTATCCATCTCACTGGCAGGAAATATTATGAGTGCAAGTATCAGGGTGAAGATAAACAAGCTTATTCCGGTTATGGTGATTATAGTTGGTATATTCTTCATTCTTCGGGGATTGAGTCTGGGAATACCCTTTCTAAGTCCGCCTAAAGAGAAGATTGAGAAGAAATTTGAGAAGAGCCTTGAGAAAGAGCGTGCTGATTTGCAACAACCTGTCGCAACCGATTGTTACATTTATCGAGTGTGATGAAAAAAGATGATAATATTTGTGTCCATTGTGGTGCTGACTGTGGCAAGAATCCGGTTATGCGGAACGGGATGCCATTCTGCTGCAATGGGTGCAACACTGTTTATCAGCTATTAAATGAAAATAAACTTTACAACTATTACGATTTAGAGGATACCCCCGGAATTAAACTTGAAACAACCACCGAGTTTGGAAATAAGTACGCCTTTCTCGATAACGATGAGGTAAAAGAGAAGCTTATTCTTTTCAGGGAGGGCGGGCTTTCGAAAGTGAAGTTTTACATCCCTGTAATTCATTGCGCATCGTGTATCTGGCTGCTTGAGAATCTGCATACACTGAACAAGGCTGTGAAGCATTCGTTTGTGAATTTCACAAAGAAAAAGGTTGATATCACCTTTGCAGAATCACAACTGAGCTTGCGGCAACTGGTTGAGCTTCTCTCATCGTTGCACTACATTCCTGACCTCTCAATGAGCCTGTCAGACAAGGAGGATAACAGCAGCTCCTACAAAAAACTACTCTATAAAATAGGGGTAGCAGGTTTTGTTTTTATTAATGTGATGACCTACAGCCTGCCGGCATATTTTAACGGCAAACCACTCGACGATAAACTGCAATCGGTACTGAGTATCTTAAGTTTCATTCTGGTTATTCCGGTAACTTTCTATAGTGGCAGCGACTACTACATCTCAGCATTTAAAAATATGTTGAAAAAAGTTGTGAGTATCGACCTGCCTATTGCTTTAGGTATTTTTGTGCTCTTCTTTGTGTCGGGGTACGATATATTCTTTGCAGGTGGGGCGGGGTATTGCGACAGTCTGTCGGGGCTGGTGTTCTTTCTTTTAGTTGGTAAGTGGTATCAAAGCAGAACCTACGAGGCACTCTCGTTTGAGCGTAACTACAAATCCTATTTCCCCATAGCTGTTACAAAAATAAACAAGCAGATTGAGGAGAGTATTCTGCTTGAGAGAATTGAGGTTGACGATATGTTAATTATCAGAAATAAGGAGCTGATTCCTGCCGATTCGGAGCTGGTGGAGGGAGAGGGGCAGATTGACTACAGCTTCGTTACAGGGGAGTCTACTCCGGTAATGAAGAGAGCCGGAGATTTTATCTATGCCGGTGGGCGGCAGATGGGCGGGATAATTAAAATCAGAGTGAAGAAAGAGGTTAACCAGAGCCACCTTACAAAACTGTGGAATCAGGATAAGACATACGAAAAACCCAGTGACTCGTTGAAATCGCTCTCTGATAAAATTAGTAAATATTTTACACTTACAATTATCGCAATTGCAGTTGTTGGTTTTGCCTACTGGACGCTGCAAGGAGAGATGAAAACGGCAATCTTTGTCTTTACGGCTGTGCTGATTGTTGCCTGCCCCTGCGCGCTGGCACTCTCAATTCCGTTTACCTTTGGCAATACGATGCGCATATTTGGGAAGAAGGGACTCTACATAAAAAATACCGATGTTATTGAGAAGTTGTCGCATATCACTACTATTGTATTTGACAAGACCGGTACGCTCACACAAACAAATCAGAATATGATAGTGTATGAAGGCAGGCCGTTAACGGTTGAGGAGAGAGATGCCATATTCTCATTGGCAAAGCAGTCTACACACCCGCTTAGTAGTGCCCTGGCAAAGTTTTACCACGACTCCCGATACATTGCCCCCGACCATTTTGTTGAGGTGCTGGGACGTGGGATTTATGGCAGGGTGAATGGTATGGATATCAGACTTGGTGCCGAGGAGTATGTTACAAACAGAGTGTCGGACAGTAAACAGAAATCGTCAATGGTTTTTGTTTCGATAGATGATAACCAAATTGGACACTACACCATAAGTAACAAATTCCGCGAGGGTTTTGACGATGTAATTAAAACTTTGATGAGGCAGTTTAAGCTCTACCTGATTACCGGTGATAACAGTGCAGAGAAGGAGAATCTGTTAAAATACTTCAACGAGGAGAATATGCGCTTCAACCAAAAACCGGGCGACAAAGCCGAATTCATAAAAGGGTTGCAGGATGGCGGTGAAACAATTTTAATGACCGGCGACGGACTAAATGATGCAGGCGCACTAATGCAAGCTGATGTGGCACTCACCATAGCCGACAGGGTATACCACTTCTCACCGGCCAGCGATGCCGTGCTGGAGGCCGACAAGTTTGGACAACTTGCCAGATTTGTGCAGTTTACCAAAACATCACTTATGATTGTGAAAATTAGCTTTGCAATCTCATTTCTCTACAATATTATCGGAATATCTTTTGCCATTACCGGAAATCTATCCCCCATAGTAGCAGCTATCCTAATGCCAATCAGTTCAGTGTCGGTAGTAGCCTTTGCCACTTTTGTAACACGCTTTGTAGGTAGAGTGAAGCTGTGAGAAGGTTCTGTGTGGCTGGGGTAAGTAAATTGAATGAGTACCTGTTAATATCTTATGTTTTGTAGTACGGTGACTTTGAGTTAGATTAACTATATTTACGTTTGGTTTATACGATATAAACCGAACGAGTTTGGTTTATACATACGTTACTCACAATTAAAACAAAATAGAAAATGAAATCAAGGAACAAAATAAAACTTGCGAATCTGACAACTTGGATAATGGTAATTACTATTTCAGTAATTACAATTTGGTTTATTGGATTTGTAGTTGCAAATACTTTTGATTTGAATGTATTTACCAAACGTACTTCTGATTTTATGTTTGGATTTATAGGTTTTTCAGCTGTCTTAATTCTTTGCTCTGCCATTTTGAATATTAGTTTAAACATTGGACTAATAGCTGATAGTAAAGTTCAAGAAATGAAAACAGAAGGTTCAAATATAGTTGGGAAGAAATTTTACTTTGCAACGTTAATAGGAATAATTTCTTTGATTGCATTTCTCTTTATTGGCGACTATTTAACGAGAAAAAATGAAAAAAATAAATTAGTGGACACAGCGGATTATGTTGTTAAAACTTACTCAGAATCCATTGCTAAAATAGCACAAAGTCTTACAGACACTTCTAAAATTGGACAAATACCCGAAATGCTATATTTTCTTTCTAATCAAAAATCTGAATTCCCCTCGGTGACTTTACTTACAAGCGGTAAATATGATGGACAATTAACATATTTGGAAATATCACATTGGGAATCTGAAGAGAACCTAAAAAAGCCATTATTTGGAAATTCATTTTATAAATGCCAAGACTATGACTGTGAATATATACAAAACTTGTTTACGGGAAAGACAACTAAACCCTTGTTTTGGACTGAAAAAAATGATTATAAATTATATTATCCATTTATAGAAAAGGACATTAAATATATCCTGCTTTTCACCAAATATCAACGACACGGAAAAGTAGGGTCTTATTAATGAAGAATAAAAAAAGTGGGTAACAATGGCTAAAAAACAGTAGGGGTTTTGGTGGTAAATTGAAAGTTTAGAGCTTCGAATGAAAACCACCAAACCAAAATTTTGATAACGAAAAAAGAAAAATAATTATAAACATATTTGGCTTGGCTAAGTGCTAAATTGAAAGGGCAGAGTTTCAAACTCCCCTACGATTTCTTAGCCTAAGCGTTACCACACAAAAAACACACGTAAATCAAAAGAATAAGAGATGATTAAAAGAAATATAGGACAAAAGATACTTCACTTTCCCTTGACAAAAATCATCATTGGAATTATTGTTATTACAGTAGTTTATGGAGTTTCAAATAATTTACGAGGAGGAATTTTTAAAACTGATTTATTATCAAAAGATGTTATAACCTTAATCGTAAGCGTTATTTCAACTTTTCTAGCTGTGATAGCTTATATCTTTCTTTACAAATATTATGAAAAAAGAAAAATAACTGAATTTTCTACTAATGGAATTGGTAGAAATCTATTATTAGGTATTTTATTAGGTGCAGTTTTACAATCTTTGACAATTTTAATAATTTACCTCAAAGGCGGATATTCAATCGTATCAATAAATCCATTTTTTTATATAATTCCACCTTTTGCAATGGCATTTTCTTCCGCAATTTTTGAAGAAACTTTATTTAGAGGTGTCATATTTAGAATTACAGAAGAAAAATTAGGAAGTTATATAGCTTTAATAATTTCAGCTTTTATTTTTGGAATAATACATTTTGCAAATCCAAACAGTTCATTAAGTGCTGGAATAGGACTTGCAATTCAAGCGGGATTATTACTCGGAGCAGCTTATATATATTCAAGAAATTTATGGTTCCCTATTGCAATTCACTTTGCTTGGAATTTTACGCAATCTGCTATTTTCGGAGCAAGCGTATCAGGAAATGCAATTTCAAAAACACTAATAACTTCTAAAATAGTTGGTGCAGAATGGTTTACAGGCGGAAAATTTGGACCGGAAGGTTCAATACAAGCAACAGTCTTTTGTCTTATTGCAACAATTATTCTTTTAATATTAAGCCATAAAGAAGGTAAAATTATTAAACCATACTGGACAAATCTAAATGAAAAATAAAATTTAAATATTGGAAATTCCGGTGATACTGACCCCCTGATCCGGTGATATTG
>Ga0256831_1001053_pt1 | contig 14595 bp, 12 predicted proteins | sample 132544metaG_FD_189087 | JGI IMG/M metagenome (GOLD analysis project Ga0256831, IMG submission 189087) | Hydrothermal vent microbial communities from Lau Basin, Pacific Ocean - 132-544 | ecosystem: Environmental > Aquatic > Marine > Hydrothermal vents | place: Pacific Ocean: Lau Basin | collected...
GAGAAAAAACTGGTGGCTATGGCCTATCAAAGTGGCAATCGTTTTCTTTATATTCATACGGTATTTGTTCGTGCTGATAGTAATATCCCTGTACATGCCCAACAAGAATTAACACCAAAAATGCCCCCCATACCAGCCATAGGGAGTGATAGCTAATGAATACCCTAGATAAATTATTCATTGTTTCGCTACTTGGCTTGGCAATTATCATTTTTATCAGTCTCTTTTTAAAGTCTAAACGAGAGTGGCTAGCAATATTATCACCTGTTTTATATGCCGGACAATTTCTTTTGATCATTAACATGGCCTCTTTGGTTTACATGGGCTCAAGTGTGAGTGAGATTCAATCTTCCTTTCATTTGGTGTTATTAGGAGAATCATTGCAGTGGCGATTTGATGCCTTATCATGGTTTTTTGCTATTATTACTGTGGGAGCCGCTTTGTTTGCATCACTATTTATGTCAGGGGCATGGGGTGATGATTATCGTCAAAAAACCTCTCATAGTGCTTATGCTATGCTACATATTGCCTTATTACTCAATGTGATGAGTATGCTATTGTTACTTGCTAGTGGTGATTTAGTCTCACTCTTTATCGGCTGGGAACTGGTCTCTTGGGCAAGTTTTTTAATGATGGCATTAAATCCGCAAAAGGCTGCACGTCAGGCCGCAATGAAATACATTATCTATGCGATGGTGGGCGCGATGGCATTTTTAGCCGCTATGGCCTATGTCTATGGACTTACCGGATCATTGCAATATGATCTCTTACGTCTCTCAATGGACAGTTTAACGAGTAGCCAAATTACCATTTTGGTGATCCTTTTTAGCATTGGCTTTGCCATTAAAATGGGTTTAATCCCCTTCCACTTATGGCAGGCGGTTGCCTATGCAGAAACCCCAGCTCCAGGGGCTATTTTTATGGGAGCCATCTCAGCACGAATGGGCTTGTATGCTATTATTGTGGTCTTATTTCAATTGATTGGTATTGATAACTTTGCTCGTATCCACATTTCCTATACGTTCTGGAATATACAATCTGTTTTAGCATGGGTCGGGGCATTAACAACGATTATTCCCACTTATATCGCCTTAAAACAAAATGATGCCCGCCATCTATTAGCGTGGCATGGTGTGGGGCAGGGTGGCTATATGCTATTAGGGCTTATGGTTGCTGATAATGTGGGCTCTGCAGGTGGCTTATTGCATGTCTTTAACCATGCCACTTACCAAGCCGCTTTGTTTATGACCGTTGCCGCCGTCATGTATCGTACAGGGACATCTAATTTTGATAAATTGGGTGGTCTGGTATCACAAATGCCATTGACCTTTATGGTGATGGTATTCAGCATTATTGGCCTAGCAGGTCTCCCCCCTATGAACGGCTTTGTCTCTAAGTGGATGGTCTATCGTGCCCTATTATTAGATGGTCAGCCATTACTCTTTGTGGCCGCGGTTATTGGTACCTTGGGGACAATTCTCTCCGTTTACAAATTGGTGCATAACACCTTTTTGGGGCAATTGCGGGTAGAACATCAGGAAGTAAGAGAAGCACCTTTGACTATGCTTATTCCTATGTTATTACTGGCACTGATTATTTTTGTGACCGGTATGATGCCGGGTCTGATATTAGACTGGATTGTTCCTGTACAGGCCAGTATCGGCTTGCCATTATTAGTACATAATTTGGGGGGCATTATATTACCCAGTGGTGGTTTGGATATGATTTGGCTGACATTTATCTTATTTTATGGCTTTGCAGTGGGCGCCGTTATCTTCTATCTGATGGGTGGCCGAGCCAAGCATGTACACCAATATGATAACTATGCAGGAGGACATTTTTTAACCTCTAAAGTACGTTATCACTATAGCCATAATTTTTATGCGGGCTTAATGCACTTAATCGGCGGCTGGTATCGAGGCTCCTTTGCGATCCTAGAAAGAGCCATTGTGTCCCTAGTCAGCCTCTTATCACAATTGGCTGAAAACGTTTACCGTACCAATCAGCCTGCTATGCTGGTAATTGTTGTGGTTGCTATCATCTTATGGAGTATTGCGTTAGGGAGGCTTGCCTAAATGAATTCTCTTATTAATCCTTTTGCTGATCTGGCTAGCATTGCCGTTGACTTACTCTTTATGCCTTTGATTGCTTTTTTTGTTGGCCTGTTAATGGTCTTGATGATGAGAAAACTGTCAGCCCGTTTACAACGTCGTATCGGTCCGCCATTTTTCCAACCCATCTATGATATTGTTAAGCTGTATAGTAAAAGCACCCAAGTATCTCATGGTCTGATCCATGAAATCGGTATTGTGGTTGCTGTGGGGGGCTATATTGCCTCAGAAATTTTACTACCTGTTCCGGGTATGGATGGCATTGCCGATAGAGGCGGTATTATTACCCTCTCTTATTTTCTCATGATCCCTTCACTTGGTATGGCATTGGGTGTGGGACAATGCGCCAACCCCAATGGCTCGATAGGTATTTCCCGTGCGCTCACGGCAATGCTGGCCTATGATATTCCCTTTATTATTGTGGTCTTTGGCGTGGCCACACATTATCAAAGCACCTCTTTAATTGGCATGATTGATTATCAACAGGCGCATCAATGGGGTATTTTTGAAATGCCCTTATTAGCTGCTGCCGGATTATTTGCCCTACAGGGGATGATGGGTAAACAGCCTTTTGAGATTTATGTGGCACCAGCAGAAATTGCCACAGGCCCTATGGTAGAAATGAGTGGTAAGTTTATGGGGGGCTTATTTGTTATGCAGTCCTTCCAATTCTATACCGCTGGTGTGCTGTATACCTCCTTATTTTTAGGTGGCGGTAATAACTGGCCTGAGTTTCTGCTAAAGATTTTTCTGGTGGTTTCTATTCCCATGACCATTGCCTTTTTATTTCCTCGTTATCGTACCGAAGATATGCTAAGAGTCATGTGGAAATGGCCGGTAATGGTGGCATTAATCGGCATAGCTTTTGTCATGTAGTCTTTTCTTTTTGGTATAAAAAATGAACACACTGAACAACATTCCTGTACAGGCAGATAATAAACGCACCAATCCATTGGCAACAGTGTTTGATGAATTTATTCAATTTTGTCAATCACGCTCAATGTTTATGCTGCACTATTGCACGGGTTGTGGTGCTATTGAATTACCTCCAGCAATGACCTCACGTTTTGATATGGAGCGTCTGGGGATTCAGCCAATGGTAACACCGAGACAGGCGGATATTTTATTGGTCACAGGCTATGTCTCAGTGAAAACCTTAAAACGAGTCATTTTAACCTATGAGCAAATGCAGTCGCCTAAATATGTGATAGGTATTTGTTCTTGTACGGTTAATGGGGGCATGTATTGGCAAAGTTATGCCACCGCTAAAGTGCTCAATGAATATCTCCCTGTTGATGTCTATATTGCAGGCTGTATGCCTCGACCCGAAGCGGTGATCAGTGGCCTAAGACGGTTAATGGCCAATATTGAACAAGGCAAAGGCAAGGCATGGCAGGACTACTATCAGCGTTATGATTATTATTTAGGTAATCAGCAACACCTCTTTGGTGATGACTGGCAAACCCCGACCGATGTCATTGGTGAAGCAAAATATTATGATCTTGAAGCTGAGCAAACCTATGGTAAGCACACCGATATTCTTGCCCAACACCAACAACCCTTAGCAGCACAGACAATGCAGATAAAATTTTAAATGCCTTTATAAGCGCTTGAGAGTGATTGTGCATGATGAATAAAAAAGAGACCAGCGTATATGAATTGCGATGAAATCAACACTTGGTTAGATACCTTACTGAATGAAATTAAAGACATAAAAGTACAGCGTAAAAGTGAGCGACGCGTGCGGGTGGATGTGCCATCAGGTTCCTTGCCGGCCTTATTAGAACTGCTCAAGGGTAAGGCATCCTATGTACATCTTTCGGCTATTTCCTGTGTGGACTGGCCGGATGATGAAGAATTTGAATTGGTCTATCATTGCTGGTCTTATGAAGCAAAATCCCTATTGTCTGCTCATACCCGTATACCTCGTAACTCTGCTGAAGAATTAGCGCATTATGTCTCGGTTTATGATATTTATAAACCGGCTGGTTTTTTTGAGCGGGATATTTATGAAATGTATGGTATTCATTTTCAAAGCAGTCCCTTTATGGAAAAATTTATTCTGACCGAATGGCATGGTATGCCACCGATGCGTAAAGATTTTGATGCCGAGGCCTATGTCAATGAAACCTTTAACTGGGCAGACTATAATCCCAAGTGGTTGCAGGAAATCACCGAAGAAGGCGGTGGCATTGCCATTCGCCCAGAGGATGTTCGTCTATGAGACCCGAAAATTATCAAGCCGTCCAGCTACCCGGAAGCAATGAATACGAACTCTTTATTGGTCCTAACCACCCCGGTATTGAAGGTAACTATGCCTTTAAATTAAAGCTGGATGGTGATCGGGTCATTTCTGGTAAGGCGGATGCAGGCTACTTACATCGTGGTTTTGAGAAACTCATGGAAGGGCGTTTATGGATCCAGAACCTAGCCATTGTGCCCCGTATCTGTGTGCCTGACCCCGTGCCTATGGAAGTGGTCTACTCCTTAAGTGTAGAAGAAATTTCTCAGATAGAAGTACCCGAACGAGGGCAGTGGATCCGAGTCTTACAACTAGAATTATCACGTATTGCCGCACACCTGTTTACCTTTGGTGGCCATGCCGCCACAACAGGCATGTATACACCAATGTTTTGGGGCGTGGCCGATAGAGATTTAGTGCTGGACTTATTTGAAGAACTCACAGGGGGACGGGTTTATCATATCTATAATATTCCTGGTGGTGTACGCCGAGATATCCCTCATGGTTTCTTAGATCGGGTCAGTAATTTGCTGGACTATTTAGAGTCCAGACAAAATGATTATGATAATTTACTTTTTAGCAATCAAGTGTTTGTCAAACGTGCCCGTGATGTGGGGGCGATTAATAAAGAGCAGGCCTTAGAATGGGGGGTTACTGGACCCAACCTACGAGCCTGTGGTTTACCCTTTGATGTCCGTCGAGATGATCCCTATCTTATTTATGAGCAATTAGATTTTGATATTCCAGTCCAAGAAGCGGGCGATGCCTTAGCGCGTATTTTAACACGCCGAGATGAGTTGTTTCAAAGTGTGCGCATGGTCAGACAAATTATTAAACACCTACCTTCGGTAAAAGGGGCAGTACGCAGTCCCATTCCTAATCCTCTGGCTTGGAATGTGCCAGCGGGAGAAAGCTACTCAAGGGTAGAATCGTCCAAAGGTGAGTTGGCTTATTACACCGTTTCTGATGGTGGTGACAAGCCCTATCGAGTGCACGTTCGAGGGCCCTCATCCATGCATGCGGTACAAGTATTAGAAAATCTATCTGTAGGCGCACGAATTGAAGATGTGGCACAGATTATGTTCTCCTTAGATGCCTGCCCACCAGAGGTGGATCGCTAATGAAAAAAATTAACTACGATGACATTGGCAGTATTCTTAATCCACTAAAGAGCCTACAGTTCTTTGCCCGCAAGCCCATTACCGAAAAGCTTGAACCCAGACCGGCCGCTGAGATTTATCGAGGTTTCCATCTCAATGATATGGAAAAATGCATTGGCTGTAGCACCTGTCAGAAAATTTGTGATAATGCTGCTATTACGATGGTTAAAGTACCACACTTAAAAGAAGATCCCGTGAATGGCATCCGTAATCTTCGCCCAGCCATTGATTATGGTCGCTGTTGTTGGTGTGCCCTATGTGTGGATATTTGCCCAGTAGGTGCCATTGAACTGTCCAGAGAATATGTACACACCTGTGATGGCGATGACACTGATAGCTACTTCATTCTGCCTCAAGAAAAAGGCATGCATGGTACCGAGCAAGAAAAAGGCTGGACAAAAACCCAAAGCAACGATCTACTGGCACGAACTCGTACCGAAATGGTAGCAATGACCCCAGAAGATAGGGGTGATAATTTTTCTGAAATTGTTAACGGCTATACGGCTGAACAAGCCATATTAGAAGCCTCTCGTTGTGTGCAATGTGGTCTATGCCATGATGCCTGCCCAACCCATATGCATGCCCCTGAATATATCCGTGCTATCTGGAAAGGCGATGTTGAACAAGCTGTTGAATGGATGTATGAAAGCAATCCGTTTTCTCATGTCTGTGGTCGGGTCTGTACTCATCGTTGTGAAACCGCTTGTTCATTGAATCAAAGTGACTTAGACGGTGGCAGTGCCCCCATTGCTATTCGTTGGTTAAAGCGCTATGCCATGGATGCCGTACCCCATGAACGTATTAAAGAAATTGCTGCCGCCAAAATTCAGGCAAGCAAAAGTGGTAAAAAAATAGCCATTATTGGTGCCGGTCCAGCAGGCTTGACCACCGCCTTTGATTTAGTGAAAGCCGGTCATGAGGTGCAAGTATTTGAAGCCCTTGCCAAGGCCGGTGGTATGACTCGCTATGGCATTCCCTACTATCGTCTCCCCGATGATATGTTAGCACGGGATGTTGATGTGATTGTCTCAATGGGAGTAAAAATTCAATACAATACTCGTATTGGTACGGGCAAAAATGATCAAATCAGTATGGCGCAATTGCATCAGGACTATGATGCCGTTGTTTTAGCCATTGGCTTACAGGCAGGGCGTTCGACTCGAATTCCCGGCTCTGACCATAAAGACACCCATAGTGCCGTGGAATTATTGCGTAAAATAGGCTCCTCAGAAAGCTCTGAGGCCGGCTTTAAAATACCCAAAAGTGCCGTAGTGATTGGTGGTGGTAATGTCGCAATGGATATTGCCCGAAGTCTGGCTCGTTTTCAAAAGCAAGCCTATCAGCAAGTCAACATCACCGTGACGGCCATTGATGACTTAGCCAATTTTCCCGCAGATAAAGAAGAAATCAGTGAGGCGTTAGAAGAAGGGGTAATAATTATCCCTGCCCGAGGGCCACAAGAAATTTTAATTCAAAAGGATCATATTGTTGGCCTGAAAACGTGGCAAGTGACCTCTGTTTTTGACTCAGACGGTCGTTTTGCTCCCCAATATAATGACTCAGATGAGCAAGTTTTTGCCACTGAAATGGTGATTGAAGCCATTGGTCAAATGGCTGAAATGGAATTATTGGGTGATGAACTAACTGAAGAACTGACTTGGCAAAGAGGTCGTATCCAAATTGCCGAAGATGGCCAAACCTCCGTTGACTGGCTATGGTCAGCCGGTGATTGTGTCAGTGGTCCAGATGTGGTGCATGCTGTGGCCGATGGTCATCGTGTGGCACAGAGTATTGATAAATACTTAACCTGAACTCTGGATAAGATGATCTTGAATATAAATTCAGAGTGTTGATTAGCCTGTGTTTGTGGAAGAAGTCTCTTTGGCATGGATGCCAAAGTGAAGCTTACAAGGATGTATTCACGGCGACTTCTGTAATAAATACAGGCTAATTAATACGTTACCAGTTCGGTTATCCAGAACTCAGGTTACTTAAGCTTTAATGATAAATAACAACACTTGGACAGAGTTAAGCTTATGACAAATAGTAATAATAGCAATTCAGGCTCGGAGAAACTCTCAGCCTGTACAACAGTGCAAGAAATTCTACAACACGCCACTGAGTTTGAACGCACAGCTTGTGAGTTTTATACGCTTTTAGCGCCAAAAGTCAGTAAGCGTATTCGCTATTTAGTGGATGAACTGGTATTAGAAGAACAACGCCACTACGATCTCTTTCTTGATCTAGCAAAGAACCCGCAAGTAAACGCACAAATTAAACAAGAAATTGCCATTCCTGCGAGCAATAAACGCTTTTCAGACTGTATTCAATTGCCAGAATTAGGCGATCATCCCGATGATCAAAGCATTTTGCAATATGCTTTAGGGCGAGAGCAAGCGGCAATGGATCAATATCATGCCCTCGCAGATTCTGCTCCAGAAGGGCCGCTAAAAGATGTCTTTACCTTCTTAGCACAAGAAGAAACCGAACATAAAAATGATCTAGAAAAAATCTATTATGAAGTGGTTCATAGTGGTGGTGTTTAAGATTAACCTGAGTTGAGGGTGGTGGAATAAGTAACTAACAAATATAGGATAATAGTAACTACTCAGCGTATTATATGCCTCGAACAGAGTGTCCAGCTTGTAAGTCGGTGTTTCAGGGGTTTATGAAAACATGGATGTTTTCATTAAAGTGTTACATGGATGTACTTGAGCGTCCCCTGAAATGCAGACTTGTAGGCTGGATACGGTCAGTCTTACTGAACAGTTACGGATAATCCTAAATAAATCAGTTGAATCGTAGCGAGAATGATCAGAGTGCTGGAGATATAAGGATTTACAGGTTATTTTGGCTTTATTCGTAGCTACCCTACGGGTGAAGTCAAAATATTCTGGAAAGCCTTGTAGATTCAGTGCTATGGACATTCGCAGTAGGTTCAACTGATTTATTTAGGATAATATAAAAATAAAGAATAGAGAGGTGCCAAATGAGCCAAGAAGGCTGGAAGAAATTACAAAAGATAAAACAGAGAGATCAGGAGGCAGTGCTTAAAGCTTGGAAAAACGGGGAACTGTCCGATGGTTCTGAATATTCAGACGAAGAAAAGCAAGCTATTATAGATAATTCAATTAAAGTGAGTTATGAGCCAAGCTTAAGTTTTGAATACAATCCTTGGGTTGAAGAAATGATGGCCGATGAAAAGTAATATACCATTAAACACCGTTAAGTCCTTATTAATAGAATTACCTGAAGATGTTAGAAATGAGGCAGTTTTAGTCGGTGGACAAGCTTTAGCATTGTGGGCTGATCACTATGCAAATGAAAAAATGTTTAAAGAAAATGCCTTAGTTTTAAGTCATGATATTGATTTTATTGGTAGTTACAGCCAATTAGATAAAATGGCTTCTACTTGGAATGCAACTGAAATTAATAAAAATACCGATTTTGATCCCTCGACTAATATGGGAACCTTTCTTTTTAATGATCCAGAGGGAAAAGAGAGGATTGTCGATGTTTTGAGTTTGATACATGGTATTGATAATAAAGATTTGGATAAATTCACTGATGAAATTATGTTATCTATTGATGGAAAAGAAACACCAATTAATATTTTGTCACCTCCTTTGTGTTTATTAAGCCGTGTAAAAAATTTAGATCTGTATGAAAAACAGGGAAGAAAGGATAAGATTGATAGGGAAACAAAAGTCAGGATTCCTTTAGCTAAAGAATTGACTAAAAAATATATCAATGACTATTTGAACTCAGGTAAAGAAAGAGAGGCTTTAAATATTGCTCAATTTTTAGGTAAAAATATGTTGGCTGATGCCATACCAAGGGAGCATCAAGCGTGGCCAAAAAAATTCAAAGAGATCCAGTTACCTCGTTTGTTGGGTCTACAGAATGAGAAATTAGAAAGAAAATCCGAAAAGAACTATCAGAAAAATGAAGTAAGAAAGGCACAAATCGGAGTTTGTTATAAAGGTGAAATATTATCTATCAAAGACAATACTGCCATTCAGAAATATGGTAAAAGCTTAATTTCTCATGATGTATCTAAATTTGACAAGGAACTTAAACTAGGAAAAAGCTACGTTATTTACCATGATGTGAATAAGAGTGATGTACAGGAGCAAAAAACTAATCAATCCAATAAAAAAAGTAGTTGAAGTCATATCGACAGTCAGGTTTACTTATTCGTAAAGGTATACACACCATCAAAATCACTGGGTGGATGGTCAATGTAATTTTGGCAACGTGCAATATAAAGTTCGTACAAGGTAGTTTTTTCTTCCGTTGCCTTTAATTGTTCAAACAGAGCCATAGCGTCAACAAACTGAGCTTTTTTATAATATGCCAGCGCTTTGTTATAACGTTTAAGCAAGCTTATTAATGGCTCTTGGGCAGTGCCTTCTTGTAGCACTTCATAAATGGTAATGCCTTCTTTTTTACCCTTAACTCGAACCTTATCCAATTCACGGATCACATAGTCAGCCTTTGCCTGTGCCAGAGTAAACTCTGAAATAATAATATTAGAGCCATAGGGTTTATTTAAGCCTTCTAGACGAGAGGCAAGATTAACCGAATCACCGATAATGGTATAATCTGAGCGTCCCTTAGAACCCATCTCACCCACCGTGGCCTGCCCCGTATTAATACCGATACCAATATCAATACTGAGTTGATATTTTTGCAATAAAAATTGATTGACTCGTTTTAATTGTTGCATTTGTTGTAAGGCCGACTGAATGGCCTTATCCGCATGATTATTTACATGATGAGGGGCATTCCAATAGGCCATAATGGCATCACCAATAAATTTATCCACCGTGCCCTGATGATGCATAATGCTCTCTACCATAGGAGTCATATAGATATTGAGCATATCAATGAGCTTAGTGGGTGAGGCAAGGGCTTCAGAAATATTGGTAAAACCACGAATATCACTAAAGAAAATGGATATTTCCCTTTCTTGGGCAATTAATAAATCGGTACTGCCCTGACGCATAATATCATCCACCACCGCGGCGGATACTTTTTGTGAAAATCGATCACGGATTTTTTTACGTTGTTTATTTTCTAAAAAATAATTTAATAATGTTGAGCTAATGGTGAGCAAAATAATACATACCAGAGGGAAGAGCATATTTAAAATCAGCCCTTGTTGAAAGAGCATAAAATCAAAAAACACATATAGGCCATACAAACTAAAACACATCAATAAGACAGTCCAATGGGCGGGCAAAAAACTATAGAGAAGCGTTAAAAAAAGCATAATAACAATTAATAATAGTGTGGTTGCTCCTTCTGACCAGTCGGGTTCTTGTAAATAATCCTGCTTGATCATATTCTCAATGGCTGTGGCATGAACCTCAATACCGGGCAAGGCATTATCAAACGGAGTGGCTCGTAAATCCATAAGCCCTACAGAGGTGGCACCAAAAAGAATAATTTTATCTTTAACCAATGTTTTATCAAAGGTGTTAGCAATCACATCCTTGGCGCTAATATAAGTAAAACTTTTTTGTGGGCCTAAAAAGTTCAGTGCCAAGCGACCATTACGATCTGTTGGAATAATGGCTGAACCACCATCATAGACTAATTCTAGAGAGGAAATCCCAGTATGTTCATAGTTAATATTAATGGCATCAAGCCCTGAGACTAAGCGAAAGACTTCCATGGCTAAAGAGGTAAATACCACTTCTTGATACTTCATCAATAAGGGCACACGGCGTATCATACCGGATTCGTCAGGTAGGCTATTAATAAAACCGGAGGAAAATGCGCTTTCTTGAAATTGCTCCAGATTCAGTGTGACCCCTTTTGCTTGGGGTAAAAACTCGGTGTTAGCAAAGTTCTTTTCTGAAATAGTCGCATTGATTATGGGAAATTGTTCGGTATTGCGTGCTTTTTTAAGATCGAAAATATAACCTAAAATAGTCGGTGTCTGGCCGATGGTCTGTGCCATAATCTGATCATAATCGGGCAGTGATGTGACCAATTTTTTATCCAGAGATGTATCCAAGCCTAAAGAATGAATGACATACTGAGGAGAGCTTTTGTCCTGCTCAGAAAAAAACACATCCATAGCAATAATCGTGGCACCGGCAGTGGTTAAATTCTCTAACATGCGGGCAATTTTAGTGCGTTCCCACGGCCATTGCCCAAGCGTTTTAAGGCTCGGTTCATCAATGGTGACAATCGAAATCATTTTACTATCATCCACCTTGCCACGGCTAATGAACATAAAATCCCGTAAGCGATTATCCAGTGATTGATAGGTTTTAGGTAAGCTGATATAAACGCCCAATAAGCCAGTAATTAATAATAAATTAATGATTAAATGGATAATAAGGCGTTTACGCATTTAGACGTATCTGAGCCGACTAATAATTAATAAATAAATTAAAGTGAATGGCATTATCACCTGAATGGGTGGGATCGTCGGTAACATCTGAATCATTACCATTGGTCACATGGGCAAGATACACTGTGAGATCCACATGCTGTTGCCAGCGCCAAACAGCACCAATACCCAGCGACATAATGCTATCAGAACGTTGTTCATTAGGTAAGGGATTAACACGATTCGCATAACCATAATCGGTAAAGGCCATGGCATTGATTTGATTGTTCCATAATGTGGGAGACCATAGTTCTAAAGAAGTGGTGACACCGCGATCAGCGATGATCTCACGCTCACTAAAACCGCGCACCCCACCGGTTTGCCCTCCCATACCAAATTGCTCACCTGATATCAGTTCTTGATCGCTATACTGGGCATTGACACTGGCATGTAAGCGATACTGACCAATGGGACGGTCAAAATTAGCTCCAAATTTAAAAACATCCCAATTGGGATCGGCATTATAACGGCTTAAGGCATAGGCTAATTTGTTATTATGACTACCAAATTCTAAGTTATGCTCATACTTAAGGTAAAAGTCCAGATTATGAGTCAGTTGTTCCCAACGACCGTAATAGGCAATCGAAAGTGGCGTCGAGCGTACATCGGTACCCAGAGCGCTTTTAGCAAAAAAGACATCATTATTAAAGAGCTTATCTTCCAAACCAAAGACCAAATGATGGGCGTATTTACTTTGATTAGTTAACTTAGGTAAATACCACTCATACCTAGTACCAATAAAGGTACCTTTACCGGCGACATCAAAACCACCGGCTACCGTACCGGAGTCCACATCCGAATAATAGGCATAGAGATTCCAGATGCCTCGATACTCATAAAAAGGAATACGATAATCAATACCGTATTGTTGCACATCACTGGCATGATTGGGTGACGTGGTAAAGCTCAGACGTAGCTCGTGGTCTTTATCAAATAAATTATGATGGGTATAACCAATGCCTACACGATAATCCCCCGTGTCCTTACTACCCGTATTATTAAACCAAGCATAAATGTCCTGAGGATTTTGCTCATTAACAATAATATCCGCATCAATTTCATTGCTTTGAGGACTCATAGCAAATTGCACAGTGGCATTTTTTGATGGGTTAAGATTGGCCATTTCCAATTCACTACTAATTTTATGCAAATTAGGCGATGTGCCTTTTTTTAATGACGGCAGGGAATGGAGAATATTCTCTTGAGAAAAATACTGCTTATCAGCATCGCTGTGTTCCACATTAATATCATGGATCACAATGGATTCAATTGTCAGAGTAACTTCTTTGCTATCTAGGGTTTGTGCGGCCAGCTCGACTTGATAAAAACCATAACCAATATCACGCAATTTATTTTGTAAGGCGGTAGCGGCTTGTTGGAGATCATCAAGCGTTTTATTATTACCAGTATAAGGCTCTAATAATGTCGATAATTGCGCCTTACTTAAATGGCTTTCACCAATGACGTTATAATGTTCCACGTCAATACGCAATTCTTCTGCACTGGCCAGTGGCATAAGAGCAACTTGAGACGCTAATAAACAAGAAAAAAGCGTTAATCGTGTTTTATTCATTATCATTACCTGAATGATTACTATCTATTGAATGTTGATTACTTTATTTCACACAAGGTGCCATCGTCTCGATAATCGACTACATTAAATATCTCTGGGAGAATACGAAAAGCATCTAATTGTGCTTGGCCTGCATCCGGTGGAATAAAAGGGATGATCAGCAATGAAGGAACACGGCTAATACGAAAGGCAGTATCTTCATCAATAAAGCCACTTTCAGCTACACCAAGGTTTAAATGAACCTCACCATTGGCCGCCTCAATCTCACCAGAGCGAACATAAATATACAAACCTGCATCACCATTATTATCACGAGAACCAAATAAATAAGGAATATCGGCCAGTTTATCAATTTCTGCGCTATCAGGTCTAGGACCACTACGCAAAGGTAATGGTAGTGCTTTTAACACTTTTGGCACGGCATTTTTATTAGCCAGTCGATACGTTTGCCCAGTTTTAACTAACACTTCCCCATTAGGGTAGATAAACATTACCTGACCTTCCCAAACCATTAAATAAGTGGGGTTGGAATAGGCTAAATCAAAGCCGGTACCTCGAATACCGATACTGGATGTGGGTGTAGAAATGGCGTATTTTTCTCGGTTGAGCTTGCCGATTTTACCACTTAAAAAGCGCATACTGCCCTTAATTAACTTAAAGCTGGCCTGATTTTTAGCCGCTTTTTTAGGGTGAAATTGAAAGTCTTCAATAGCAAATTCAGAAGAAGATTGCACCGTAGTACGGGTATTATCCTTAAAGACAATCACGGCCACAGACTTTTTACCCGTAATTAAGGTATCCCCTATATATAAAGGGCTTTCTTTTAATAATGGGCGTAACTTGCCATGACGGTTTTTGGCTTGTACCGAGCCATGCTTAACAATAAGCCGTGCCTTAACTGGGGTGTCGGCTTTAATTTCAATCGGCTTATCGCTTTGTTGTTTCGTTGCATTGGCTTTTTTACCACAGTCATGTTCACAGATAACCGCGGTAAAGTCGGTACCCCGAATACCAATACTGGCCACCGATGTGGTCAGTTTAAAATTATTATGGCGTTGCTTGTTAATAAAGCCGGTAATGACTCGCACTCCTCCTTTAAGTAA
>Ga0256831_1001054_pt1 | contig 14577 bp, 16 predicted proteins | sample 132544metaG_FD_189087 | JGI IMG/M metagenome (GOLD analysis project Ga0256831, IMG submission 189087) | Hydrothermal vent microbial communities from Lau Basin, Pacific Ocean - 132-544 | ecosystem: Environmental > Aquatic > Marine > Hydrothermal vents | place: Pacific Ocean: Lau Basin | collected...
ATGTAAAATGGGGGGGGGGATCTGCAATTTTTCTTACCACCCCATATACCCCCTGAAAAATCATGGTCTTACTTCTTCGGGCTACTTCCGCCTTACTTCTTCGATTTATATACCCCCTACTTCCGCCTTACTTCTAAAATCAAAATAGCTAGAGAAAAGATTTATTTGAGACTTAGATTTACAGGATCCCAGCTCCTTACGAAAACGGACTTGAAGGTCTTTGTGAATATGGTTCGAGAAGTTGGGCCTTCTAGGCCTAGGATTTCAATTAGTAATCTCGTTCCCGGATTTGGTATATTGTACTCTTTTTCAAGGTATCTTCCGAATCGGGTTACAAATGATTTCTGGACTATTAGCTCCGGGCCCTCTTGGTTTTTAGCTTTGAATATCACACCACCATGTTTCTTGAGAGCTCTCATAGCTGCTTCCTCTTTATCAGGGTCAGTATACGGGAATGGGTAGAAGGGTGTGCTTGTTTTCTCGGTTTCTTCTATCAACCCGTATATGTAGGTCTCAAAGATCTCTTTGTACTGATCTTCTAGGGCCTCTACTTGGCCTTGAAGACTTATGGGGCTTGGCTCCGGGAATGGCTCTAGCCCGTATTGCTCGTATAGCTTTGCCCATATCTCGTAACCTAGGCTTACGTAATTGTTTACTAGTTGATCTCGAGTTAGGCTTCTCCACTCCTTCCTTAGTATGGGGATTTTTTCCTCGAATATCGGGAGCGAGGCTGTTATTATCGAGGCTAGGCTCGCTCTTGCCTTGCTATTCATTCTTAACTCGTGGGGAGTTATTCCCTTTACCGCCTCGAGGTCTATCTTGTTAGCTTTGCCAAAGCGATAGATTATGACCTTATCAAGATCGAAGGGTGGAGACTCTAATTCTATATTAGTAGCCATAAAAATCGCTCTTATGCCTAGATATGTTCCACCATAATAGGAGCTTCCCGCCTCTCTCAGATCTATATCAGTCGTGTTTTTCATGATAATAGCCATAGCTGCGTGTGCTCCCTTATCTCCCGACTTCAGTAGCCTGAAGAAATCGTTAGCCTCGGTTACTATCATTGGTATGGTTGTTTTTGCTAGCTCTCTCCTAGCTTGGAAATCGCTTTTCGGTATATTTTCACTCCATGTAGCATTATAGAGAAGCTGTAATAGCTCGAGAAGATAGGTCTTACCCGTTCCCTTTCTCCCCTGTAATAGCTGTAGCGGGAATAAACCGAACTCTGCCTTAAACCAATGGGACGCCCACGCTATTATCCCAATACTCATTAACGTTGATACTAGCCTCGAGTCAGTATAGGCTTCTACGGTTTTCTTGACTATCTCGAGACCTAAAGTTGGATCTCCTTCAATAGGAACCCATGTTATCCTAGGCTTCCAGCTTGGCAGATAGCCCGCTTCTCGAGCTATCTCGATTTTATCTCCAACAACCCAAGGCCCGGGGCTATATGCTAATTCTTCGTAGCCCGATATTTGGCTTAGCCTATCAAGTAGCCCGTGTAGGTTCCTGAAGATATACTTCCTCTCAAGACTAAGCCCGTACTTTCTAAGCGCCCTAGCTATCTCTTCTACGTCTCCTATGATCGTATCTACTGCCTTGCCCTGATTCGCCTTTACGGAGATACGGAAGAGCTCGTAAAGCTGTTTTAGCTTCTCGAAGCCCTTTATCCGGACTCTCTTAACTTCTATAATCTCCGTGTTTAGTAGTGGTATTTCTTGCAAGATCTCCATTCTATCCTTTCCGACTACCTTTATTTTTCTTAGACAAACTCCTGGCCTAGTTGGAAGAAAACTCCAGTAGGTGCAGTTAGTATCAATAACTTCGATAACCAGGCCTTCCCTTGTATTCTTTACCGAGGCTAGAAATTGAGTAGGCGAAAGATCGATCTCTTGGCCTACAAGAGTTCTCTGGGCTTCTCGTAGCGCTCTCCCAAGTAGGCTTGATAGGCACATAGCTAGCTTAGTTATCTCCTTGTTTCCGCGTTCTTTGATAGCTTCCTTTAGGTCGACTCCGGCCCATTTCTCGAGGTAGCCCTTAACATCAAGATCATATAGCATATATTTTATATCTGAAATTCGTTGCATATATTCGTAAGAGAGCTCGGTAATAGTATCCTCGAGAACTAAGCTATCTATTCCTTCCATTTTGACTTGGAATTTACCTATTGCCTCGAGTATCTTATTGCCTAGATTCCCAATTTCATTGCAAGAGCTAGGTTTGTGGTCTTTGAATGCTTCTAGGATTTCTTCGAGATACACGTATTCATCTTTGCTCTGGAGTCTTTCAAGAAGTTCTCTTAATTCTCGTTGTTTTACTTTGTATTCGCTTGATTCAGTCATTAGGCTTCCACCCCCGAGGCAGCTAGGAGCTCTATGTAGGTGTGGATTTCCTCTCGTGTGAGCTCCTCGATCGGCTTCTCCCGGAATCTCTCTAGATTGGCTAGGATGCGGGCTTCGGTATTACACTCGGTGCTCTCTGGTCTCTCTGCTGCTATCTCTGTCTCTGTGCCTTTGATCAGACTGTCTACCACTTCATCTATCACTTTAGGTAGAGAATAGGTAGAGATCAGGTAACTAATCCTATATTTACCCTCGGCCTCTAAACTACTACATGACCCCCGACACACTCTTTACCACCCCCTTCGAACTTACTTAGAGCTCCTCTTGGTCTTCTTCTTTGAACCCCCCGGCTTGATTGATTTGGGCCTTGATTTAGCATAACGATATTTTCTTCGGGTATTTTTAGATTTGTTTTGCTTCTGCTTTTTCCTTCCACTCATCTACAGGCACCTCATAGGTTTCTCTTGATACCATTCTCAAGTTCATGTTTCGAAATAGCTCGTGTACCAGCTCTTCGAAGATCTCTTCGGCTTCCTCGGCATCGAAGCCGTAATCAGAGATTAGAACATACTTTACTAAGCTAGGATTATCATAAATTGCCCTGAATACTAAGGCGCTTATGAAATCTCCTACCGGGAATCCCCATTCACTCCCTATTTTTCTTATAGTTTTGTATAACGGTAGCCAAATTCTTACCGGGGGGTTCTTACTGGTCTTCCCCACTTTATTTACACCAGCAAACAGATAACTGCTTAATCCTAATAAACGTTAACTTCCCCGATACTACAATTATACAGGCTACTGCTATAGTGGAATGGTAATACCTGCTTCCTCGAGTGGTTCCATAGGAAATGAGGGTCTATACCGGCTTGTGGAAACTGGAGCCCGACCCCGAGGGCCACCGGCCACCTATACCGGTGCTCTCCGAGTAGAACGGGCCCTATGTGGCCCAATTTTTCCACAAACACTTCCTCGAGGCTCCGGTATTACCTGTGGCCGGTGTTGGATGAAGATGAAATCCAACTACACACGTATAATATATGGGGATTCTAGATCATTATAGAACTATTCTATATGATCATTTACTGGATGAATCCCCCTTAGTCTGGGTGAAAACCGGCTTCACATGCATAATTTCTCTCGGGCTACTCCTTTCTGTTGGGTGAAAGCCCTGGGTTTTACCCTTAGAACTAAGGGGAAATCAGAGGCTTGAGCTGAATCGGGAGACCGAGCCGGCCCTTTCACGTTATATCATAATTATAGTATAATAGCGAGCCCTCTAGGAGCTCTGCTTAGTCTCTAGGAGCCTCTTTAGCCTCTTGTGGACTGTGGACTTAGGGATCCCCAGCTCTTGAGCTATCTTCCTGATACTATACCCCTGTCTTCTGAGGACTAGGATTCGCATATCTATGAGCTCCGGGTCTTCCTCTAGCTCCTTGGGCTTTAGGGAGACCTTTGACTCTGTCTCCCCTGAGGGCTCTTCAGGCTGCTTTACTAGGGAGCCCACTAGGTCGCTCAGCATCGACATCCTCGAGGATACTTCGCCTAGCCTATCCTCTAGCTCTCCCAGCTTCTCCTCGAGTAGCCTAAGCCTTGAATCCCTCTCCTCGAGTATAGCTCTGAGGCTTCTATCCGCTTCCTCTAGCCTTCTGGCCTTCTCCTCGAGCAGTTGCCTAAGCCCCCTGTTCTCGGATTCTAGAGAGGACACTCTCGCCTCGAGGGTGGACACTCTACGGTAAGCGTATAGCGTGGACACTCCTATCCCGAGGGACACTCCCCCCACTAGTGCTAGGAGCCCCACTATCATTACGTCTAGCATTGTCCACTCCTCGGGGACGCTTGGACACCCCTGTGGACAGTCCCTAGAGTGTCCACCCTGTCCACGCTAGAATTGGACGGCCTCTCTCCTTAGAGGCCTAGACCCAGTAATATCCCCATAGATCTACGGCCCTAATCCTAGCTTCGAGAGAAGTATGAAATGCGAACACCATATATACAATTAATTAATTAAGATATTCTCTCCTCGGAAGAATACCCACACCCCCCGGGTACCCTACACACCATTAGATAGAGAGTCTATACCCCTCTCATGACAAACTTAACCACTTATTTTAAATCAAAGAGGGCCTCTTCCATATAAAATAATGTTTTAATGTTTCCTTGAGAGGGGTAGGAGAGTGATTGTTCCATAGACTCCTAGATTAGGAGAAGCCTCGTTCCAACTAATACCTAGACGTGTCAAAACCTGTTCCATAACCACCCCAGGAGACCCTTGCATACTCGAGAGCTAGGATACTCCTTGAGAGAGATAGCGTTCCATTGTTCCATTGTTCCTAGACTGTGAGACTGAGACCTTGAGACTGTTCATATATTATATAGATCTATGATAAGTGTTATAGAAGATGGCCTCTAGGCAATCACTTCTTTCGGGATCTTGAGACTCGTCCCTTTCTCTCTCCACGTAAGTGAGACCCTAGCTCTTCTACAAGGTACCTGATATGTAGTAAGGACTCCTCTTCCTCTAGCCATTTGAGACGGTTGAGGATCCTATAATAGGTAGCCTTACTTACACACTTCCCTATAATTTCATCCTTTGCCTCTCTCAAAATCTTGTATAAGAGATAGTAAACGGTATAGTTTACTGTAAAGTCGAGCCCACTCTGGAATCCCGCATTGATTAGAACCTCTACTTTATCACACTCTCCATTACCACACTTTTCAGAATACTCCTTTAGCCTATCTTTTAATAGGTCATGTACTAGGCTGCTCTCATCCTTTGGGATGTGCTTAGCTATCTCCACGCAAGAGCATAGATCACTACATTGGAATGGGTTCTTCTCGGGCTCCTTCTTCAACGCGCTCACCTTAAGGCATACAGGCCTCACATACCTTGGCAGCTAGGATTTTCCCCTCGGTTGTTAGGTAGCTGTGCAGCCTTCCGTAACGCTTCTTCCTATACACTAGGCCCTTATTCTTTAGACCCTTCAGGGCTTCCCTCACACGCCTCTTGCAATTGTCCCTCTCACTCTCTTCTAGCTCTCCGCATAGCTCTCCGTGTATGTGCTTATGCTGGTTTACTCCCTTAGCTATCATTAAGAAGACTATCCACTCCCATTTACCCCCGGGGAGTTTGTCCCAATCAACTAGTAAGGGGCTCTTTTTAGCCTCTAACACTAGGAGCCCCCAAATTAACATTAGGCGAAATTTCGCCTATTATAGCTTCTTGAGGCCGTTTCACCTAGAGCGTAGTGAGAAAAAGATTCGTGATATAAGAAAAGGGCGAGATCACGCCTCTGCCTTAGCCTTCTTCTCTTCCTTCTCTAATTGCCTAAGAGCTATCTCTAGGCTAATACTCTCGAATAATGTCTTATTACTTCTATACATTATCTCCGCTTCTAAATCGTTGGATAAGAATTGAAGAGCGTATTTCACATCCTCAGGAAGCCTTTCCGCTAGCTGGTGCATAATTATCCTAACTAGTATGTACTCCCTGATAGTTGCGTAGAGCTCAAAGGCGTCTAGTTGTGAACAATCCTCTACTCCGCTAAACATTCCGGCTCTCACCCTTACTATACTTAGTATAGTTCACTTAGTATAGTAAGTGAGAAAGACTAATATACTTTACTATCTATACTGTGCTAAGTAGGTGTAAAGACGTGGTGAAGAGGATAATCGTGATACTAGACGAGGAAGAGCATAGGAAGCTAAAAGAGAAGAAGGACTCCTTAGGCCTGAGTTGGCCCCAGGCTCTCAAGAAAGGGATAGAGTGCCTAGAAAGAGAGAAGCTCCTAAGGAAAACGTAGAACGAAGAAAGAAAACTAGAGATACGTCTATTTTTATTGCGCATACGTAGATAGATAAGTTTTTATACTTATGCTTGTTATAGTTAAATTTATAAATGTTCGATTCACATAATATCTATACTACTGGGGGAAGAAAGTGAGTATAACGAGTTGTATTGGTAAGTGGAAGGTTGATATTGAAGAAGTAAGAGGTAGAGTGGAGAAGCTTTGGCCTCAGGCCCTGGAGAGGCTTGAAGAAGAAGCTCGAGCACTAGAATACTCCCTGAACCATGATAGGGACATGATATTCCGCTTAATGAGGGAGCCCATCTATGCGAGGACTCCTCAGGGCCCGGTTAGAAGGTATAGGCTCTCTACAAGGGCGGGCTGGTTGAGGCTCCTCTTCGTTATCGATGTTAAGGCGTGTACAGTCATCTTCACAGATGTAGACGTGAAGGATGAGGAAACCTATACTAGGTTTAAGAGGAGAATGGGGTGAAAAATTAGATGTAGATTCCCCCGCGCTTCTTCATGATCTCAATAGTCCTCTTCAGGGCGTCTCTGGAGACCTTCTCCTCTACCTCTATTCGCTCCCCGGCTACGATATACACTCCGGGCTCTAGCACCTCGGGGAGCTCTCTCCAATCCCTGACTTCCACGATCCTTATTTTCTCCATTGCCATTTTACAAGAACACCCTGGCGATTTCTATACATGTTTCTCATACTATTCGAGTTGTTGTCTAGAATTTAAATAAATGGCCCTCTAGGGCCCCTTTGCAGGCAAGTAGGACACCTAGGGAGTAGAATTTTCATATGAAAACGTGTCAGGATCATGAGCTTGAATCAGCGGTAATAAGGATTACTACTCGGGATTGTATATATATTCTAGGGTGAATTGAAAGACAACGTGCTAAGAGTAGTAAAGAAGAGCGAGAGGGACCTAGGAGACCCCTACAAGGTGGCTCGATATCGGCCTAGATCTCTCTATCAAGCGGGCTCCACGCTCATCTACCACTATCTCCCACTTGTAGATCCATCTATCATAGGAGATCCGGGCCTCGAGGAAGTGGGGTAGATCCTTAGCCTTCGTCTCGAATTTCAAGAATAGGGCTGGGTGGCTCGATCTCTTTGATACCTTGATAGGAATTGTAGCTTCCCTATAGCTATGGTTTCTTAGAGCCGTCTCTAGCAGCTCCGCTATCTTTTCCCAGTTCCCGAGTACCTCGCTTATGAGTCTTAGGGCGTCTTCTCTATCCGCCTCTATCCGGGCTTCCACTTTCTTCCCCGATTTCAGGGCTCTAGCTATTCTCCGGAGTTCTCTCTTAGCGCCTTCTATCGCTGCTTGGTAGATGTTCACCGATACCCCCTCTATCTAGCATACGCAGCGGTTCAGACCTAATATTTCTATTCCTGACAAGTAGAAATCAGGGGAAGAATAGGTATAGAATAGATAGGTATTAGGTAGAGATTATAACCCTCAAAGATTAAACTAGAAGCGGGGGATCCCCAATTGGCAATTATCAGGCTGCAGAGAAAGGATACCAAGACACCTAAGGGGAAATACTATAGCTACTTCGTAACAATCCCCAAGGATTACGTGGAAATCCTAGGGTGGGAGAAGGGAGACAGGATAGCCATAGAGCTTAAGCAAGTAGAGGGGAGAAGAGGCCTCTTCCTCTACAAGATCCGCAAGGAAGAGTAAGCCGGGGGCAGCTGCTCCCTCAATCTCTCAGGGCGACTCCGGGATTAGGGCCTTAGATCTATGGGGAAAACCAGCTTTTAAATCCCCTATAAAAGAGTTTCCATGTTTCTAGAGGAGCTCTGCTAAGTCGTGAACGACCATTGAGAGGAATCTATTACTGTATGTATGTTAGTATGTTAAGCCGATAGGTGCCTGAAGATCCCCATAGATCTAAGGGGAAAACCGCTTCTTCTCCTCAATAGCCCGAGCTATCTCGCTCCTAAGCTCCTTGAGGACTAGGACTAGTTCCTCGAGAGTCTCCTTCTTCTTAGCCTCTAGCTCTTCTCGAGTCAGGCTCACGTTAGAGACCCCTCTTCATATCATTAATTACTAGGGGTAATAGGCTGCTAGGCTCCCTCTTCTTCCCTGGCTTTCTCTTCCTCAATCCTAGCTAGGTCCTCGAGGCTATCCGCTAGCACTCTTAGCCTAGCTGCTATCTTCCTCATTATCTCGGGCCTAAGCTCGAAGTGAGGACTCTCGAGGTATCGTATCAGGGCGTCTAGATAGTCTAGGACTCTCTCGGGGTCGTGAGCTCCCCTCAGTATAAGGCCGATATTCTGGTGAGTAGTGGAAGCGTAGATGTAGGCTGTTTCAGGGCCTAGATAGCACTTCTTCACCTTCTTCCTGATCTTACCGCTAGGCGTCTTCTCATAACCTAGATAATGGACTGCGTAGAGGTAGACCCTGTTACCCTGTCTAACCCTCTCATACCAATCAATAGGTAGTCCACACCGGGGGCAGATCGGTTTATCCTTCGGGCTCTTCCTCTTACGGGGCACCTACCCCACCGTTTTCCCCATAGATCTACGGTCCTAATAAAGATTTCCCCGCAGATCTATGGGGAAAATCCAAGAGAAGCCCGGAGAAAGCAGAGTCAGCCCAAGGCGGAAGTAGAGAAGAAGTAATAGTATATAAATCGAAGAAGTAAGGCGGAAGTAGAATTAGCTCTAGGCGGAAGTAACCGAAGAAGTAATCATGATGTAAAATGGGGGGGGGGATCTGCAATTTTTCTTACCACCCCATATACCCCCTGAAAAATCATGGTCTTACTTCTTCGGGCTACTTCCGCCTTACTTCTTCGATTTATATACCCCCTACTTCCGCCTTACTTCTAAAATCAAAATAGCTAGAGAAAAGATTTATTTGAGACTTAGATTTACAGGATCCCAGCTCCTTACGAAAACGGACTTGAAGGTCTTTGTGAATATGGTTCGAGAAGTTGGGCCTTCTAGGCCTAGGATTTCAATTAGTAATCTCGTTCCCGGATTTGGTATATTGTACTCTTTTTCAAGGTATCTTCCGAATCGGGTTACAAATGATTTCTGGACTATTAGCTCCGGGCCCTCTTGGTTTTTAGCTTTGAATATCACACCACCATGTTTCTTGAGAGCTCTCATAGCTGCTTCCTCTTTATCAGGGTCAGTATACGGGAATGGGTAGAAGGGTGTGCTTGTTTTCTCGGTTTCTTCTATCAACCCGTATATGTAGGTCTCAAAGATCTCTTTGTACTGATCTTCTAGGGCCTCTACTTGGCCTTGAAGACTTATGGGGCTTGGCTCCGGGAATGGCTCTAGCCCGTATTGCTCGTATAGCTTTGCCCATATCTCGTAACCTAGGCTTACGTAATTGTTTACTAGTTGATCTCGAGTTAGGCTTCTCCACTCCTTCCTTAGTATGGGGATTTTTTCCTCGAATATCGGGAGCGAGGCTGTTATTATCGAGGCTAGGCTCGCTCTTGCCTTGCTATTCATTCTTAACTCGTGGGGAGTTATTCCCTTTACCGCCTCGAGGTCTATCTTGTTAGCTTTGCCAAAGCGATAGATTATGACCTTATCAAGATCGAAGGGTGGAGACTCTAATTCTATATTAGTAGCCATAAAAATCGCTCTTATGCCTAGATATGTTCCACCATAATAGGAGCTTCCCGCCTCTCTCAGATCTATATCAGTCGTGTTTTTCATGATAATAGCCATAGCTGCGTGTGCTCCCTTATCTCCCGACTTCAGTAGCCTGAAGAAATCGTTAGCCTCGGTTACTATCATTGGTATGGTTGTTTTTGCTAGCTCTCTCCTAGCTTGGAAATCGCTTTTCGGTATATTTTCACTCCATGTAGCATTATAGAGAAGCTGTAATAGCTCGAGAAGATAGGTCTTACCCGTTCCCTTTCTCCCCTGTAATAGCTGTAGCGGGAATAAACCGAACTCTGCCTTAAACCAATGGGACGCCCACGCTATTATCCCAATACTCATTAACGTTGATACTAGCCTCGAGTCAGTATAGGCTTCTACGGTTTTCTTGACTATCTCGAGACCTAAAGTTGGATCTCCTTCAATAGGAACCCATGTTATCCTAGGCTTCCAGCTTGGCAGATAGCCCGCTTCTCGAGCTATCTCGATTTTATCTCCAACAACCCAAGGCCCGGGGCTATATGCTAATTCTTCGTAGCCCGATATTTGGCTTAGCCTATCAAGTAGCCCGTGTAGGTTCCTGAAGATATACTTCCTCTCAAGACTAAGCCCGTACTTTCTAAGCGCCCTAGCTATCTCTTCTACGTCTCCTATGATCGTATCTACTGCCTTGCCCTGATTCGCCTTTACGGAGATACGGAAGAGCTCGTAAAGCTGTTTTAGCTTCTCGAAGCCCTTTATCCGGACTCTCTTAACTTCTATAATCTCCGTGTTTAGTAGTGGTATTTCTTGCAAGATCTCCATTCTATCCTTTCCGACTACCTTTATTTTTCTTAGACAAACTCCTGGCCTAGTTGGAAGAAAACTCCAGTAGGTGCAGTTAGTATCAATAACTTCGATAACCAGGCCTTCCCTTGTATTCTTTACCGAGGCTAGAAATTGAGTAGGCGAAAGATCGATCTCTTGGCCTACAAGAGTTCTCTGGGCTTCTCGTAGCGCTCTCCCAAGTAGGCTTGATAGGCACATAGCTAGCTTAGTTATCTCCTTGTTTCCGCGTTCTTTGATAGCTTCCTTTAGGTCGACTCCGGCCCATTTCTCGAGGTAGCCCTTAACATCAAGATCATATAGCATATATTTTATATCTGAAATTCGTTGCATATATTCGTAAGAGAGCTCGGTAATAGTATCCTCGAGAACTAAGCTATCTATTCCTTCCATTTTGACTTGGAATTTACCTATTGCCTCGAGTATCTTATTGCCTAGATTCCCAATTTCATTGCAAGAGCTAGGTTTGTGGTCTTTGAATGCTTCTAGGATTTCTTCGAGATACACGTATTCATCTTTGCTCTGGAGTCTTTCAAGAAGTTCTCTTAATTCTCGTTGTTTTACTTTGTATTCGCTTGATTCAGTCATTAGGCTTCCACCCCCGAGGCAGCTAGGAGCTCTATGTAGGTGTGGATTTCCTCTCGTGTGAGCTCCTCGATCGGCTTCTCCCGGAATCTCTCTAGATTGGCTAGGATGCGGGCTTCGGTATTACACTCGGTGCTCTCTGGTCTCTCTGCTGCTATCTCTGTCTCTGTGCCTTTGATCAGACTGTCTACCACTTCATCTATCACTTTAGGTAGAGAATAGGTAGAGATCAGGTAACTAATCCTATATTTACCCTCGGCCTCTAAACTACTACATGACCCCCGACACACTCTTTACCACCCCCTTCGAACTTACTTAGAGCTCCTCTTGGTCTTCTTCTTTGAACCCCCCGGCTTGATTGATTTGGGCCTTGATTTAGCATAACGATATTTTCTTCGGGTATTTTTAGATTTGTTTTGCTTCTGCTTTTTCCTTCCACTCATCTACAGGCACCTCATAGGTTTCTCTTGATACCATTCTCAAGTTCATGTTTCGAAATAGCTCGTGTACCAGCTCTTCGAAGATCTCTTCGGCTTCCTCGGCATCGAAGCCGTAATCAGAGATTAGAACATACTTTACTAAGCTAGGATTATCATAAATTGCCCTGAATACTAAGGCGCTTATGAAATCTCCTACCGGGAATCCCCATTCACTCCCTATTTTTCTTATAGTTTTGTATAACGGTAGCCAAATTCTTACCGGGGGGTTCTTACTGGTCTTCCCCACTTTATTTACACCAGCAAACAGATAACTGCTTAATCCTAATAAACGTTAACTTCCCCGATACTACAATTATACAGGCTACTGCTATAGTGGAATGGTAATACCTGCTTCCTCGAGTGGTTCCATAGGAAATGAGGGTCTATACCGGCTTGTGGAAACTGGAGCCCGACCCCGAGGGCCACCGGCCACCTATACCGGTGCTCTCCGAGTAGAACGGGCCCTATGTGGCCCAATTTTTCCACAAACACTTCCTCGAGGCTCCGGTATTACCTGTGGCCGGTGTTGGATGAAGATGAAATCCAACTACACACGTATAATATATGGGGATTCTAGATCATTATAGAACTATTCTATATGATCATTTACTGGATGAATCCCCCTTAGTCTGGGTGAAAACCGGCTTCACATGCATAATTTCTCTCGGGCTACTCCTTTCTGTTGGGTGAAAGCCCTGGGTTTTACCCTTAGAACTAAGGGGAAATCAGAGGCTTGAGCTGAATCGGGAGACCGAGCCGGCCCTTTCACGTTATATCATAATTATAGTATAATAGCGAGCCCTCTAGGAGCTCTGCTTAGTCTCTAGGAGCCTCTTTAGCCTCTTGTGGACTGTGGACTTAGGGATCCCCAGCTCTTGAGCTATCTTCCTGATACTATACCCCTGTCTTCTGAGGACTAGGATTCGCATATCTATGAGCTCCGGGTCTTCCTCTAGCTCCTTGGGCTTTAGGGAGACCTTTGACTCTGTCTCCCCTGAGGGCTCTTCAGGCTGCTTTACTAGGGAGCCCACTAGGTCGCTCAGCATCGACATCCTCGAGGATACTTCGCCTAGCCTATCCTCTAGCTCTCCCAGCTTCTCCTCGAGTAGCCTAAGCCTTGAATCCCTCTCCTCGAGTATAGCTCTGAGGCTTCTATCCGCTTCCTCTAGCCTTCTGGCCTTCTCCTCGAGCAGTTGCCTAAGCCCCCTGTTCTCGGATTCTAGAGAGGACACTCTCGCCTCGAGGGTGGACACTCTACGGTAAGCGTATAGCGTGGACACTCCTATCCCGAGGGACACTCCCCCCACTAGTGCTAGGAGCCCCACTATCATTACGTCTAGCATTGTCCACTCCTCGGGGACGCTTGGACACCCCTGTGGACAGTCCCTAGAGTGTCCACCCTGTCCACGCTAGAATTGGACGGCCTCTCTCCTTAGAGGCCTAGACCCAGTAATATCCCCATAGATCTACGGCCCTAATCCTAGCTTCGAGAGAAGTATGAAATGCGAACACCATATATACAATTAATTAATTAAGATATTCTCTCCTCGGAAGAATACCCACACCCCCCGGGTACCCTACACACCATTAGATAGAGAGTCTATACCCCTCTCATGACAAACTTAACCACTTATTTTAAATCAAAGAGGGCCTCTTCCATATAAAATAATGTTTTAATGTTTCCTTGAGAGGGGTAGGAGAGTGATTGTTCCATAGACTCCTAGATTAGGAGAAGCCTCGTTCCAACTAATACCTAGACGTGTCAAAACCTGTTCCATAACCACCCCAGGAGACCCTTGCATACTCGAGAGCTAGGATACTCCTTGAGAGAGATAGCGTTCCATTGTTCCATTGTTCCTAGACTGTGAGACTGAGACTCTGAGACTGTTCATATATTATATAGATCTATGATAAGTGTTATAGAAGATGGCCTCTAGGCAATCACTTCTTTCGGGATCTTGAGACTCTTCCCTTTCTCTCTCCACATAAGTGAGACCCTAGCTCTTCTACCAGGCACCTGATATATAGTAAGGACTCCTCTTCCTCTAGCCATTTGAGACGGTTGAGGATCCTATAATAGGTAGCCTTGCTTACACACTTCCCTATAATTTCATCCTTTGCCTCTCTCAAAATCTTGTATAAGAGATAGTAGACGGTATAGTTTACTGCAAAGTCGAGCCCACTCTGAAATCCAGCATTGAGTAGAACCTCTACTTTATCGCACTCTCCATTACCACACTTCTCAGAATACTCCTTTAGCCTATCTGCAAGCAAATCATAGGCTAGAGTATCCCCATCCTTCGGGATACGCTTAGCTATCTCTATGCAAGAACATAGATCACTACATCGAAAAGGGTTCTCGTTGGAGTCTCCTTTCTTCAACACGCCTCACCTCAGGGCCTACACGCTTCGCATACTTTGGCAGCTAGGATTTTCCCGTCTGTAGTTAGATAGCTATGCAGCCTTCCGTAACGCTTCTTCCGATACACTAGGCCCTTATCCTTTAGACCTTTCAGGGCTTCCCTTACCCGCCTCTTACAATTCTCCTTTTCCCTATCCTCTAGCTCTCCACATAGCTCTTGGTGTATGTGTTGGTGCTGGTTTACTCCCTTGGCTATTGTTAGGAATACTATCCACTCCCATTTACCCCCAGGCAGCTTGTCCCAATCAACTAGTAAGGGGCTCTTTTTAGCCTCTAATATCTTGAATCCCCATATTAACATTAGGCGGGATTCCGCCTATTAAGAATTGCTGAGGCCGTTTCATCTAGAGCGTAGTGAGAAAAAGATTCGTGATATAAGAAAAGGGCGAGATCACGCCTCTACCTTAGCCTTCTTCTCTTCCTTCTCTAATTGCCTAAGAGCTATCTCTAGGCTAATACTCTCGAATAATGTCTTATTACTTCTATACATTAT
>Ga0256831_1001055_pt1 | contig 14564 bp, 13 predicted proteins | sample 132544metaG_FD_189087 | JGI IMG/M metagenome (GOLD analysis project Ga0256831, IMG submission 189087) | Hydrothermal vent microbial communities from Lau Basin, Pacific Ocean - 132-544 | ecosystem: Environmental > Aquatic > Marine > Hydrothermal vents | place: Pacific Ocean: Lau Basin | collected...
GTCCACGTGCAGCACGGGGCCGGCGGGTGTCGGGTAGGTGTGCATCAGGGTGTAGGTTGGGCTGGTGACCCGGCCCTCAAAGCCCAGCTCGAGGGCGACGTAACGGGTGAGGGTCGTCTTGCCGGCGCCGAGGGGTCCACGCAACAAGACCATGCTGCCGGCGGGCAGGGCGGCGACCAGGCGGCGGGCCAGCTCGTGAGTGGCGCGTTCGTCGGCTAGTTCTATCAAGACGCTTGCTGCTGGTAGCGGTCCACCAGGGCGACCAACCGTGATAGCAGGGCTTTTTTGGCCAACAAGACCAGCTGCCCCTGCCGGTGCGGTGAGATGAGGAGCACGTGTTCGGGGAGGGTGACGACGGTAGCGCGGCTCTTGCCGGCGCCCACTTCCTGGCGGAGCATTTCCAGGTCTTCGCCGAGGGCCTTGACGAGCTCCACGTCCACGTCGGGGTTGCTGGCGGTTTGGGGCGTTATCAGATGAGCCCAGAGGACGCCGCGGATGCGGAAGGGTTCCAGACCGTCGTCCGCGTCTGGGGTAGCCGCGTCCGGCTCCGGCTCGGCTGGAGGTTGCTCCGGTTCTTTCTGTTCTGGCGGGGGAGAATCGAAGACGCCCAATAGGTCGTCCAGGTCGGCGCCTTGCAGCTGCTCGGCCACCTGCTTGGCGGCGGCGTACTCTTCTTCGAGTGCCGCCACCAGTTTTTCAGCCTCGCCCAGGGCGCGCTCGAACTCCAGCAGCCCGCTGGTGCCGAGGCGGTCCAGGCGGGCGGCGCCCTTGTCGAGAAAACCGATCAGCGCCTGGGTCTTGTAAGCGGTCTCGCCGCCAACGCTGCGCGCTTTCTCGAAGCGCCCACGCACCTCCTGATAACGCTTGCCCAGTTCGCCGCGCAGCTCTTCACGTTTTTGCAAGAGGGCCTCGAGCTTGGTCTTGAGGGTTGCCAGGTCGGGGACGCGCTCGTCGAGCTGGCCCGCAGCCGCGGATATCTCGGCCAGCAGCTTTTCACCGCCCATGCCCTCGAGGCGCTTGGCGGCGGCGGCCAGGCTTTCGAGCGCTTGCTTGATCTGTTGGCGCCTGGCGGTTACGGCGGCTTCCACTTGGCTGCGCAGGTTTTCCGGATTGAAGAACCGGCCCTCTTCCAGCGCGGCTCGGGCCGCGTCTATGGCGCTGGTGTCCGCGCCGAAGGCGGTGGCCCGTCTGGCCAGGTCGTCGAGCTCGGCGCGGCTTAGTTCCATAGCTTTCTGGCGCAGCCCGGCGACGGCCTTTTCGAACTCCTCTGGTGAGAGCTCCTCCACCTGGGGGCGTAGGCTGTCGGCGGCCGACTTGATGGCTTCGAAGGGTGGAAGCGACTCCAGGTCGGCAATCAGACGCGCCCGGAGGGCCTTGGTGGCCTCGCCGGCGCGGGCAATCTGCTCGAGAACCTCCGGCAGCTCGGCCTTGACGCGGGCCAAGAGGGCTTCGTCCACCTCGCCGGCGGAAATACCCGCCTCGAGCAACGCCAGCCGCTCGCGAAATCCGGAGAGTTCCGGCAGGTCTTCGTCTTTGAGGGCTTCCCGGGCGTTCTTGAGCAGGCTCTTGGCCTCTTCCAGGGTGCGCGCCTGGCGGGCTTCCTCGGCCCGGCGCTTGACCAAGTCTTCTTCCAGGGAGCGTATTTGACGCTCCGCCTCCTCCAGGTCGCCGGGGAGAACGCCCATGTCGAGGCTTTCTTTGATTAGTTCCAGTTGGCTGCGGGCGCGGCCAGTAGATAGGCCGCCCTCGAGGTCGAGGCTGCGCAAGCGTTCCGAAAGCCACTCGTAGCGGGCGCGAGCCTCGGCCAGGGCGTCTTTGGCGGCGTCATCGAGGGCCAGTTGCAGCTGGCTCAGCATTTCTCCGGCCAGCTCGCCCTTGTCGAGCTGGCCTTCCACGGCGCTCCGCAGTTCTTTTACGCTTTCGGCGTCCCAGACCGCGGGATATTGTTCGCGCAGACGCTCCAGGCGCCGCCGCTCTTCGGCCAGGTCTATTTCGCGAATGCGGTCTGCTACGTCTGGCTCCAGGCTCTCGAAGTCGATCAGTAATTCGAAACCATCATCGGCCCCCGGTTCTTCGTCGAGGGAGATGGGTTCGCTTTCGGGGCGCGGCGCGTATTCGGACTGCGGTTCGGTTTCGGGAACCAAGGTTGGGTTCTGCACCACCGAAGACTCGACCAGCTTGCGCATGTCGGCGGCCAGCTTGCGGGCCCGCTCCACCTCGGCGGTGGCCAGGGTGTCGGCCGCCTGCGCCTCTTTGATCTGCTTGAGCAGCGACTGCAGCCGCCGCAGTTTGGGGCCGCCGATGCTCTTGACCCGCTCGAGGGCGTCTTCCAGGTCGGAGATGTCGCGCGCCTGCCTTAGCAGTGCGTTTTGCAGTTTTTCGTCGAGCAGCTCTATTTGTTCCAGGGCCTCTTTCAGGAGGTCGTCGGTAGACTGCCCCTCGCTTTCGCTGGCCTCGATGAGCGCCGCCAGGCTACGCAGGCGCTGTACCTCGGGCCACTCGAAATAGAGGCTAAAACGCGATAGCGCCGACTGCAAGCGTGCTTTGGGATCGGGCGCGCTAGCAGAGGCGCCCTCCTCCAGGGTAGCGAGCACCTCCTTGACCACCTTGCGGGCGGAGCCGGCGTCCATTTCGCGCTGCAGCTCGCGGTAGACGAAGCGCTTGAGGAGATTGGCGGTGTCTTTGCTGGAAAGCTCGCCCCCGCTCAGGCCCAGCCGGGCCAGCCCCTCCTTGAGGACCGCCTCGGTGCGGTCGCCCAGATGGGGCTCGAGGGCGCTATGGAGCTGCTGAAGCGAGGCCACGGTGCTGGTCTACCTCCCGGTTAGAACTCTTCGTCCCACTCGACTATCGTTTCGCTGGTCAGGGTGGGGTTGCGCTCGCTGGTAGGGCCGGAATCCGTCTGCATGGTGGTGGACGGTTGCCGGCGGTCGTGGATGAGGCCGAACTGAATGGCGATGCCGCGCAATCCCCAAGCGGCGAAGACCACCACCAGGAACACCAAAATGCTCCAGGTCGTTTGCGCCAGGATGTTTTGCATGATGGAGGCGGAGCTCAAGCGGTGCAGGGCGTGGACGCCGCCGTACTTGGCCATGATGTCGCCGAAGTAGGCGAGCCCTTCGATGATGGCGGGAAGCAGCAGGAAGAGGAAGGCCAGACCGAGCAGGCGCCAGTAGATGTTGCGGCCGCCAAAGGCCAGGTAGAGCAGGTAGAGGGGGAAGAAGGCCAGCACGCCGAGGATGATGAAGAAGATGGCGCGCGGCAGGCCGAACGTGGCCCGTTCGATGGAAAGGGCCAGGTTGAGGGGACCTTTGGCGTAGAACTTTTCTCCCAAAACCTGTTTTTCGGAGTCGAGCAGGAGGCCGAGAAGAAGGTTGACGTCGGAGGTGCGCAGACCCACGCCGCCGATCAACTGGTCGAAGTAGCCAATAATCTTCTTATCGAGAGCGGGCCCGGTGGCCTGGACCAGCGGGCTTACCTCGTAGACGTAACGGCTGCGGGCGTAACCAAGGTAGCGCACGGCCTCGTGAGGGTGGCCGGTGGAGGTGTAAGGAATGGCGGTGGCGACCAGGCCGCGGGTCATCATCAGGCTCTTTTTCCAGTCGGTAAAGCTGTGAATACCAGACTGGGCCAGCAACGAGGCCACCTTCTTGGCCTTTTTCTTGTCTTTGACCAGGAATTCGACGTCCTGCTCGAGTTGCTCGAGCGGGTTTACCAGCGGCTTGGCTACGACCTTGGCGGCCGGCGCTACCGGCTTGGCCGGGGCCGGGGCTGGCGCTGCGGGCGCTGCGGGCTGCGGCTTGCTGGTCGCGACCGCGGTGGGCGCCGTTGCCGGCGCCGTTGCCGGCTTTGCGGCGGTTTGAGCTGGGGCCGCCGGTTTGGCGGGAGCCACCGCTGGTTTGGCCGCGTGCGGTCCACCGGCGGCGCGGAAGAACTCCTGAGCCACCGCCATCAAGGTGGCGGTCTTTTGATTGAACGTATCGCGGTCTCCCTTTTGCAGGGCGGCCAGGGCGTCTATGAAGTCTTGCGCCACGTTCTTGATGCGAGGCGAATCCTGCACTACCAGGTAGAGGCCGTAGGCCTTGGCGGTGAGAGCGAAGGAGGAGGCCACCTTCTCGCGCTGGCGGGCCAGCTGCAGGGTCTTGTAGATGGCCTCGGCGTAGGCGCGTTCGAAGAGGGTGCGCAGGCCGTCCACGTCGCCGGCCTTGATGAGAGGTATGGCCTTTTTCTTGAGGTCGGGGGTGCGGGCGGTCAGCTTGATCAGGCGGTCGAGGAGCGCCAGCGCTTGATCGGTCTTTTTTTCGTAGACCGCCTTGAACATCTCCTCGTAGAGCATTTTGCCGATGGAGCCGCGCACTACCCAAAGCTGGCTCTCCAGGTCGGCCTCGCTCTTGCGGGAGATGGCGATGCGGGCGTTACTGAGAGCCTGGACCACACCCTTGCGCAGCGCCTCGGGGAAGTTCTCGGCGCCGTTGCGGAAAATGTTGAGCGCGTCGTCGATGGCCTGCAAGCTGGCGGCGGGATCCTGCTTGAGCTCGGTGCGCGCCGTTTCCAGCTTGGGCGCGATCTGATCGTAAAGCTGGGTCAGCGGCGCCGCCCAGGCGATCGCGAAGAGAAAGACTAGACCGATCCAACGGGTGTGGTTCATGATTGACCTCCTTTGGCCTCGTAGCTGTTCAAGACGTGCATCAGCCTGCCGAGATTGGCCTGGCGCTTGGCTAAGACTGCGACCAGGGCCGACCCCATGGGGCGGATGAGTACCTGCCCCTCGTGAAAAACGCTATAGAATATCTTATACGATTTTTGCTTTTGCAGTAGGCTGTGGACCACCGCCAGGATGGGGGCCAGGTCTTCCATTCCCGGCAGGCGGGCCTCCTGGAAACCAGAGCCCCACACCAGCACGCCGCTCACGCCGTCCTCGCGGGCCAGGCTGCTGGCCAGACGTTCGCGGGCGGCGGGGTCCTCCAGGTCTATTTCGATACGGGTGGTGTCGATTGTTGGCGGGTTGTGCCGCTGCGGCGCTGGCTGAGCCGTGGGCGCGGGTCGCGCGGCGGCCTCCTCGAGGCCCCGCAGGAGACGGCGCAGCTTGCCGGTGGGCTCGCGGACCGGCAGTATAGTTTGCAACTCTGCCAGCAACGGACCCTGCAGGAAGCGCAGCCAGCCGGCGGCGTCGAGCGTTTCGGGGTTGACGCCGGCGCGCCGGACGGCTCTATCGAACAGGTTTTGCGCCGCGCTGGGCGACACGTACTCGGTTAAGGCCTCGATAGCGAGGCGTTCTATTTGCGGCATACGCCTCCTTACTCAAGCATTATAGAGGAAACAAGCTCCGTTATCGGTTACAAGCGGTAGTCTTCGTCAACCGCTCCTTCCACCCAGACCTCGCCGCCTTCCAGGTGCTCCTTCTTCCAGACCGGCAGCACCTTCTTGATGCGCTCCAGAGCGTAGCGGGCCGCCTCGAAGGCCTCGGGCCGGTGCGGTGCCGAAACGACTATCAAAAGGGAGGTTTCGGCCGGGTCCACCCGCCCCAGGCGGTGGACGATGGCTATCCGGCCCAGCTCCCAGCGCTGGCGCAGCTCGGCGGCGATCAGCGCCAGGGTCTTTTCGGCCATTGGCCCGTAGGCTTCGTACTCCAAGAACAGGACCTCGCGGCCCTTGTTGGGGGTGCGGGTGGTGCCGGCAAAGCTGACCACGGCGCCGCAATGAGGCAGGGTAGCCCAGGAGACGAGGGAGCCCAGGCGTTCTTCCAGCGGTTTTTCGGTCAACTCGAGCCAATCGTCAGCTTCTCCGCCCGATACCGGCGGCAGGAAGGCCAGCTCGTCCCCGTCCGCCAGCGCAGCGTCGGCGCGGGCCAGGTTCTCGTTGACCGCGGCCATGCCGCCGGAAAGGTCGAGAGCGGGGTGGGCCGCCTCGAGCGCCGCCTTGGCGTCGGCCACGGTGGCGCCGGAGGGCAGTTCCAAACTCGTCGTGGCAAAACCGGCTTTCTCACGGTAGTTGGCGAAGAGGCGAACCTGAACGCGCACCTTAACTCCCTTCCAGGGCGTGGCTGAGGCTGTGGGCCACCGAGAGCGCTTCGCGGTAGTGCATCCTGATGGGGCCGATCATGGTTAGCTCACCGACGCGGCCGGTATGGCGAAAACCGGCCTGGACCAGGCTTATTCCCTCGACGTCGCCCACGCGAACGTCCAGCCCGCCGGCGGGCAGCACCGGCTCATCGGGCAGGGAGTCGAGCAGGTCGAGGGCGCGGCGGACGAACTCCGGATCGCGAGCCTCCGGTTGATTGAACATGGCTCCCAGACCCTCCACGTAGCGCTCGCTGCGAGGACTGCCAAAAGCCGCCACCAACTGCCGGGCCAGCTCGGCCAGCTGCGGCGTCGGCGCCCGCTTTTCGCTCAGCTCGCTGAGCGGGTAGGGGCCGTGCAGCCAGCGCTCCGCCTGGTCGAGAAAGCTCTCTTCGGCCGGCAGGTCGAATTTGAAAACGCCCTCCAGCAGCCGTCCGCCGCCGAGGACCGCCACCGCCAGCAGGCGACCGTCGCCCAGGTCGGAGAGGTGGACCTCGAGCACCTCCGCCCGCTGTGGCGGCACCAGGCGCACGACCGCCGGGTAGCCGGAAAGGCGCGCCGCCATTTGCGCCGCCAGCTGCGGCCAGTTGCCTCCCGAGTGTGCGATGACCCGCGCCAGGCGGGAGAGGGTTTCGGGGGGCAGCGGCTTGGGCGGCAGTTGCGCCAGCGCGTACTGGCGGTAGCCGCGCCGGGTGGGAACCCGCCCCGCCGAGGCGTGCGGCTTGGAAACCAGCCCCGCGGCCTCGAGGTCGGCCAGGTCGTAACGGACCGTAGCCGGGCTGACTCCCAAGCGACCAGCCAGCCAGCTCGAGGGCACCGGTTTACCGCTCTCGACGTATTCCCGCACCAGCAGGTTTAGTAGCCGTCGCTGCCGCTCCGTCACGCTTCCATTCTACTTTGCGTCGCTTGCAATTCCCTTAGAGCCAGCGCCCCTCCGCCATCAGCGGCACTTCTTCGCCGCTTTCCCGCAACCCCCAAACGCTCACCTCGGGCGAGCCGATCATCCAGTCCAGGTGAACCATGCTGACGTTACCGCCTGCGGCTCTGAGTGCGTCGTCCGCGCCGCTATTGATGCCGAGGGTGTCGGGGTAGGCGCGGCCGAAGGCGATGTGGCTGGCGGCGTTTTCGTCGTAGAGGGTGTTCTTGAACAGCAAGCCGGTGGCGTAGACCGGGTTGGGGGTCTCCACCAGTGCCACCTCGCCCAGGCGCAAAGCGCCCGCGTCAGTGGCCAGCAGGCCCCTTAGCGCTTCCTCGCCGCGTTCGGCGTGCAGGCTCACCGCCTCGCCGGCGGCGAACTCGGCCCTTATCCCTTCCACCAGGGTGCCGCCGACGTTGAGCGGACGGGTGCTGCTAACCACTCCCTCGACCCGGTTCGGGTCGGGGGCGGTGAACACCTCCTCCGTAGGCAGGTTGGGCACGAAGCGCACGCCGTTTTGAGCTTCGGCTACGGCGCTCTTCCAGACGTGGCGCGGCGCCAGGCCGACGCGCAGGTCGGTGCCCGGGCCGCGAAAGACGAGGGCGCTGAAGTGCTCGCGGTTTAGCGCCGCGGCCCTTTCTTCCAGCAGCCGCAGGTGCTCTTTCCAGGCGGCGGCCGGGTCGGGCTCGTCCAGTCGCACCGTCGCGAAGATGGCCTGCCAGAGCCTTTCGACGGCCTCGTCTGCATTCAGATCCGGAAAGACCGCCCGCGCCCAACCGCCGGCCGCGCCGCCGATGGCCAGCCAGTTTACGCGGTGAGCGCCTACCTGCTCCAGGTAGGGCCGGCGGACGCGCATGGTCGCCTGCATGCGTCTTTGCAGGCGGGCCTGGTCAGTACCCTGGAGTAGGTTGGGGTCGTCGTCCAGCAGCGAGAGGAGGGCCGCACCCTCTTCGATTGCCCGCAGACGGGCTTGCACGCTCCAGTCGGGCACGTAGTCGAGAAATTGCTCGCGCACTTCCTCGACGCCGATGCGGTCCAGTAGCGGGTCGCGAATCTCGGCGACCACCGCGCTGGCGCCCATGTCGTAGGCGGCGCGGGTTAGCGCCCGGAGTAGCGGCAGCGACTCAGCCGAGCCGCTCAGTAGCAGCGGCTGTCCTTCTTGCAGGTTGAGGCCGACCGTGAGCGCCAACTCGGCGTAGCGGTCGAGTTTTTGAGGTTCGGGCATGAACCGAGTCTACCGGTCCCGCGCCGCCAGCCGCCAGCGCCGGCCCCGGCCCTGTCCGACTGGTTCTATCAGTCCGGCGGCGCGCATCTTCTCCAGGAGCTTACGGGTGGCGGCGGGGCCCAGCGCCAGCGAGCGGGCCAGTTCGCTGGTGGGGCGGGGGCCGCGGCGCAGGGCGGCGAGGACTATCAGGTAGTCGAGGGTGAAGGCGCCCTGGCGGTTTTGGGCTTCGGCCACCCAGCGGACGAACTCGGCGTCGAAGCCGGGGTTGTGCAGCACCAGCGTTACCGCGTGGGGCCAGGCGCGGTACTCCGGCGGTTCCTTGCCGTAGCGGAGCATCAGGCGGTACATCTTGTCTACCCCCAGGCCGGCGCGCTCGACGTAGCCCAGGCGGGCCAGCGCCGCCGCCAGCGTCGGGTTACGGCGGTGGGGCGGGTGGCGGAGGATGTTCTCGGGGGTCATGCCCGGGGCCAGACCGCCGGGGTTGGAGATTTCCAGCCGGTCGGGATGGTGGTGCACCTGTAGGGTGTCGTGAACCGTCCAGTCGCGGTGGACGAACGCATTCAGCAGGCCCTCACGGTAGACCTCCACGTCGAAGTCCCAGACCTCGATACGGAAGAGGCCGACGGTTAGCGGATGAAAGCGGTTTTGGGCCTGGATTAGCTCGCGCAGCCGTTCCAACGCCGCCGGGATGGGGCGCAGCAGGTCTTCGCGAAGGGCGTAGTCGACGTCGTCTTCCTGGTGGCGGTAGTAACTTACCTCGGCCTGGGGCAATAGCCGCGCCAGCGCCGCCGGCGTACCCGCCAGGAGCAGACCGGTAACGGTCGGCACCCAGCGACCCTCCACCTGGGTAATCATTCCCAGACCGCGCAGGCGTTCGCGGGGGCTGGTCTCGGCCAGCGGGCTGCCGCGTTCGCCGAGGAGGCGCTCGAGGCGGGCCAGTTCGGCGGGGTCGAGGTCCTCCAGTGCCGCCGCCGGCAGCGGCTTGGCGGTGGGGTCGGGCGCCGTCGGCGCTTGCCTTTCGCCCGGCAGGGCGATCAGGCCGTTACCGTCCCAGTAGGGGGCGGGGCCGGGGCCGACGGCCACCACGTGGGGGCTCTTGGGTACGGTCAGCGCCCAGACCGTACCTTCGGCGGTGTCTACCCTCTGCACGTGCGGCAGGAGCGCGCCGCCGCTGAGTTCGTGGAGGGCGTGGGTCAGTTGCAGCGGGTCGAGGTCGGCGGCGTCTTCGATGCGGCCGCCGTTGACGCCGAGCAGGACCACGCCGCCGTCGCGGTTGGCCAGGCCGGCCACGTAGCGGGCCAGTTGCTGTGGCGGCACCGCGGCTCCCAGCAGGATGCGCTTGGGGTTTTGGCCCTCGAGCAGGGCGCGGTAAACCTCGGCCTCGTTCACGGCCCTACGATACCGCAGGCCCGCTTTGGAGTACCCGTATCACAGAAATGCGCGGGTCGTTAAACAAGTGAATGACAAAATGCACAAACGGGCCGATAACAGGCAAGATAGATTCAAGAAAAGCGCATAATGTCACGTAATACATTGACAATATGCATATTCCTGCATAAACTTAGGCCACCGGCTCAGGCCGGAGGGAGGATAGCTGGAATGAAGAGATGGCTGATCGCGGCAGGTTTGTTTTTCTTCCCGGTGCTGGCGGCGGGCCAGACCGATAGCGGCACGACCGCCTGGATGCTGGTTTCGACCGCGCTTGTGTTATTGATGACCCCGGCGCTGGCTTTCTTCTACGGCGGGCTGGTGCGCCAGAAGAACGTTCTCAACACCATGATGATGAGCTTTGGGGCGCTGGGCTTCGTGACCATCGTTTGGGCGCTGCTTGGTTATTCGCTCGCCTACGGTGCGGGTGGCAAGTTCATCGGAGACCTCTCGCTGGCGTTCTTGCAGGGCATTGACCTCAAGGGCGAGATGCCGGCCCTGCTGGACGTAGCTTTTCAAGGGACCTTCGCGGTCATCGCTGCGGCGCTCATCTCCGGCTCGCTGGTGGGCAGGATGCGTTTCAAGGCCTGGCTGCTGTTCATTACCCTTTGGACGGTGTTCGACTACGCGGTGCTGGCGCACTGGGTCTGGGGGCCGGCGGGCGCGGCCCTCCTGAAAGACCTGGGGGCTCTCGACTTTGCCGGCGGCACCGTGGTGCACATCAACGCCGCCGTCGCCGGGCTCGTTGGTGTGCTGGTGCTCGGGCGGCGCAAAGACTTTGGGCGGCTGGCGTTCCTGCCCCACAACATTCCCTTCGTGCTGCTGGGGGCGGGGCTCTTGTGGTTCGGCTGGTTTGGCTTCAACGGCGGCAGCGCCTACGCCGCCGATGGCAGTGCGGCGCTGGCCTTTACCAATACATTTCTGGCGCCGGCGGCGACGATGGTCGTCTGGATGGTGCTGGAGCTGATTCAGTACGGACGCGCCACCGCCGTGGGCGCGGCCACCGCGGCGGTGGTGGGGCTGGTGGCGATCACGCCGGCGGCCGGCTTCGTCGGGCCACTGGGGGCCATTTGGGTGGGCGCTTTGGGGGCGTTGCCCAGCTACTTCTTCATTATCCACCGCCCCAAGCTGGGCCTGGACGATTCCCTCGACGTCTTTGGCGCGCATGGCCTAGGGGGGATCAGCGGCGCGCTACTGACCGGTGTCTTTGCTTCGAAGGCCTGGGGCGGCACCGCGGGGTTGCTGGAGGGCAACGCATGGCAGCTCTGGGTTCAGACCGAGGCGGTGCTGGCGGCGATAGTTCTGAGCGCGGCGGCATCCTTCCTGCTACTTAAGCTGGTGGGGCTGCTTACGCCTTTACGGGCCGACGAACGCGAACAGGCGGTGGGCATGGACGCCGCGCAGCACGGTGAGGAGGCTTACCCGGTAACCGAGGGGGCTATCCTGGTTCTTGACGGTGAGCAGGGAGGTGCGGCATGAAGATGATCGTGGCCATCATCCGGCCGGAGAAGTTGAACGACGTTCTGGAGGCCTTGTTCAAGGCCGAGGTGCGCGGCCTGACCATCAGCCGCGTCCAGGGGCACGGCGGCGGCACCGAACGGGTGGAAACCTACCGCGGCACCACCGTCAAGATGGGCCTCTACGACAAGGTCAAGCTGGAAATCGGCGTTTCCGATGGCTTCGTGGAGCCTACCATTGCCGCCATCCTTGGCTCGGCGCGTACCGGCGAGGTGGGCGACGGCAAGATATTCGTCATGCCGGTGGAAAGGGTGGTCCGGATCAGGACTGGTGAGGAAGACGAAGCGGCGGTCACGCCGGTAAAGAAGCCTTCGTAATAGCACGTAATCGTGCCGCGGGTCATACCGGGTAGGCGAAGACCGCCAGCGCGTGTTCGCCTACCCGGCTGCGGGCAAGCGGGTCCATGGGGGCCAAGCTGCCGCTGGTCATGTGCAAACGGCTGGCGAGAACGTCTTTGAAGCGCTCCCGTACCTCTGGCGGCAGGTCGCCCACCACCGCGCGCACCCGCAGTCGTTGCTGGCGATAGCGCTTTTCCAGGAGCGCCGTCAGCGTTTCCAGAACACGGGCGCCGGGTATGGGGCGTGGTGACCGAAAGCGGCCCTGCTCGAGGGTGAATAGCGCCCAAAAACCCAGCGCGCGGCCGATGGGAGCGGCGAAGGGCGGCAGCATCCGGTTTTCCGAGAGTTTGCTGAGGTCGTGGGTAGCCAGGTAGAAGCGGCCCTCGCCGGCGAGCCGCTCCAGTTCGGCCATGACCGCCTCTTCGCCAAGGCCGCCCGCGATCAGCTCGGCAGCACGGATGGCCGCCGCTCCCAGCCCGGCGGAGCCGAGACGGGTGTTGACGATTCGCACGCGCCCCTCGAGGGCGCCGACGGCCTCGCTGGCCATCTCGTAAACGGGGCAGATTAGCGGCGAGGCGTGCAGCGACAGCAGGCGGTCGTAGTACTCCAGGTAGCGCCGGTACTGGGGCTCGAGCGGTTCTTCCGGGTTGAGCAGGAGCACTCCCCGGCGCTTTGCCGCCGCCGGGCTCAGGCTACTGCCCGGATCGGTTACGACGCCTGTTATTTCCTCGTACACTTGGTATCCTCCCGGGTGGTTCAAAAAAGTCCGTACCCATGGTGTACGGCCTATTGGCTCGATAGATCTCAGCCGTCTTCGGTGCGGAAGTCGAGCGGCCGCAGGTAGAACTCGTTGATGGCGGTGCTGCTCAGGAGGGCCACCGCCGGCAGGTGCCGCTTGTAGTGGGTGCGGTTGACGCGGCGTTTTACCGTGGCCACCTCGGCGGGCGTGTAACCCAGGGCCACGATGTACTCGTCGGGGTAGCCCTTCAGGTAGTGTTCCAAGATCACGTCGGCGCGGCGGTAGCGGACCCCCAGGTCGGCCTCGTCGGTCTGCCCTGGCTCCAGGTCGGCGGTCGGCGCTTTGTGGACTATCTCGTCCGGAACTCCCAAGTGCTCGGCCAGCCCCCAAACCTGGGTCTTGTAGAGGTCGCCCAGCGGATTGACCGGTGGGCTGTCGTCGGCGTGCCAGGTGAAGTAGCCGAAGAGGCGCTCGGTCTTGTTGCCGGTTCCCAGCGGCAGGGCGTGGTACTGCTCGGACTTGTCGAAGGTGACGATCATTCGCGCCCGCGCCATGACGTTGCCCTTGCGGCGCGGCGTGATCCCTGGCGTTTGCTCGGCGTAGCCCTCGACCATGGGGGTGATGTCCACCGTTTCCAACTCGACGCCAAAGCGGGCCGCCACCAGCTCGGCGTGGCTGCGCGACTCTGGTGAAGAGTCGCGGTGCGGCAGCGAAAGGGCGTGGACCTTGTCCGGGCCGAGGGCGCGCGCTGCCAGCGCCAGCGTTACCGCCGAGTCCACCCCGCCGCTCACGGCCACCACCGCTTCTTCGTAGCCGCGGCCGTTAAGCTCTTCGCGGATGAAGCGAACCAGGGTCTCGGCCACCAGCGGGTAGTTGAGGTCGAGCACCTCGTGGTTGGGGGCGCCGCGGATGAGCTTCATAGTTCCTCCACTATCTTGCGCAGCTCCGGGAATATCAGCGGCAGGCCGGCCTTCAGGTCGGCCAGCAGGGGGTTGTCGTAGCGGACCGGTGGAATGCGCTCCAGGTCCACGTCGGCCAGGAGCACCGCTTCGGCGAATGGCGGCGCGTGGGCGATAACCTCGCCTTCGGGGCCGGCCAGCAAGCTGCCGCCGCTCATCATCTTGCCCGCCTCGCTGCCCACCAGGCTGGCCAGAGCCACGTAAAGACCGTGCTCGCCGGAAACGGTGCGGGCCAGCGTTTCCCAGCGCTCCACGTTGGCCGGGCGGGTGCCGGCAAAGCCGCGCGCCGGCGAGGCGGAGGGCACGTAGATTATCTCGGCCCCCTGCAAAGCGGCGATGGAAGCGGTAACGGTGTGCCAAAAGTCTTCGCAGATCAGCATGGCGGCGCGGCCAAAGCGGGTGGTGAAGGTCTTAAGCTCGTGACCGCGGTTCAGAAAGCGTTCTTCGTCGAAGACGCCGTAGGTGGGTAGGAAGATCTTGCGGTGGCGGTGAAGCAGACCGCGTCCGCCCAGCTCGAGATAAGCGGCGGTGTTGTAGTAGTCGCCGCCGTCGCGTTCGTAAAAGCCAACAATCAGGTCGAGCGGCTTTTGGTAGTGCGCGGCGTGCCACGCGCTCAGCCGGTCTTCCAGCTCGGCGGCCTCCAGCGCCAGCTCGCGCACCCCACCCTGGAGGAAGTAGCCGGTGGGGTAGGCCTCGGGGGCGACGGCCACGTCCACCTCTTCGGTGGCCAGCTTGGCCAGGGCGGCCTCGAGGTGCTCGAGATTGCGGCCTATCTGGCCCTTGGCCGGTTTTAGTTGCAAGATCGCGTGGCGCACCATACGCCTACAGGATACCCCGGGTTACAATGAAGGCTACCCAACACCCCGCTCAGACCGGGAAAAGGAGGTTGCAATGGCAACGGTACGCCAGATGTTAGACAAAAAGGGGCACGAGGTCTACACCATCGCGCCGGACGCGACCGTCCTGGAGGCGCTCGAGAAGATGGCCGAGTACAACGTCGGGGCGCTGCCGGTGGTGGACCGCGAGGGGCGCATCGTCGGCCTCTTCTCCGAGCGCGATTACGCCCGCAAGGTCATCCTGCAGGGCAGGTCTTCCAAGGACCTGCCGGTCAGCGAGATCATGAGCAGCCACGTTCTCTACGTCACCCCCGAAACCAGCGACTGGCAGTGCATGGCGCTGATGACCGACAAGCGCGTTCGCCACCTGCCGGTTCTGGAAGGTGACCGCCTGGTGGGTTTCATCTCCATTGGCGACGTGGTCAAGGCGATCATGGACGAACAGCAGTTCCACATCGAGCAGCTGGAGCAGTACATATCGCGCGGGATGAGCTAGACGTAGAGTCCGACCACGCCGTTACGGTCACCCCCGTCGCCGCGAGCTTTCCC
>Ga0256831_1001056_pt1 | contig 14562 bp, 11 predicted proteins | sample 132544metaG_FD_189087 | JGI IMG/M metagenome (GOLD analysis project Ga0256831, IMG submission 189087) | Hydrothermal vent microbial communities from Lau Basin, Pacific Ocean - 132-544 | ecosystem: Environmental > Aquatic > Marine > Hydrothermal vents | place: Pacific Ocean: Lau Basin | collected...
GAGCTGGATCGTAAAAAATCAATCATAAAGGTAATAGGTATTGGTGGAGGGGGTGGTAATACAATTAAGTATATGATCAAAAGTAAGGTGATAAATGAATTAAAAAATGAAATTGAATATCTTTTTTTAAACACAAAAAAGAAAGCATTCAATAATGACTTACCATATAACAGCCTGCAACTTGGTATTGATATTACTAAAGGCATAGGCACCGGAGGTGATCAGGAAAAAGGTCGGTTAGCAGCTTTGGAGCAAAAGGAAAATATTAAGAACATTATTGGCAAGACAGATATGTTGTTTATTACCACTGGATTAGGTGGTGGTACGGGAACGGGGGCAATTCCAGTTATTGCTGAAATTGCAAAAAAAATGGGCATATTAACCATCGCAGTGGTTACTAAACCTTTCACTTTTGAGGGTCAAAAGCGTATGCAGATTGCTGAAAAAGGGATCTATAGTCTCAAGCAGCATGTTGATTCATTGATTGTTATCCCGAATGATAAATTGTCTTCAACATTAGGAAAGAATACCTCTTTATTAAATGCCTTTGATAAGGTAAATAATGTCCTTCTCAATGCGGTTGACGGTATTTCAGAACTTATCATCAAACCAGGATTTATCAATATTGATTTTGCGGATGTGAAATCGGTTATGTCAAATCAAGGAATAGCTGTTATTGGCATGGGACAGGCTGGCGGTGATAACAGAGCCAAAACTGCTTTTGAGCGTGCAATATATTCGCCTCTTTTAGAAAATGTAAAGATATCCGGTGCAAATGGTGTTTTGGTTAATATTAGTTGTGGTTCTGATTTATCTATTTTTGAATTCAATGAAATTGGCGAGTTGGTTAAAAATCTGTCATCGAAAGAAGCTAATGTGATTGTTGGTACTGTACTGGATGAGACGATGAAAGGTGAAATGCGTATCACTATTGTTGCAGCTGGTTTGTCAGACAAAAAAAATATTATACACCTAGTAACAAATTAGACACTAAAAAAGTATAGAAAATTTGTAATTATTCAACCTGTTTTTTTATTTCAGATGAAATCAGGTAATTTTTTATCAAATAATAATTCTAAAGCATGACTTGAACTCACACCATGTGTATTAGTCGTGCAAAAGTCATGGCTATTGTGGTTGGACATCCTGATTTATTAACAAGCAGGGCTAATAGTCCAGAACAAATGAAAAATATTAATTTATTTTCACGCTTAGTTAACCATTGACAACAGTAGTTATTAATTTAATCAATACGTTACTAATTCAGTTATCCAGAACTCAGGTTATTGAGTTAACTATTTGTTTGACAAGTATGTGAATTTCTTTATAGCTATAGTGCTCATAGGCACCAAAATGTCCTAGTTTTTTTGCTCTGATGGTAGTAAGCCACGGGCTGTTAATGCCACAGAGGTAACGACAGATTAATTCAATGCTTGCTTTTCTTTGAAAGTGAGCCATAATTTCTTGATTAAGCTCGGCAATTATTTCCTTTAATGTTTGAGGTGAAATTTCAGGTAACGATATGGGGGCAGGCCATGCTTTGTATTCATTTAGACAAACAGAGCAATGACCACAGGTATCTTTAATTTTATGATCAGAAAAATGTTCAGATAGCTGCTGAGATAAGCAAATTTTTGATTGAAAAACATCAAGCATTTCTTTTAGGCGGTGGATCTGTGCATGTTCTTTTTGTTTAAATTTTTGATAGAGTGTTTGACTTAACTCATGGCTATCAAAATGACCATTAATGATCTGATAAACCTCCGTCATTTGTTTGTTTTCTAATAGGATCCAACCCTTCTCTTGAAAATAGTCCAGTGCGCTTATTACTCGCTGTCGTTCACAGGGATAATGTGCTTGTAATGTTTCTATATCCAATGTAATCCAAATTCGTGCGCGTTGGCTGTATTGTAAAATGGCACGCACAAAATTCTGCCGTTCATTTTTAAATCTGGTCACTAGCTCATTTTCTGAGATGAGTAATTTGAATTTATATTCAGCATAGTAACTGTATTGAGTTTTTATGATATGCTCAATTTCTAAATAAACCAATAAGGTTTTTAAGGGTAGTTGGCGAATATTACTTTGCCTTGATAAGGTATTGATAATAAGATCCCATGATGGATTAGGAGCAATTGCTTTAATTTCATTAAGCACATACAGAATGCTTGATTGTTCGGGCGTATCCCCATAGATAAAATTTTCTAGAATATGAAGACCATTTTGATTACCTAATAAAACACAAAATGAGTCTTTACCATCTCGTCCTGCACGGCCAATTTCTTGGGCATAACTTTCAATTGACTGGGGTAAATTATAATGAATAATATGGCGAATATTATTTTTATCAATGCCCATACCAAAGGCGATAGTGGCAACAATGCAATGGGTTTGGGACTGCATAAAGCGTTCTTGAATTTCTTTGCGAACATCATTATTAATCCCTGCATGATAGGCTTCAGCGGATAGACCTTTGTTACTAAGGCAGGTGGCGACATACTCTGCTGTTTGTTGTAAGGTAACATAAATAATCATTGCTTCATTAGGATGTTTTTTCACATACTGTGTGAGGTATTCTACTTTGTCATGCTCAGCACAGGGATGTACATGAATGTGCAAATTACTTCTATAAAACCCGGTATTAATAATATTGCTTTGGGCAATATGAAACTCTTGAGACATATCGTTAATAACACGATCAGTTGCAGTGGCAGTTAATAATAGAGCCTGTGGGATTGAAAACTCTTTTTGGTAATGTGCTAATTTGATGTAATCAGGACGAAAGTTATGTCCCCATTGGGAAATGCAATGAGCCTCATCAATCACCATTAATGATATTGGAATGCGTTTAATAAATGCCCTAAAACGTTCATTTTTTAAGCGCTCAACAGAAATCATTAATATCTTAAGCTGACCACTTCTGATGTCCTCTAATACTTGATTTGTCTCTTCTTGTGTTTGACTGGAATCAATACTAGCGGCTGGGATAGTGTGTTGTTTTAAAAAATCAATTTGATCTTTCATTAGTGCCAGCAATGGTGAAATAACTAAAGTAAGGTGGGGGAGAAGCAAAGCAGGCAATTGATAACAAAGCGACTTACCTGACCCTGTAGGAAAGATTGCTGCAACAGAATGCCCCTGCAAAATAGCATCGATGACTTGATCTTGGCCTTCACGTAAAGAATGAAAGCCAAATTTTTTATCTAATAGATCATTGATAGCGTTCTTATCACTGGTGTTCATATTATCCAAAGCTCAGTGTAGATTATTAGGTTTTGTAAAGGCTTTTTAAATTATCATAGGCTTGGCGTATTTCTATAAAATAAACACCATTACCCCCCTTGTCAGGATGATGTTGCTGACAAAGCTGTTGGTATCGTTTATGTATGGCAGGCCAATGAATGGTATCTTCAGGCTCAAAACCAAGACAGATTAGTGACTTGTCTTGTTCATCATGAGCAAGATAGTTTTTCCAAAAGGAGTCTAGCAAAGCACTGACATCCTGTTCACTGGTTTGTTCAAAATTACGCCAGTCTTGATAATAGTGACTGAGTTTTTGAAAACCATTCTCTGTGCTAAGAGTTGTATCTGCTTTATCGGATAGTTGCTGTAAAGGATTGCTTGCTAATAGCTGAATCTCAAGTGCAGAAATCTGTAAATACCAGCCTTGTTCTAATAGCTCATCATGCAATGAATATAAGGCATTCATGACTAAAAAATGCTTACGAAATAAGACTAAATTAGCGCTACAATTCCCCAAATATTTATTAAAGCTTGCATGACCTAGTGTACAATGTAAATCGTATTCTTTAAGTGGCGTATGAGCCTCTTTTAGAATGTTTAAAATGGGTCGTTTTAATGGATTGTTAATCATTAATATTTTGAAAGTGATCTTTTTTATTTTTTCAAGTAATAATCGTTTGTTCATATAAAAATTATTTAGTTAAGATCATGATTTTTTGCTCTCTGAGAGTGTCTTTTTAGATGGTGTTTTTCGATCATAAAAAATACTCTTACCGTGGATACTGACAGGAATTCCCATAGCCACTTCACAATTAATATAGCCCAGAGCACGGGCAGTAGCGCCAACTCGTTGTTGTACTCGATTATCAATATTTAATAAACTGGCTTGCTTTGCTGCAGATGATAAGGCAACACCAATATCCATCGTACGCATAATACAATGGGGGCCGGTATAGCCCATAGTAAAGTCTTTGAGTTCTCGTGAATCTTCAAATTCTTTACAGGTGCTATAGCCACAACCACCACAGTCATAACCAGCGGTTACGGGACCTGCCAGACCGATAAGTAATAAACCTTGGGCACATTCTGCATTGGCTGCATCACGATGCCAATAGTTTTCTTTAGAACTCTTATGGGCATAAGAACGCATTTCATTGGCAATTTTTTGTAGATCGTCTGCTTCTGTTAAGGCAACAATTTCTAAGCAGTCCTTGCCTCCGGCCTTAGGAGCGGTAATAGCAGAAGCCGCCATTAAATTAATCACGGTTTCAATAGTGGCTTTTATGCTTTGTTCATTCATATCAGTTTAGTGCTCTCAAGTTATTGTTAAAGTTAGTGTGCTAATTGTTTTTTTAGTTGTTCTAAAAAGAATTCGACTCGTTGTTGGTTAACACCAAAATCACTATAACCAAGGCGTGATGCACTGCGAACATAAAGTTGTTGTGTGTGATTGTTCTGATGTAGCTCAAAGTCATCGACAAATTTAAAAATTTTAGAACGAAATGTCACAGCAAGGTAATTCTTTTCTTCTGCAATGAGTGTTGCCCCCATATTAAGCAAAATGGTTTTTGCTAATGGTAGTATTTGTGCTTGGTTTTTTTCTGTGAAGTGTAAAACTAAAGTGGATTGATTGGTACCGTCTTTGGCTGTTTGGTTTTTTGTGATTATCTCACTATTGATACAATTGGGTTTATTGGGGCAGGGGCTTAAGTGTCCATTAACAAGTCCTAATGCTTTATTTTCTTTGTTGGGCTGATTACTGGGTAAAAATCTGGGCAAAAGGAGAATGATAATACTGATAATAAACAGTCCAATAACTAATTTCATTGATGTCTTCTTTGGTTTATTAGGTTATGTGAGTTCGATAAGAGTGAGTGTTTTTCTAGTATAGGCACCGGTATCAATATAATGTACATTACCCTTGGTTATCGGCTTTTCTAGAATAGTATGCCCACAGTAAATTGCATCTACCCCTTGAATCTGATAGTTTTTCAGTTTTTGATTCTGAATAAACTTTCTAGAAAAAAGGATACTGTAGAGAATATTGGTTTTATGCAGTTCAGATTCTAATGATGTCCACTTTACAGTATCGGGAATTTCAGCATGAATAATCCCTATGCGCTGGTCTTTAGATTTTATCTCAATCGCATAGGGTAGTTTTTTTATGGCATCTGCCCATAGCCTCAACGCAGGGTATTTTTGGGTGATATGGCCTTCCTGCTGCATATCATCAGCAAGTTTCTGGATATGGATGCCTAGGAAATCAGCCACCCAAAGTCCACCATTGTGTATATGAAAGCGGAAGGCATCATTACGAAATACTGGGGTTTCTTCGGTGATCCAATCCAAAAACATTTGCTCGTGATTGCCTCGCACACAATAAAACCATTGTTTTTCAAAATAATGCAGGGCTTGCTCTGAATCGGCACCGCGATCAATGGTATCACCAACGCTAAAAAGGCGATCAGAGCACGGGTCAAATTCTACTTCTGCCAGTTTTTCTTCAAGCAAGTTAAAGCAACCGTGAATGTCGCCACAGACAAAATCACGCCCTTTGTTATTAGTAAATAAGTATTGAATATTCAATGAGTTATGCCAACTAATAGAAAGATGGATAAATACTAGATAGGGAGCTGTCACCATATAAATAGTAGGGAAACATCGCTATAGAACATAATCGGTATAAGGTATGCATGGAAACTATTTTAGCACAAAATAGCAAACTTGCAGGCTTGCTTTGTTGCACAATATTTTATTTAGGTTAAAGTATCCGACACAATGAACGCCCCTGTTTTGAAAAAATATTATTCTAGCCAACAATTAAGCCAAGCACTGAGTCAATTATGGATCAAATAACCGATACACTGAAGCTCCCCCCTCATTCTATTGATGCTGAGCAATCCATTCTAGGTGGCTTGTTGATCAATAATGATTCATGGGATCATATTGTTAGTATCGTTAATGAAGAGGACTTTTATCGGCGTGATCATCGCCTTATTTTTAAAGCCATTCGTGATCAAATTGAAGAAGGTAAACCCTGTGATGTGGTGACTTTATCAGAGCGTTTGGAATCCTATAACCTTATTGATGATGCTGGAGGTTTGGCCTATTTAGGGAGTCTGGTGAATAACACTCCCAGCGCCTCAAATATTCGGGCTTATTCCGATATTGTGCGAGAACGCTCCGTATTAAGAAAGCTGATAACCATTGGCAATGAGATTGCTGATAGTGCTTTTAATCCAGAAGGGCGTAAGAGTGATGATATTCTTGAGGCGGCAGAGAAAACCGTTTTTGAAATTGCTGATAAAGGAGCGAATGCTGGCGGTGACTTTAAGAATATGACGGATCTGCTAAAGCGCACCGTGGATCGTATTGATGAGCTATATCAAAGTGGGGGAACTTTTACGGGGATCCCCTCTGGTTTTACCGATTTTGATGGTATGACCTCAGGTTTACAACCGGCAGATTTGATCATTGTTGCCGGTCGTCCCTCAATGGGAAAAACGACCTTTGCTATGAATTTGGCTGAGAATGCGGCGATTAGCGCAGGGGTGGGAGTGGCGGTATTCAGTATGGAAATGCCTGCGGAATCATTAACCTTGCGTATGATGTCCTCACTGGGGCGGATCAACCAAACCAAAGTCCGTTCAGGCCAACTGGACGAAGAAGACTGGCCTCGTTTAACTTCGGCCGTGTCTATTTTAAATGAGGCACAAATTTTTATTGATGATACTCCTGCTCTATCGCCTACAGAAATGCGTGCCAGAGTACGGCGCCTAAAACGTAAGCATGATATTGGCCTGATTGTGGTGGATTACTTGCAACTCATGCAGGTCAAAGGGGGGGCAGAAAATCGGGTCAATGAAATTTCAGAAATTTCACGGGGCTTAAAAGCTCTGGCCAAAGAAATGAATGTGCCGGTTATCGCCCTTTCTCAGCTTAATCGTGGCTTGGAGCAACGACCTAATAAACGCCCTGTGATGTCTGATTTGCGTGAATCAGGTGCCATTGAGCAGGATGCAGATTTAATTGTCTTTATTTATCGTGATGAGGTTTATAATGAAGATAGCCCAGATAAAGGCACAGCAGAAATTATTATTGGTAAGCATAGAAATGGCCCTCTTGGAGTCACTCGATTGACCTTTCTGGGGCAATATACTCGTTTTGAAAATCATGCTTCCATTGATTATGAAGATTGATGACAAAGGCAGATTATGAAAACAGATGACTCTGCAAAAGCATTACCACTGGCCAAAGCTTGTATTGATTTAAACGCCTTAGAACATAATTTTCAGCAAGTCGCAATACAAGCACCACAGAGTCAAATTATTAGTGTGATTAAAGCCAATGCTTATGGACATGGTCTATTAGCTATAGCAAAGGCATTGGCTGATAAGAGTGATTATCTTGCTGTGGCTCGTTTACATGAAGCGGTATTTTTACGAGAACAGGGTATTGAGGCACGTATACTCTTACTTGAGGGCGTGACCTGCTTTGCTGAGTTGCTTATTTGTCAAGATAAGCACATTACTCCTGTCTTGCATTGTGCTGAACAGTTTCAGTGCTTACGTTTATTTTGGCAACAGACACAATTGACCTTACCTTATTGGCTTAAGCTAGATACTGGCATGCACCGATTGGGTTTTCAGGAAACAGATTTTTCTGCTCTAATGGAGTCCTTATCACAGCAAAATAGTCCTGATTATCCACAGGGTATTATGTCGCACTTTGCCTGTGCGGATGAACCCGAAAAGCTAAAGAATCAAAAGCAAATAGATACCTTTAGGCAATTAAATACTTACTTATCCAAAATGGGACAAGCAGAAAAAATTAACCAAAGTATGGCCAACTCAGCGGCTATTTTAGCAATACCCAAGAGTCATTTTGACTCTGTTCGACCAGGAATTATGCTTTATGGTATCTCTCCTTTTGAAGGTACTATAACTCAAGATAATAAAGTAAGGACAGGTTTAGATGAGCACTTATTGCCTGTTATGACCTTATTATCACAACTTATTGCCATTAAACAGCTTAAGCAAGGGGACTGTATAGGCTATGGTGGTACGTGGTGTTGCCCACATGATATGAGTGTCGGTGTTGTTGCTATTGGTTATGGGGATGGTTATCCTCGACATGCACCGACAGGCACCCCCGTGCTTATTCACAATATAGAAGTTCCTCTAGTGGGTAGGGTGTCAATGGATATGATCAGTGTTGATTTAAGCCCTCTTCTTGAACAAGGCATTTCTCCTGCCATTGGTGATGAGGTTGTTTTATGGGGGCAGGGCTTGCCAATTGAAAAAATATCACAAAAATCAGGTACCATTGCCTATGAATTATTATGTCAGATAAGCTCAAGAGTTTGTTTTAATTATAAGATAAAATAAATGGCTCTATTGCTAATGTTAACTTTGTCAGAAATGGATAAAAAATGAATAGTCACACGACAAAACCAGAGCAAATTATTTCACAAATAGATCAATTAGCAACCATAAAACTATCTGTTGTGATCCCTGCCTATAATGAAGAAGATAATATTCTTTTGCTTTCAAAAGAAGTTTATCAAGCTTTGGATGATATGGCTGGTTCCTTTGAATTAATCTGGGTTGATGATGCCAGCAGTGATCAAACTGCTCATAATATACGTAATTTAGATTATCCAAATATTCGTTCTGTATTCCATCATATTAACTGTGGGCAAAGTTCAGCCATCGCCAGTGGTTTTCAAGTCTCCCGTGGTGAATGGGTGGCAACATTGGATGGGGATGGTCAAAATGATCCCCATGATTTAATCAGGATGCTTAATAAGGCGATTGAATTAGAGGTTGATTGTGTCACTGGGGTACGCAGTAAAAGAAAAGATAATTGGTTGCGTCTTGTTTCTTCTAAAGTAGCCAATGGCTATCGTAATTTAATTACTGGTGATAAGGTCAGTGATAGTGGTTGTGGTATCCGTGTGGTTAAGCGGTCAGCCTTACGGGAAATCCCTGTCTTTAATGGGATGCATCGCTTTCTACCAACACTGCTTAGAAGTCAGAATTTTACCGTTGTGGAAGTACCTGTAAATCATCGTGAAAGGGCAACAGGTGAATCAAAATATGGTGTAAATAATCGTCTTTGGCGTGGTATTAAAGACTGTTTTGGTATTCGTTGGTATCTTTCCAGAGCAGTTATTTCGGAGCGTACTTGTGAAACAGATTGAAGAGAACAATGACAAAAGTAACCTTGTTGATAACATAGAAACCTCAGAACTAGCACAAAGTGCCTCTAAAAAATTATTGATATTAATTGTTATTGCCACCTTAATGTTGATTCTTATTAATGTCACCCATTTAAAAGATATTTTGCAAGATAAAACACTCTTGACTGATTTTGCCAAAAACAATTGGTATGAAGCTGAGTTTGTTTTTATTATTGCTTCGGCATTATTAACTATGTTGGGTGTGCCTCGATTAATTTTTTATGGCATCTCCGGTTTTGTTTTTGGTATCACTCAAGGCTTATTGCTTGCTTTATGTGGCAGCATTATTGGTTCATTTTGTGTGTTTCAAATGACACGTTGGGTCGGTGCGAGAGAATGGGTTATTTCACGTTGGGGCGAGCGTCGTTTCTTTGCTCTTATCGTCAATGCTAAACCAACTATTTTATCCATTGCTTTTGTACGCTTATTGCCGGTGAGTAATATCGTCATGAACTTTAGTTTAGCATTAAGTAAAGCACCTAATTATGCCTTTATCCTAGGCTCTTTAATAGGCTTCTTACCACAGGGGGTTGTTGCCGTTATTATTGGTCATGGTGTGGCGCAAAGTGATTCATGGCTTACAAGTGTACAATATGGTGTTGTTATTATAGTTCTAAGTGTTGTCTTGTTCTTTAAATATTCAAAAGAAAAAATAGAAAAAAAAGATGTGGAATAAATTACCCTTAACTCAGGAAACAATGTGGCGGATCACGATCTTTTTGTTAGTTAGTTTGTTGTTTTTTATTCGCATGATGACTCCTTCAGATCTTGAAAACTATGCACAGAGCTTGAACCTAGGATATATCAGTGATTTGCTCTGGGGAGACAAAAACTTTCTCGTGCAGCATGATTTTAAAGGAGTTGTCATGTCCAAGCCTCCTTTACATACATGGCTAATGTATCCTTTTGTTCTTTTGTTTGGTGTGGATCGCTTCGCTATTAGTTTAGTCTCTTTCTTTTCTATTTTATTATTAGCCTTACTTATTTTTGAATTTACAAAACAGTATTTTTCTACCGTAACGGCTGGTCTTGCAGCTCTTACTCTTTTACTCGCACCTCCTTTTTTTAAGCAAGTTGCTTTGGTGAGAACGGATCCTTTATTTACATTGCTTATTGCTTTTGGTGCATTTTCAGCTTTTCATGCATGGAATACTGGGGGAAGTTGGTTGCGTTTTTGGCTTGCTGGTGCATTATCTACTCTAACAAAAGGGCCATTAGGACTCATACTTTCTGCTGTTGGGTTATTTGGCCTGATACGTCAGCAAGCAACTGGACGTACAACCAGCCATTCCCACTGCCAATTCACCTGTGCGTTTTCAGTTTTTTTATTTATCACACTCAGTTGGTTTCTATCTGCATGGTATATTGAAGGCCAAGCCTTGATTGACAAAATGTTTATTAGTGAACTGATAAAACATGCTATTGTGCCACATAATGGTGATAAGGGAGCTTTAAAATTATTGATACCTACAGGATATTTACTTGCTCGATTTTTGCCATTTAGCCTGTTTTTAATTGTTGCTCTTAAACGAGTGTTTGTTAATCCTGCTGAGGATCCATTAGAGCGTAATTTAGAGCGTTTTTTAACCAGTTGGTTATTAGTGGGTTTATTAATTTTTTCCTTGGTAAAACATCAAAGAGTCGATCATCTTATCCCATTATGGCCACCAGCCGCTATTTTGATTGCTCGTGAGCTGTCATTATTGATGGTACGTTTTGGTCAGCAGCGCTTCTTAATGGCATTTCTACCTATTGTGATTATTTTGCTTATAGGGGGGGGATACAAATTAATTTATCATAAAGAGGGGTCACGTTCACAGCTTAGTCGTCAATTAGTGGTGGATGCTAAAATGGCAGCAGAAACCTTTTTACAACAAGGGTTTAATCCAGATAACTTGTATTATTTTAAGACACCACAAAGTTTACATATGTATTTAAAAAGTTATCATCAATGGAGCACAAAGGAAGAAATTGAACGCTTATTGCAACAATCATCAACACCTATTTTTTTGGCTCTAGGATCTATATCCTTAGACGATGTTAAATTACAAACCCCAATGCAAACCCCTAAACTTATTTTTCGTTGGCCTAAACAGGACAATGTCAAACCTGTGTTTCAAGTCTATCAAATTAGAAAATAAGATACTGGCAATCTCAAAGAGTGAAGAAAAAATGACTGATAAAAAAACCATTTATTTAAAAGACTATCAAAAACCAGCCTATGTTATTAATCGAACGGAATTAAGTTTTGAACTTGAAACCACATTAGTTATTGATGGGGGGAAAAAAGAAAAAGTTACCTTAGTAAAAAGTCGTTTGGAAATACTGCGTAACGAGCAATCAGAATGTCAAGATGAAACGCTCTATTTGGATGGTCAGGGTTTGCATCTGCAAGCAATTCTATTAAATGGTCAGTCCCTGTCAGAAGGGGATTATCAATGTACTGAAGAGCAGTTAATTATTCCTAATGTGCCTTTTTCTTTTGTCTTGGAAATTGAAAGCTGGATTAAGCCAGAAGAAAATAAAGCCTTGGAAGGTTTATACCAATCCAGTGGTAATTTTTGCACACAATGTGAAGCCGAAGGATTTCGCCGTATTACCTATTACTTAGATCAGCCAGATGTCATGTCTACTTTTACCACAGCCATTGTTGCCGATAAGGAAAAATACCCCGTGCTACTGTCTAACGGCAATTTGGTTGAACAGGGCGAGCTACCAGAAGGACGCCACTATGCTATTTGGCATGATCCATTTAAAAAACCTTGTTATCTTTTTGCCTTAGTTGCCGGTGACCTAGAAAAAATTGAAGACAGCTATCTTAGCTTATCAGGTAAAACAATTGCCTTACAACTATTTGTTGAAAAGCAAAATGTGCATAAGTGTGAACATGCCATGAATTCCTTAAAAAATGCCATGATGTGGGATGAAGAAGTCTTTGGCCTAGAGTATGACTTAGATATTTATATGATTGTTGCTGTAGAAGACTTTAATATGGGGGCAATGGAAAATAAAGGCTTGAATGTATTCAATGCCAAGTATGTTTTGGCCGATCCACAAAGTGCGACAGATACGGATTATGAAGGTATTGAAGGTGTTATTGGTCATGAATATTTTCATAATTGGACGGGCAATCGAGTCACCTGCCGTGATTGGTTTCAATTGAGTCTCAAAGAAGGTTTAACCGTCTTTCGTGATCAGGAGTTTAGCTCTGATATGCAATCACGAGCGGTTAAACGTATTGATGATGTGAGGATCTTACGTGCTCACCAGTTTGCAGAAGATGCCAGTCCAATGGCACACCCTATTCGCCCAGCACAGTATATGGAAATTAATAATTTTTATACGCTAACAGTCTATAACAAAGGTGCCGAAGTGATCCGTATGATCAATACCGTATTGGGTGAAGAAAATTTTCGTAAAGGTATGGATCTATATTTTGAGCGTCATGATGGTCAAGCAGTCACCACAGAAGATTTTGTCTCTGCTATGAGTGATGCTAGTGGTGTGGACTTAACACCATTTGATAGTTGGTATAATCAAGCGGGCACCCCTAAAGTGATGGTTAATACCAACTATCTACCAGAAGAGCAAAAATTTATTATTGACTTGCAACAATCGTGTGATATGACCCCGTATGAAACATTGAACAGTCCAGATAAAAAACAAAAAGATCCTTTTTATATTCCCATTAAAATGGGTTTAATTAATCCTCAAGGAGAACAAATCTTAGAGGAACTGATTATTTTAAGCAAAGCACAACAACGCTTTGAATATACTAATATCAGTGAAGCACCAGTCTTATCCTTATTAAGAGATTTTTCCGCTCCTGTGATTGTAAACTATCCTCAATCTCGTTCTTTAACTGATATTGCTGATGAGCGAGCTTTTTTAATGGCCTATGATAGTGACCCATTTAATCGTTGGGAAGCGGGCCAGCAATTAGCAACCCAATTGATACTAGATGCAATTAATAAAGGCTCATTTGAACAGGGTTTTAATTGTTTTGAAAATACGATACTGGATAAATTTATTTATGCTTGTGAGCAATTATTAACAGACACAGACTTGGATAATGCCTTAAAAGCTCAGGCCTTGCTACTACCATCACAATCCTACCTATTAGAGCAATTGGCTGTGGCACAGGTAGATGCTGTTATCCAAAGCAGAGAAGCACTGAAATTAATTATGGCACAGCGCTTACATGCTTTGTGGATTGAGACCTATGCCCAATTAAGCTCTACAAGTGATTATGAATTTAATGCAGAACAGGCAGGCAAACGCAGTTTGCGTAATCTTGCTTTAAGCTATTTAATGGCTACGGATGATGATGCGGCGGTGCAATTAGGCTTTGAGCATTTTACAGCGGCGACTAATATGACTGATTCCATTGCTGGCTTAACACAATTAGCTCATATTCCCTCAGCAAAAACACAAGAAGCGCTGACACAGTTTGAACAGCGTTGGTCTAACGACGCCTTAGTAATGGATAAGTGGTTTATTGCCCAAGCCATGGCACAGCATGGAGAGGTCTTGAGCCATGTTAAACAGCTTATGACCCATTCTTGTTTTGATATGAAAAATCCAAATAAGGTACGTTCCTTAATCGGTGCTTTTGCGAGTAACTTAAATGCTTTTCATGATATAAGTGGTTCAGGCTATCAGTTCGTTATGACACAAATCCTTGAACTGGATACCTTTAACCCTCAGATAGCAGCCAGACTGGTAAAACAATTTAGTCGTTGGCAACGTTATGATGACACTCGACAAGCCTTAATGAAAGCTGAATTAGAGCGTGCAGCCAAAGAAAAACTATCGCCTGATGTCTTTGAAATTGTCACTAAGAGTCTAGCATAAAGGTTGATTATGAGGCTTGTTTCTAATATTGGTATTAATACCGCTAATAGCCCTGCTAAGGTATTGTTGCTAATGTGCGGACTTATCTTTTGGCTGAGGACTTAAGTGAATGGCAAAATCACCTAAAGCGGTTTTTCTTTGTAATGACTGTGGTAATACCTTTTCTAAATGGCAGGGACAATGTGAAGGCTGTGGTGCTTGGAATAGCCTAAAAGAATTTAAAG
>Ga0256831_1001057_pt1 | contig 14545 bp, 11 predicted proteins | sample 132544metaG_FD_189087 | JGI IMG/M metagenome (GOLD analysis project Ga0256831, IMG submission 189087) | Hydrothermal vent microbial communities from Lau Basin, Pacific Ocean - 132-544 | ecosystem: Environmental > Aquatic > Marine > Hydrothermal vents | place: Pacific Ocean: Lau Basin | collected...
GTCGTTTAAGTCTCGAAAATGTCTATTATATCGCACTAATAATTTTGCTGTTTCAGTTTACATTTAGTGTGCTTTGGTTTAAGTGGTTTAAGTTTGGTCCAATAGAGTGGGCATGGCGCTGTTTAACCTATAAAAAGCTGTTTCCAATAAGAAATACAAAAGATGAAAAATGATATCTAAAAGTCGGAAAACTAAGTTATTCCGGGTTTGTTATTATTCTAAAATATTTAATTTACTAAACTAAAAAAGTATGAGTACAACAGTTGTAACCAAAAATTCGAATTGGTGGGTGTCGCTTTTAAAAGGTGTTATGTTAATTATTTTTGGAGCATGGCTTTTTCAGGCGCCAAACGAAAATCTGATTAAATTAAGTTTTGCTTTTGGAGTGTTTATCCTTATTGGAGGATTACTGGAGATTGGTCTCGCGTTTAAATCGCGGAATACGCATGCAAACTGGGACAGAGCACTAACAAGCGGAATTTTAGATCTTCTGCTCGGGGTACTTTTAATGGCGAATCCAAATTTTATTCTTTTTACAATTACTCTATTAATTAGCATTTGGTTGCTTTTTAGAGGAATACTTAGTATTCGTTATGCGTTTCTTCTTAAAAACGATGGAAATGCAAACTGGTTTTGGAGTTTGATTTTTGGGATTTTACTTATTCTTTTTGGTGGCATTTTTGTATGGCACCCCGGTTTTATTGGGTTTACACTTGGCATTTGGGCTGCGTTTGCATTTATTAGTTTAGGAATTTTACGAATTATTTTTGCTTTTAAAAAACCGACTATAAAAACTATCGAAATATAGGTGTTTTCTAAAGTCTGAAGTTTTCTATTTCGAACTTGGGTTCTACCCCAACTTGCCAGCAGTTGGCACCAATTTGCCACATCGTGATTCCGTTCGGACAATCGATGGCAGGGAAAAGTGCTGGAATGTTTGTAGGAATTGCCATCGATAGGAGAGGGTTTACAATGCAGAACAATGAGCCGCAAGTACAAGTTTCATAATCCAAATGGCATTTACTTTTTTCATTTGCAGTTTAAGACCGGGTGAATAGAACGATCAGTCGGTGGTTGTATTCTTTTTTTATATCCAAAACAAGTACTCAGAAATTAAGTGAACTGTTGAATTACTAAGTCAGTTTGAACGTCTCAAGTTTTACTGATAGATAAAAACCGGTTTATCTTAATATGCCATCAAAAACCAATGTTTTGGGAGGAAGCGGACGGTAGGTTGTTTTGAGGATAAATTTGAAATAAGATGATAAAAAGGATTAATATGAAACCCGGATCGCCGCGGGTTTAAATTTAATGTTGCGGTTAAAAAAGGAGAAATATAAAACTTAATAGAGGACCTCGAAAAAAATGAATTATAAACCACCAGAAATTGTATCTTTAAATAAATTTGCTGATAATGTTGCATTTACTTTTAGAGCCTTTGGATTAAATATTATGAAATTATTTTTGTTTGTATTAATCGTATTAATGCAGGGAATACCCCTTGTAAAAGCACAGACTTTTGAAGAAATACCCATTCCTACCCAAGCCCAGTTAGATTGGCAAAATGCCGAACTGGCTGCATTGGTTTGTATCGATTTGCATGCTTTTGACGGTAAAGTATACAATCAGAAAGAAGCACGCATTACTCCGGTAAAGGATTATAATATTTTTAATCCACAAAAATACGATATGGATCAGTGGATTAAATCGTTGAAAGATGGAGGTTTTAAAATTGCCATTTTAACAGTTAGTCACGAAACCGGATTTTTCTTTTATCAAAGCAATGTTACACCATATTGTATGAAAGCTCTTAAATGGCAGGATGGCAAAGGTGATTTACTTCGTGACTTTAAAAATTCATGTGAAAAATACGATATTCTTCCCGGAGTTTATATCGGTACCCGCTGGAATGCTTTTTATGGTATCCATGATTTTAAAGTAAACGGAGCGGGTAAATTTGCCGCAAACAGGCAAGCCTATTATAACCGGATGATTGAAGAAATAGTCAAGGAGATTTTTACTAATTACGGCGATTGGGCGATTGTTTGGTTTGATGGAGGAGCGCATGGCCCTGAGCAGGGTGGCCCTGATGTATTATCCATATTTGAGAAATACCAGCCTAATTGCCTGTTTTTCCACAACCTGCAACGTGCCGATATGCGTTGGGGCGGAAGCGAAACAGGAACTGTACCCTATCCCTGTTGGGGAACATTCCCATATCCCTCAACTGGAGCTGGTGAGTCTGCTAAAAAGAGATTGCTGCCAATAATTTTCAGCTCTTAAAAACCGGCGACCCTAACGGAAAATATTACATGCCTGCCATGAGTGATGCTCCGCTTCGCGGCAATGGTGGTCACGATTGGTTTTGGGAACCAAACAGAGAGCATCTTATTTTCCCATTAGACAAACTGGTTGATAAGTATTATAAATCAGTTGGGCACAATACCAGTTTGATTTTGGGAGTTACACCGGAGCCAAACGGATTAATGCCCGAACCCGATGTAAAACGATTAAAAGAATTTGGTGACGAAATTAGCAGAAGGTTTTCAGCCCCTGTTGCATCAACTTCCGGTAAGCGAGAAAAATTAAACCTAAAACTTCCCAGGAAGCAAATAGTTAATCAGCTTGTTTTGATGGAGGATATTTCAAAGGGAGAGCGGGTACGTAAATTTATTATTGAGGGAAAAACAAAAAAAGGTTGGCAAACTATTTTTGAAGGTTCTTGCATTGGCCATAAATTTATACACCGGTTCGATGAAATGGAGGTTTCTGCAGTTCGGTTAAATATTTTGGAATCGAAAGGAGAACCACAAATTCTGAACTTTTCTATTTTTAATGTGGAAAATTGAAAATATGTACAAAATTGGATCAATTGCATACAATATATGGAACGGTTACAACTGGGGCAAGAATAATGATAGAAGAACGAAAGTGAATAATTGGTTAAATGAACAGAAGCCGGATATTGTTGCATTTCATGAGCTGTGTGACAATACCCCAGGAAAACTAAAAATAGTATTTTGGGTACATCATTCCGAACTTGTTTCGGAATCTGCTGTTTATTAAAAAGATGCTGAAACATCTTGATGTACATCGAGACCAGCATGACGGTACGCCAACTAATGGCACTAACCTTTCCTGCCTTGTGTCTTGATTTTTATATCTTAATTATAATTTTAAAATATGAATTTTAGCGTAGGAACAATCGACATCATTGTAATAATCGGCTACCTCGCCGGAATAATTTTATTGGGACTTTACACCGTTCGAAAAACGTTGAAAAATCAATCGTCTGATGATTATTTTCTGGCAAGTCGTTCGTTAAAATGGCCAATAATTGGAGCCGCACTTTTTGCTGCCAATATCTCAACCATCCACCTCATTGGGTTTGCCGAGTCGGGGTTTAAATACGGGCTGGTCGACGGGTTGTTCGAGTGGCTGGCCATTCCGTTTTTAATCTTTCTTGGGTTTGTAATTGCCCCCTATTTTTTCCGCAACCGTGTATCCACCATTCCCGAATTGTACGAGCGCTGGTTTAATGGAACCAGCCGTACTTATATGGTGATATTTGCCATTCTTACGGCACTACTTATTCATATCGGTATTAGTTTGTATGCGGGTGCCGCACTCTGTCAAAAGTTTTTTGGGTTGAATGAAACTTACGGAATTATTTTTATTGCCGTACTAACCGGTGTTTATACAATTCTTGGAGGTTTAAAAGCCATTACAACAGTTGAAGCGGTTCAAACGGCACTGCTTATTTTGGGTGCAGTTATTTTAACACTCTTCGGAATTTTTGCGCTACCCGAAGTTGGTATTCACAGTTTTGCCGCATTTAAAGCGCACCTGAAACCCGATACGCTCTCAATTTTACGCCCCACCAACAGTCCTGCCAATCCACCCGAAGGTGGTATTTCGTGGTACTCGGCGCTGCTCGGTTATTTTGTCCTCGGTGCGTGGTATTGGTTTTCCGACCAAACCATTGTACAACGCTCACTGGCATCGCGAACTGAGTACGATGCGCGAATTGGCCCTATGTTTACCGGTTTGCTGAAATTGTTGCCCGTACTCTTTTTCCTGCTGCCCGGCACGCTGGCTTTTGTGCTTTTTGGAAACGAAATTACCGACACAAAACTTACACTGCCGTTTATGATCGACCGCCTTGTTCCGGTTGGAATTAAAGGGCTGATAATAGCCGCACTTCTTGCTGCATTGATGAGTTCGGTCGGTGCAGCAATTAACAGTGCGTCAACACTGTTCTCTATGGATATAGTAAAACGGTTACGCCCAAAAACTACCGACAAAGGATTGGTAATTACCGGACGAATTACCGGAGTTGTTGTGATGACACTGGCAATTATCTGGTCGATAAATGCTAACAAATTTGGCGACACAATTATTTATACGGTAAACTCGCTGGGTGCCATGATTGCCCCGCCAATTGCAGCCGTTTTTCTGCTGGGTATGTTTTGGAAACGGGGAACGGCAAAAGCGGCAAATTTTACCTTTGCAACCGGATTAATAATTGGAATTTTCTTTTTCTTACTCGACTTCCCATTTGAAAATCTTCTGCCTGGTTTCGATTCAATTACAACCGCTCTCGCCAATTTCAACGGATACGAAATTACTCCTTCAACAAAAGCTATTACAATTATTTTCGGCATTGGATTTATGATGCAGGCGTGGTGGAAATATGTCTTTCTTTCAGTAGTATTTGTTGTGGTAAGTTATTTGTCGCCAAAACCTACTGCCGAGCAAATTTCGAATTGCATTACTGTAAGCGAGTTCTGGCCGAAAAAATGGAAAGGAATAAAAGATTTTAGAGTTGTTGGTTTGGCAATTCTTTTGGTTTTGGCAATTCTTTGGATTACCCTCGAGGTGGTTGCGTAACAAAAAAGAGTTAAGATTTTTTGCAAAGCATCATTCTCTCGAAAAGGGGAATCTGTGAACTAAGAACAAATAGAAAATAATTGTAATATAAATGCTTGGTTGGAATGTTCTTCGTATACTTGCGAGGGGAGATGCCAAAAGCAGGCAGAAATAAAGTTGGCACAACTTGGCCGCCAACCAACGGGTATTATGGGGCTCTGCCTCGGGGATAGCTTTAATAATCTTCTTTATTCGAAATATTTTCGTATAAAATAAGTCCACCCCGTATCAACTCTTTTTGATGTATTTTCAATAAAAACGAGTATATATATCAATTGCCATTCACAATCAAACTAACTCGCTAAAATCAATTATAAAATTGTATTTTTGAAGGCATAAACAACAATAATAATAAAATGGAAAAAGTAGTTGAACGATTTATAAAATACGCTAAAGAATATACAACCTCCGACCCCGAAAGCAAAAGTTATCCGAGCACAGCCCGACAACTTACATTTCTGAAAAAACTTGTTGATGAATTAAAAACAGTTGGTTTAAGCGAAGTTGAAATGGATGATTTTGGTTATGTAACAGCAACCATTCCGGCAAATACAGATGACGACGTACAGGTTGTTGGTTTAATTGCTCATGCCGACACGAGTCCCGATTTCTCGGGAGAGAATGTAAAACCGCAAATTATTGAGAATTACGATGGGTCTGTCATTCAGTTAAATAATGGGGTTACTATCGATCCGAATGAATTCCCTGAAATTCTGGATTATACCGGACAATCGATAATTACTGCCGACGGAACAACTCTGCTTGGCGCCGATGATAAAGCAGGTATTGCCGAAATTATTACCACTGCCGAAATTATTTTAAATACGCCCGGAATAAAACACGGTAAAATTCGTCTGGCTTTTACTCCCGACGAAGAGATTGGAAAAGGAACCGACCATTTCGATGTAAAGAAATTCGGAGCCGATTTTGCCTACACGCTCGACGGTGGCGAGATTGGCGAACTGGAGTTTGAAAACTTTAATGCTGCCGGTGCAAAAATTAAAATTCGAGGCCGAAGTGTGCACCCCGGTGCTGCAAAAGATAAAATGGTAAACGCTCTTTTGGTTGCCAATAAACTAATTTCGATGTTGCCTGCAACTCAACGCCCCGAGCATACCGAAGGTTACGAAGGTTTTTATCACTGGCTTTCGTTCAACGGAAATGTTGAGCAGGCTGATTTGCAGTGCTTTATTCGCGACCACGATTTCGAAAAATTCGAAGAAAAGAAAAAGCTCTTGCAAGAAGTGGTAGCACTTATTAATTCTGAATATGGAAAAAATACGGTGGAACTCGATTTGACCGATCAGTATTACAATATGCGCCAAAAAATTGAGCCGGTAATGTACGTTGTCGATATTGCAAAAGAGGCAATGAGTCGAGCCGGAGTGGAACCAAAAGTACGCGCAATTAGGGGCGGAACAGATGGTGCACGACTTTCGTACGACGGGTTGCCGTGCCCGAATATTTTTGCCGGCGGCCATAATTTTCACGGACCGTTCGAGTTTGTGCCAATTCCCTCGATGCTAAAAGCAGTTGACGTTATTTTGAATATTGTTAAGCTGGTGGCCGAAAACAAAAAATAATGTACGAAAGATTTAAATATTTTGCCGAAGAGAATCAGCTTTTTAAGCCGGGGCAAAAAGTATTGCTAACGGTGAGTGGAGGCATCGATAGTATGGTTCTGTTGCATCTGTTCGAGCAGTCGGAGATTGATTACGGTGTGGCGCACTGTAATTTTAAACTGCGCGGTGCCGAGTCGGATGGCGATGAGGAGTTTGTTAAAATAAAGGTGTTGAGCACCGGAGTACCTGCTTTTTTCGAAACGTTCGATACAAAAGATTATGCAGCCGTAAATGGAATCTCGATAGAGATGGCAGCTCGCGAATTGCGTTACAACTTTTTTGAAAAGGTACGTGTTGAAAACAATTTCGATTTAATTGCAACCGCCCACCACCAGGACGATTTAATTGAAACCTTCTTTTTAAATCTTTCGCGGAAAACGGGAATTAAAGGATTGACCGGAATTAAAGCAAAGTCGGGAAGAATAATCAGACCACTGCTTTTTGCAACCCGCAGCGAGATTGAGAAATATTCGCACAACTATTATATCGAGTATCGCGAAGATTCGAGCAATAATGAAATTGTTTTTCAGCGTAATTTCTTGCGGCATAAAATAATTCCGCTGTTTAGCGAATTAAATCCGGCGTTTAAAAAAAATCTGCTGGCGACGGTCGAAAACTTAAAGGATGCCGAGCAGGTATATTTAAAAACATTGGAACGTGAAAAACGGGAAGTAGTTACCGGGAGAACAGACGAAACGGTAATCGATATCGAACAACTTCAAAAATCGGAGTTCCCAAAAATAGTGTTGCACGAAATTTTATCGCAATTCGGGTTTAATGCAACGGTTGTCGATGAGGTGTATTGCAGTCTGACAACCGATTCGGGAAAGCAGTTTTTTTCGAAAACTCATCGTGCATTAAAAGACCGTAATAAGCTGTTTGTTTCGGAGATAAAAAAAGAGGAAGAGAAGATTTATTATATTGAAGAGGAGGATATTGAGCTTTTTGAACCCTTTCATCTTTCCATCGAAAAAATACCTGCCGAAGGTTTCGAAATAATAAAAAAACCGGAAGTTGCCTGTATTGATTTAAACGAAGTAGAGTTTCCGCTGTTAATTCGTAAATGGCGGCAGGGCGACTATTTTCAGCCACTTGGAATGACCGGGTTTAAAAAAGTCAGCGACTTTTTTATCGACCTGAAAATTCCAATTCACCAAAAAGAGAACATCTGGATTTTATGCAGCGGTAAAAAAATTATCTGGATAATGGGACTGCGAATCGATAACCGGTTTAAAGTAAAACCCGAAACTACATCGGTTCTGAAAATTGAGATGTAGGTTTTCCTTTCAGAACCTTTTCGGGGTTACTTTTTTGAATGCAATGCAACGCGGTTTCCTTCACTGTCGATAATAATTGCCAGAAAACCGTGCTCTTCCGAAATTTTTTCTTTCTCTCCAACCACTTTCCCACCGGCTTTGTTAACGCGTGCCAGTTCGTTATTCAAATCTCCCGACGGTGCGGTAAGGTATATCAAAACGCCATTTTTCGACGGGCGGTAAAACTCAGGATGATAAACCAACGATCCGCCGGAGCCGTAACTTCCGTCTTCCCACGGAAACCACGCCATATCGTGATCTCCAATTTTGTTTCGTTTTAATTTTACTTTCAATACATTCTCGTAAAAAGCAATGGCACGTTCCATATTTTCAACAGGAATCTCGAACCAGCCTACAGCATTTTTTTGCATAACTTTAATTTTTACTCTTTTTCAAAAACTATTTTCGAAATCATTAAATTGCCACCTTTGGTCGTGTTACTTTTTATAACAATTTTACCGTCCTGGGTATCTTCGCGCATTATATGAAGTTTTATCCAGCTTCCGTTTTCTTCTTCGTGGCGGTTTAGTTTTACCGGCCTTCCTTCAATCTCAAGCAATCCTTCTCTGCCTTGTCTGTTCCAGTCGTTAAACTGAATGAAGAGCGTTCCTAAAATTCCATCGGGACAATCCAGTTCAACCGTCATATTCGCAGCTGCCCACGCCGAAACGTGATTGTCTTTCCAAACTTCGGCATTCGAAACCGAATAATTGTATCCCTCTTTTAAATTTGCTTTGTCGAGATTTTTATTCCAGGCAACTGCAACATTTTTTTTCGATAAGTTTGATCCGGCATCAATTTCAACTACTGCATTTTTAAACTCATCTGAAACAGATATCTTTTCAGCCTTCGGAATTGTTTTAAAAAGTGTTTTCAGGAACTCTTCCGATACTTCGAGTGTGGGGTTGAATTTGTCGGAACCGGCATATTTCAGTAAACTGTATTTTAGTTGGGCTGCCATTGGATTTGTCTCGTTGTTCAGGTCGTAACCACAAACCAGAAGTTTCCCCTTTCCAACTTTGAATTCAAAAATAGTTCCCATTTTATTGTTCCGGTGAAAGTCGTCTACAACCTGTGCAATAGGTTTGTAATCAGCTGGAAGAGCGTTCAGAATAAAACCTTTTGTCGATTTCCTGAATGGCTCCCACTGCCAGTCGGTGTGCGACGATGTGGGGAAAAAGTCGAACGCCGGATGTTGGTTTTTAAACAGTGTGCCAATGCTGGTTTTTCCCTGCCCGGGGAAGAATGTAAGCGACCAATAGAGCGGGTAAAAATCGATTGGTGCACTGGTTTTTTCGCTGCCCAGATTATTGGCAATTAGTAAAACGGTTTTTCCTTCCCGAAGCGCATCGGAAGCAGATGTGTTGAATGTGGTTGAAACAATAACACGATTTGTATCGATTGCCGGGAGTGTGGCCGAAACAACCCATAAATTCCATTCGTTTTTAAAACGCGTATTTTTTACTTCAACTTTTAGAATTAGCTGTGTGGCTTTTGTTATTCCTTTTAAATTGAGTTTTACATCTCCCAAATTGGTTAACGAACCCACCGGAATATCTTTTACTTTTAAACTATAATCAAGCAACTTCTCTCCGTTTATTGTTGAAATTGAAACATCGATATCGGCATTTTTTATTGGTGCTGCACCAAAATGCGACAACTGCAACCCTGCGCTAAATGTTTCGTTATTGTTCCAGATAAATTTTTCTGTGCGCATCAGTGGAACTGTTTCGTCGAAATGTTCTCTGAATTTATCGGGTGTTGTAATTCCTTTGCTGTCCCAGTGGGCATCGAGCCAGCCAATTAGTGCTTCGCCCTGCCCCTGATAATCTTGCATACTTAACAACTGCACACCGGCACAACTGGCAGTTCGCAAGAACGATTCCGTTTCGTATTTATACATAATCTGGTTGAGCGCGCCCGATGCATTTTTAAAATCGACGTCCTGATCGGCAATGCCGTTTTTTTGCGCCACCGCTTTAAACTCCTCTAAATTACGTGCTTTTAAAACGCCTTTGTATTTGTCTATCTCCGACCAAAGAGGATAAACCGGCCACTGGCCAATTTCGTGCGCAATAATTGGAATATTCATTTGCGAATACGTTTTTTCGAAATCCCAATTTGTACGTGGTCCGTTTAACCCGCGTGTTCTTCCAACGCCATCAATATTGTGTGTGGCCGAATAGTCGTCAACCGGTAAAATTTTACGTGCTGTCGATGCAGCATATAATCTGCGAGGGTCTCTCTTTTTTAGGTCGCCAATCCATTTCCCGAGAACATCGAAATCGGCATTTCCCAGTTCGTTGCCAATGCAAAACATGGTAAACGATGGATTGTTTCCATACGAATTAACCATTCTGTTCATTTCTGCCACCACAAACGAATCGCGGTGAGGTTCGTACCCCAGTCCTTTCGGAAATCCTTTCGTGTTCATCTCCGGTCGGCCACGTGGTGCGTTGTCCACACTCATCCACCAGTCAATCCAAATAGAAGCTTCGGCCTGAATGTAAATTCCAATGCGGTTAGCCGCTTTGAATGCCGCTTCGGGCGGGCACCACGAATGAAAACGTACATGATTTAATCCGTACGATTTGTAAATCTTAAATATGCGTTCCCAATCTTTTATGTCGCACGACGGATAACCGGTCTCGGGAAAGTGGATGCAGTCGAGATTTCCGCGTAAAAAAACAGGTTCATCGTTAATGGTAATATGGGTCCCGTCGTGAGCTATTTTTACAAAACCAAATTCGGAATCTTCACTGTCTGTATATTTTTTTGTTTTTATTGTTGCAGTTAGTTGGTACGTTTTAGGCGTAAATTCGCTCCATTTTTTTAGCCGGTCGTTTAAACTTATCGATAAAATATTTTTATTCGCTCCTTTTTTTAGTTGAATATTGGTAGTGTGTAAAAGCACCTTTTTATTACTTCCGGTTTCGGTTATCAGAATTTTTACAGCAGCTTTTTCTTCGGTCACCGAATGTGTTGTTATTTCAACATCGAGCTGGTCGAGATCGACGTTCGGGAACGTACGAATTTCGGTTATGTTTGTCGGGTCTTTTGCAATCAACTCCATTTTTCCAACAATTCCGTTCCAAATACTTTGTGTGTATTCGCCGTATGCATGACCTTTGTCGCCAATGTTATAAATGGTGTCGTTATCAACTCGTATCGTTAACTCGTGCGTTCCGGGTAGAAGTGTGCCAATGTTATGGATGTGTGCCATTCCTAGCCCGTCTTGTGTGTCGTATTCTTTGCCATCGACAAACAGTTTCGATTGCCATAAAACACGTTCCAATAGTACCGAAATGGTTTTGCCTTTCCAGTTTTCAGGAATTTCTATTTCTCGCTTATACCAGGCTACTCCAATATATTTATAGGTGGGAGTGAGGATGCCAAAATCGGAACCCGATGTTTTTTCACCCAGTCCGGCTTCGGCTAAACTACCCGGTAATTTTATCTGTTGTCCGGTTGAGTTTACATCGCGATGTTCTCCCAACTGAACATTCCATTCACCGCTTATGTCGATGGATTTTTGTGCGTTGCTAAAAAAGGTGGATAACAACACCGTAAGAATTGCGAGTATAATTTTTTTGCTCATTTTTATTGAAGTAATTCGAAAAGTAATTTTGTTTCCGGGTCTATTAGTATCGATTCTATTTTTCCATTAGCCGAAGTTGAGTAAACCGTTTCGCGATCTTTTATTGTTATCGATTTTATCTCAGTTTCTCCGTTTTTATATTGAATTTCAATCTCGAGCGGAAAGGTGAAAAAATAGTTGGGTTGCACCTGTTTTATATTGAAACGTACTTTGTTTTCGGCTTTCTGTTTAAAACTCACCCGAATTTGCGGTTGCCCGGGTTGCCATAACCACTGATGAAAAAAGGTGCTTAAATCTTCTCCGCTTTCCATTTCCATTATTTTTTTGAAATCGGCAGTGAGAGCAGTCGAGTTTTTATAAACGTTGTAGTACGACTGAAGTCCTGCAAAGAAAATTTTATCGCCCAGTTTTTCGCGCAACATATGTAAAACCCAACTTGCTTTTTGGTACGAATTGGGATTTAACAGCCGGTTGTAGTTGGTTACGGTCGTGTCGATGATGGGGGCAAAATTGCGTTTCGAATAGGCAATAACTCGGCGCCGGTCGTTTTTCATTCCGTCTCTAAAAAAATTTTCGCCGTGAAAATGCTGGTTGTAAATATGTGTGAGGTAGGTGGCAAAACCTTCGCTAAGCCAAATGTGATGCCAGTTTTGTTCGGTTACCGAATTGCCAAACCACTGGTGAGCCGTTTCGTGGGCAAAGAGTGCCTCCTCGCTGTTGTTGCCGTTTACCGACCGTTCGGAATAAAAAATACAACTTGCATTTTCCATTCCGCCATAACGGGTTTTCGACTGAACGTGTGCCAACTTTTCGTACGAGTAACGGCCAATAAGTTCTGAATAAAATTTCAATGCTTTTTTGTCGAACGAGTAGTCGGCAAAACCAATCTCTCTGTTCTGTGGAAATACCCATTTGCTCACCGGAATATTTCGATACGAACCACTGTATTGAACGGCAAACCGTGCTACGCCAATTACCATCAGCTTTGTTGCAAGGGGCACACTCTCTTTCCAATGAGTAAGTTTAGTGCTGGTTGTAATATTTGTCTCTTCAACTAAAACGCCATTCGAAATAACCTGGTAACGGTTGGGTGCATAAACTAAAAAATCGAGCGTAGCTTTGTCTGAAGGATGGTCGATAGTGGGGAGCCAATAGCGTGCTCGGTTGGGCCAGTTGTCGCCAAAGAATGTACGGTCGCCAAATTTGTTCTTCGAAATAATCAGCCCGTCGGCAGGAATACCCGAATAATTGATTTCGAGCGATACCTCTTTCTTGTCGATTAATTTTTTTGTGAGTTGAATGGTTAACCTGTTTTTTTTGTGGTTGAATTGTAGCTGATTTCCGTTTTCGGTTACCGAAGAAACAGTCATCCCCATTTTTGTGGAATCGTTAACGTTTACAAAGTCTAAAACGATATTTTTTGTGGGTTTTAACAGTCTTATTGTGGCAATAGTTTTTCCTTCAATCCGGTTTGTCGTGTCGTTCAGGTGTATTTCGAAAGCGTAATGCAGTGCGTCGAGTGTGGCAAAACGTTCAGAATGATTTTGTGCCTTTGATAAAAAGGTGCCGAAAATCAGAAAAAGTAGAAGCAATTTTTGCCTGATAAAACAGGGGAATAATTTATTCATCTTTTAACTCATTTTAAAGTATAACAATCGATTGGTATATTTTTTAGTCTTGTTTCCTTGTCTGGATTTCTTGATAAAAAATTAATATGCGTTTTGTTTAACACTTTGGCAGCGCATCGAAATTTGCTAATCCTCCTTCCGATGTTTCGCGGTAGCGGCTTTGCAGGTCGATACCGGTTTTGTACATTGTTTCTACTACCTCGTCGAAACTAATACGGTGGCGACCATCGGTAAGCAGTGCGTAGTTATTATGGGCAATAGCACGTTCTGCAGCAAATGCATTTCGTTCTATACATGGAATCTGAACCAACCCTGCAACCGGGTCGCAGGTAAGCCCGAGGTGGTGCTCCAGCCCCATTTCAGCCGAATATTCAATCTGAAAAATTGTGCCTCCCATTAATTGTGTTGCTGCTGCCGATGCCATTGCGCACGCTGTGCCAATTTCTCCCTGGCAACCCACTTCAGCTCCCGAAATGGAGGCATTTGTTTTAACAATATTTCCAACTAATCCGGCTGTTGCCAGTGCTTTTAAAATTGAATCTTTGTCCGACTTAAATATCTTTTTTGCATATTTTAAAACGGCAGGAAGAGTTCCGCTCGACCCGCAAGTTGGTGCTGCAACCACTTTCCCTCCGGCAGCATTTTGCTCCGAAACGGCCAGTGCAAAGGAGAACAATTGCGAACGTCTTTTAAATGGTGTGGCATATGTGGCACCTTTTAAATTAAACGATTGCGCTTTTCGCGGCAGCATTAATCCTCCGGGCAAAACGCCGTCGTGGCTTAGCCCTTTTTTAATGCTGTTTTCCATAACGCTCCACACTTCGGCCATATAATTCCAAATATCGTCGTTTTCAAATTCGGCAACATACTCCCAAAGCTGTTTCCCGTTTTTACTGCACCACGTTAAAATGTCGTCCATCTTATTGTGCGGATAGATATCTTTTGTCTCTTTTTTTTTGAAATCATCTATTATGGTTCCGCCACCAACACTGTAAACCGTCCACTTATCAGCTAATTTATTGCTTGAATCAAACGCTTTAAACATCATTCCGTTGGGATGTTTAGGCAGAAATGTTTTTGGCTCCCAAAATATTTTTAATTCTCTGTTTTTAAAGGTCTGTTCAATTACGTAATCGGTTAGGTGTCCTTTTCCGGTGGCTGCTAAACTTCCGTATAATGTAACTTCATAACGGATTGCTTTATCGTTCTTTTTCAGAAAACGGTCGGCAGCTTTTTTAGGCCCCATTGTATGACTGCTCGACGGACCATGACCAATTTTAAATATTTCGCGAATCGATTCCATAATTAACCTGTTTCAAAAGTAAGTTACAATAATAATGATTGTAATTGATTTGATTTCTATTTATTGATGAAATCAGTGTAGTTTTCTTTTTCGTTCTTTATCAGAATGCTATATTTTTTTTATTTCCTGCTTTTGCTTAAATATAATAT
>Ga0256831_1001058_pt1 | contig 14525 bp, 16 predicted proteins | sample 132544metaG_FD_189087 | JGI IMG/M metagenome (GOLD analysis project Ga0256831, IMG submission 189087) | Hydrothermal vent microbial communities from Lau Basin, Pacific Ocean - 132-544 | ecosystem: Environmental > Aquatic > Marine > Hydrothermal vents | place: Pacific Ocean: Lau Basin | collected...
TTTTTGGGTTGGATTGAGGGGAGTTTTAAGAGTGATAGGGTTGTTCAGGGTGGGTTGTTTTAGGGGTTAGATAGGTGGATATTCAACATCTGACAGATAATGATTTAAATAGTAAAATTAAAGATAGAAGAAAAAATAATTGGAGAAGATGAATGAAAACTAAAAAAATTGAGGATTATTTACCTAAAGAAATAATTAGGGAAGTAAGAGAGTATTTTGAAGAGAAGGTTTCTAATGCAGAGAAAACTTTTGAATTGTATAATAGGTGAAATTGGTTTAGATTACGATAAAGAAAGTGAAACGTTTTTAAAAGATTCTCTTTATAATTCAACAGAAATAATAACTGAGATAAAAATAACATGATAATATATAATATTTTACTAGAACTAAAACAAATTTTCTCGTTTTACTCGTCCCTAAACTCCAAAGACTGTGAAAGAACCTAGGAGTCGTCGGCTTTAGCCACGCTAAATGAGAGCTAAAATAGCCTAAAAATAGCTATTTTTTCTCAAAACTTAATTTTGTTCGGGGCTAAAGCCTCCGTTTCCTAGGTTCTTTTGTAGTCTCAGATGGTAAGAACAAGAAAAGCCTCATTTGTATACTTTAAAAAAACAACCAAGGAGTTCTAGTTGGTATCTCATTTGTATTTGAGTAGTCATGAATATACTCCATTTTTCGATAAGAGAGGTAGTATCCTCCCACCATGAGGAAAAATAGAACGGCTAAAAAACCAAATATCCACGGAAGAGTGGTTGAGAGAAAAAATAGGCTAGATGAGGTATCTATAAAATAGAAACTCACACTCGTTAAAAGAGCCTCTATGGCAAAAAAAGTGGAGTAGCTATAGATAGAAAGAGTAAATGTGATAACCCAAATAGGGTAGAGCATAACCCCAAGGCTTGTATCTAAAATTGTTGCCATCCATAATATAACAGCTAAAAATAATAAAATAGGCTTACTCATGAAACTCCTTTTTTACCTATATGGGTCTTTTGCTATATCTTCAGCCGAGTCAGGGTCTGCTACCATCCAAAACGTAGATGGTTTATTGTTTACTTTCTGTTGACACTCTAAAAATATTATAAAACCTGAAGGAATTTCATCTGAACCATCCCCTCTACAAGATAAGAATGTACTATTATCTTCAGCTTTTACAATAACTTCTGTATTGAAATACTCTACATCATAAAGCTTTTCATTTTCACGCTTACTCTCATCATTTGTAATAAATGCTTGATTGTGATATGGGCGAAATCGAATATGACTCATTGTGTTCTCTTTTATATTTGTATCTGTTTTCCAAAAGTATGTTTCTCCTGCTAAAAGGGTTTGGTAGATAGGTTTTCCTATCTTAAATGGAATGGTATAATAGATGATTTTTCTACTGCTTTTAATCTCTAGCTCTGCATTATAAATACCATCACGATTAGAATCCATAGGAGTATCTGCATGAAGTTGAGATTTAAACCTTAACTCTTGTGTTCCATTATTGTCAAAAAGTTCAAAAAATTTATTATCAGGAGAAAAGTTAGGTAGTGTTATGGTTGCACTGTTATTGACTGATAGGGTCATTAATAGTGAACGATTTACATCAACACTTATCTCATCGTGTGCCTTTGTTAAGTCTACAACCTTGTTATCTATCCTTAACTCTAATGCTTGTTGTAGTTTTATTTTGTATGCAACTTTAAATATAGCTATTTGACCATCTTCATCTACGGCTTGAATATCAACTTCATATACACCATCTTGATTAGAGTCTGTAGGGTTATTTGCTTCCCTTCTTGATATAAATGCAAGTTCCATACTATTATTATCCTCACCATCTTTTAATACAAACAAATCAGAATCTGCACCACCATCAGCTCTAATGGTTGCTGGTTTGTTCGTTGAAATTGTTGTGATATTGACAGTCTCCTCTGAAATCTTGATGGTTGCTCTTGATAGTGTAGAGGTTGAATCAATACTGACATTTCCAACAGTTAGTTTAAGTGGGAGTACTAAGCTCTCCTCTTTTGTCTCTTTTGAATCACCACCACCTCCACAACTAGAGAGTAAAAAAATGGAGAGTAGGGTTGTTATTAATAGGTTTTTAATCATGTTAATCCTTGGAAAAATTAAGTTAATTATATCTTTATATGGTTATTAATACAAGTAAGATAGAGTAGAGCAGAGTTTGACTCAATTTCCAATTAACATTTTTAGAATAAAATGCTAAAATTGCATCTCTAAAAAAGGATACTAAAATGTTATTTGATAAAGACAACCGTTTTAACCTCGCAAACTTAATTACATTTGGAAATATAGCATCGGGGCTTATCGCCATACACTTCATCGTTCATGGGGATTACTTTACTGCTATTATCTTGGCATGGATAGCAGGTGGGCTAGATATCGCTGATGGGAAAGTGGCACGAAAGTATAATCTCTCTACAGAGTTTGGGATACAGGTTGATAGTTATGCAGACTTTATCTCATTTGTGGTGATGCCATCGTTTCTGCTCTATTATGCTATCACAGCTGAGAGTTCTGGAGCTACTCAAATCATCTTAGGTTTTGTATTTATATTTTATATTATTTCTGGTCTTAGACGTTTGATTGAGTTCAATATGAAATCTGAAGAGGGAACAGTGGCTAAATATTTTGAGGGAGTTCCTACTCCGTTGGGTGCTATTTTACTGTGGGTTTTATATCTTCTTTTTGCTTATGGAGTGGTGATTAACCCTTATGTCTTTGCTGTTTGGGTTTTGATTATTGCGTGGTCATTAAACAGTAAAATGAAAATAAAACATCCATAAAAATATGAACAGTTTAAAAACAAAACTAGCCAATCTCTCTGAGATGGTGATGTTACAGCACTCTATTTTCTCTTTGCCCTTTATCTTTATTGCGATGTTGGTAGCATCTCATGGATGGTTTGGGTGGAAGCTTTTTGTTTTAGGTATCTTTGCGGCCATTTCTGCTAGAAACTTTGCAATGGGTGTTAATCGTTATCTTGATAGAGATATAGATGCTCTCAATCCACGAACCAAAAATCGCCCCTCTGTAGATGGACGTGTCTCCAACTCTACTATGGTTGGTTTTATTATTATAAATGCACTTATTTTTATTGTCGTGGCATACGCTATTAATGATTTGGCACTTAAACTCTCTTTGCCTATCTTGGCAATTCTTGGGGCGTATACACTCTTTAAACGCTTCTCCTCTTTGGCTCATCTTATCTTGGGTGTCTCGTTGGGGTTAGCACCCATCGCAGGAGTAGTGGCAGTTTTAGGAGAGGTGACACTCTGGTCAATCTTTTTAGCATTGGGGGTGATGTTTTGGGTGGCAGGTTTTGATTTGCTCTACTCACTTCAAGATATAGAGTTTGATAAGAAGCACAACCTTCACTCCATCCCTTCACAATTTGGTGCAAAAAACACCATGCTTATAGCAAAACTGTTTCATCTCTTTACAATCATGTTATGGACTCTATTTATTAACCAAGCAGAGTTGGGGTTATACGCCATCATAGCAGTAGTTTTAAGTGCCATTATGCTAACCTACGAACACTATTTAGTCAACAAAGATTTCACCAAGATAGACAGAGCCTTTTTTACAGTTAATGGCTACTTGGGGATTATGTTTCTATTTTTAATTATTTTGGAGGTGATTTAGATGAGTTCAGAAGAGTTACAGTTTATATTCTCCCTATTCTCTTTTGTCGGAGTTGTTGGGATTTTGTTTTATATTATATTAGAAAAGTCAAAAGGGGAGCAGACAAATGAGCATCAGGAGCTTTTAGAGGAGAAAGTAGAGAGACTAGAGCATTATGTCTATGAGTTAGAGGAGAGACTAGATATCAACCCAACAGTCTCAAACGAAAAGATAAAAGAGAAGATAATCTCAATGTATGAAGATGGTAAAGATTTACTTGTCATTGAAAATAGCTTAGATGTCCCTCGACCAAAGATAGAGATGATACTAAAATTCCATAAATTAAGAAAAAAAGAGGAAAAATAACATTTTCCTCTTGAAATTTAACACATAATCGGTTATAATTGCGTCCTTATTAAATAAGCACTCATAGCTCAGCTGGATAGTAGCGTCGGTTTGCGGTACCGAAGGTCACAGGTTCGAATCCTGTTGGGTGTACCATTTCTCCTTTTTACAATCTTTTAATTTTACAACCTTACATTATTTAATTATTTATCATATTAAATCATTAATTTATTTTTACTATAAAAATTATTTAGGAAATTGTGACAGTAAAGTTCACAAACTCAACATCTGCTGGGTGTATTATCTAAAAATTATTTAATATTTAAAAATATTAAATATAGTATTTAATATAGTAAATGGTGTGTAGAATAGTTGCTTTTAATACCTAATTTTTAAAAAAAAGCCATTTTTTTTTAAAAATTAACTATTTTTTATTTTTTAATACACATTTAATTTGTATCATGTATTAAGAGGAATCACTAAGGGAGGTTTATCATGTACAATTTAGATACAATTATCGAAGAGAGTCTAGCTAAAAGTTATACAAAGATAGCTCATATACACAGAAGAGAGTATAGATATGAACGGGCTGAACTCTTCTATACGATGGCATTGAAAATATATAAAAGTTTACCCAAAGAGTATATTTTAAAATATCAACTAGATATGTTAAATATATATAATCACCTCTCTGTTGTTTGTGAGGCAGGGGATAAATTTGAGGAGACAAGAGAGGCGTATCTTGGAGCGTTGGGGATATACCGAAATCTACTTATTAATGGAGAAGATAAGTATAGAGATGAACTTGCTATGGTACTATACAACTTAGCCTCACTCTATTTTGAGAACAGAAGACAAAACCAAGCTGGAGAGGTCTATCTTTTGGCACTTGAAATTCTACTTTCACTCTATCAAGAAGAGCCTGACAAATATAGAGATACTCTTGCTCAAACTTTTCATAACTTAGCTCAAATATATACATCTCAACATGAGTATACAGATGCTCTGTCTGCCTATAGAGAAGCACTAAAGTATACTATAGTGTTGGCAGAAGAGGATAGATTGCGATATGCTTCTAATCTTGCTACTATATTTAAAAACTTAGCATCTTTCTATAGACAAAGAGGTGTAGAGGAGTCGGCTCAATATTTTCATCGTAAGGTCATTGATGTCTATACTGAATTGGTAGATTATGATGAGTACTCTTATGGTTTGAAACTAGCCTCATCTATAGTTGATGGTGTTATCTACTATAATCATCACACCATAACACTCTATCACGCTGAGGGGGTTATAAATAGTATCTATGAGGATGATGTTAGAGGAGATAGATTGTTAGAGAAGATATACTATCTGCGTAAAGATAGTCGTCCTATTAGAATCTAAAAAATAGTTTACACTTTGGAACCGATGGCTTTCTCACAGAGAGTGCAAAGCACAAGAGCCTCGTCTAGTTCGGGACTAAAGTCTCCGATTCCAAGGGGTTTTGTAAGAAATTTAATATAAAACTATTTTCTCTTAATGATGAGATAGATAAAAAAAGGACCTCCCACAAAAGAGGTGATAATCCCAATAGGAACATCAGAAGATGCTCCTAGATTACGAGAGATAAAATCACTAAGTACCAAAAATAGACCTGCATAAAAGAAAATTGGTACAATGAGTTGGTCGGCACTCTTTTTGTAGATGGTTTTTATGATATGAGGAGTTATCAGCCCTACAAATCCAATAGGTCCTGTGATACTAACACATACACCTGTTGCTATAGATACTGTTAAAAGCAGAATGGTATTGACTCTTCTAACCTCTACCCCTTTAAGAAAAGCATTCTCATTTGAGGTTAGTAGCAACTTTAGCTCTTTTTTGTACCAAAGAGAGATGGCAAGTAGTCCAAATCCTGTTAAAACAAGTGGTATACTCTCTCTTATTCCCAATACATCAACAGAACCCATTGTAAATCTAATTATCTCAAAGCTTTGAGACTCATCACTTAGGTAAAAGAGTATCATAAGAGAAGCAGAGTAGAAAAAAGAGAGGGCAATCCCTACTAGTAGTAAAGAGTTACTGTCATAAGATTTAACTCTTGATGTAACCCCAAATAGGATGACTACAGTCACCAATGCACCTATAAAGCCAAAAAGAGATAAAAAAGAGGTGTATCCAAAGATTATAGCAGAGGCTACACCTAGTGTACTTCCACTAGCAACACCTAGAGTATAGGGTGTTCCCATAGGATTTTTAAAAAGAGATTGAAATATAAGACCCCCTAAACCAAGCACTCCACCTGCAAAAAAGGCTACTACTACTCTTGGTAGTCTCAACTCCCAAAAGAGTTTATAGTCAACAGTAGATGGGTTAGTTAAGTTACTTACCTCTATGGATATCTGACCATAAAATGGGGCTATTAGTAGAATGATAATGGAGAGTAGGGGGGCGATATATCTCATATGTTTACCACAAAATAGTTATCTATTTTTTTAAGGCTCTCTCCAAAATATCTCTTTAGAGTCAAGGGGTTAAAAAAGAGTTCACTCTCTCCTCTAAAGAGTATCTCTCCTTGCTCCATATAGATGATAGGATATCCCAATCTATAAGCTAGTGTTAAATCATGAGTAATAATAATACGGGATTTTATTCTATTTGATTTTAGAATTTGGTAGACCTCAATAGTGTGATTTGGGTCAAGATTGGCAGTTGGTTCATCATATATGGTTATCTCTGCTCCATGCAACAAAGAGGATGCTAAGATAAGTCGCTGTTGCTCTCCTGAACTTAAACTTTGACAAGATTTACTCTCTAGTGCTTTTAAATTTAGGAGTTTAAGTGCTTCATCTACAGATATAGAGCCATAGAGTCTACTTAGCTCTAAAAAAGTTTTTATATCTATATACTCATCAAATATCTCTAGTTTAGGAGGAGTATAGTTGATATATCTTGAACGCTCTTTAGCAGATAGTCTATGTAGTTTTTGACTATCTATCTCTATATGTTTGGAGGGTGTAACTCCACACAGTAGTTTGGCTAAGGTTGATTTTCCTGCACCATTTGAGCCTAAAATAATAAGGTTTTCATCTCTTTTTAGATGCAAACTAATATTGGTTAGTATCTGATTGGAGTAGTTTTTAATAGTTAGCATAATTTATAGCTGATAAAAATTAAAAAATCTTCTACTTATCAAAATAGTTACTCTTTACATCTATTACTCTATAGCTATTTTCTGTTATTTGTGCTGAGCATTGGTTGTTTACTATATAGTATAGAGCCTCTTTTAATGAGTTCTCTTCTTTGTCTCCTAAACTTTTATAGATATTGTCTGAAACTTGGCAAGTTGGGTATAGACCATTTGGGCTTATCATCTCATTGTCACTGTTTTGAGCTTTAGTATTGATAAGAAAAAGAGCTTTGTTGCAGAAAATCCCCAAACTATTATAGGCGTATGGTTTTCCACAAGTCTGTTGACCAACCTGAATAATCTCCATATTATTACCTGATGCTTTAAGATTTTTGATAAGCTGTTCACTCGCAGAGCAGGTTCTTTTTGATGTGATGACAATGAGACGATTTAGGTTGAGTTGATTTTTATTGTAATCTTCAAAATAGCTAGTGTAGTTTAAGTTTGAATACTTGGCATTAAATAGGTAGTTTGTAGATACCTTATTGCTAAGGTTAGTACCACCAATTAGGGATGCAAGATGGTCGGCTGTGGTGGTGTCACCTCCTCCATTGTATCTTAAATCTACAATAAGCTCATCTACTTTTGCTGATTTGAACTTTCCAAATAGACGGTCTATCTCATCTTTTTGAGAAGGTATAAAATCACTAAGTACCATATATCCCACTTTTTTATTTTTAATATGAAAAATTTTTACATTACTAATGGTATGAACTCCGTAGCCATATTTTATAACTCGTTTCTTATGGCGTTTCCCCTTATCCCAAAATGTAAAAGTGACTCTTTTATCATTTTGAAGTTTTTTTTGAATACGTTTTAAGTTTAAAGCAGTTGTCCTAGTCTTATCTATCTTGGTAATAATGTCTCCACGTTTTAGACCAGCATTTTGGGCAGGAGAGTTTGGATAGACAAATCCTACTGCTAGTGCCTCTTTACCACTCTTTAGTTCAACGAGAAAAGGGATAAATCCAAAATTATAAAATCTTCCATTGCCAAAAAAACCATTGGCTTTTTTAAAATCAATAATATGACTAAAGAAATCATTTTGGTTCTTTAGTGCTGATAGAAGCTCCTCTGGCGAACTGTATCTATCAGTTGAGTCAAGAAATAGAGTCTCATCCCTCCAAAGGTATGAGTCGTGTAGTGCTTTGTAGACATAATCCTTCTGATTTTTTACGGAGCATGACTTAGGAGCTTTTACAGCATAAAACGATGGCTTTTGAGATAAAAAGTGTGGTTTAATACTCATCTCTGTAGAATATAGTAGTAGAGATAAAATGTTCATTAGTAATAATAATCGTTTCAATACTCTCCCCCTTAAATTAGTTCATATATTATAACACAAAAAAATATATTAGAGTACTGATTTATGCAAAAATATTATAAATAATCAAATTACAAAGATATAGTTTTAGTTTAAATCATTTTGGATATAATTTCCACCAAAAATTGTTGTCTCGACTAAGAGCGTTGCAACAGCCTCATATTTTTGAGAAGAGCCAAAGAGCTAGAGTAGGTTAGTTACCTATCATATATAAAAATTACTAACAAGGTACGAAAATGAGAAAAGATATACACCCAGAGTATAAAGTGTGTGCAGTAGAGTGTGCTTGTGGAAACAAGTTTGAGATTAAAACAGATAAAGAGAGCTTAAATATTGATATCTGTAATGAGTGTCATCCATTCTTTACAGGTTCAGAGAGAAATGTTGATACTGCTGGTAGAATTGACAAATTTAAGAAAAAATACAATCTTTAGTATTTTTCTTGTTCCTACGCTCTGCGTGGGAATATATTAAAAAAATATAATATGCTAAAGCTTATCCCCACTCCCATAGGAAACCCCCAAGATATTACCATACGAGCTTTAAGAGAGTTTGAAAAAGCGACACTATTTTTATGTGAAGATACACGAGAGACAAAACGACTGTTACGCATCTTAGAGGAGCGTTTTGACTTTACCTATCCTGAGGTTGAATTTTTATCTTTTCATGAGCATAATGGAGTAGCAAGATTAGAGGAGGTCTCCTCACGATTGGCAGAGGAGAGTGTGGTCTATGTGAGCGATGCAGGAATGCCTGTCATCTCCGACCCTGGGCAGATTTTGGTGGAGTATTGTCAACTTAATAGTATAGAGTATGATGTCCTCCCTGGTGCATCGGCTGTAGTTACGGCGTATGCCTCTAGTGGTTTTGACTCTGGTAAGTTTCTTTTTTATGGTTTCTTACCCTCTAAAGGGAGTGAACGCTCTTTAGAACTTATCAATTTGATGAATGGAAAAAACAGTGTTGTTCTATATGAAGCTCCTCATCGCATTGAGAAGTTAATAGAGGAGATAGTTCATATTGATGAGAATAGAGAGCTATTTTTGGCAAAAGAGCTTACTAAAAAGTTTCAGACCTATCACAGAGGAGTTGCCAAAGAGATTTTAGAGATATTTAAAACAGTCAATCTTAAAGGTGAGTGGGTTGTGGTGATTGAAGGTAAAGCAGAGGTAGCAAAAGCACTCTATGTTGATGATATTTTAGCTTTTGATTTACAACCCAAAGTAAAAGCCAAGCTTTTAGCAAAGATAACAGATAGTAACGTAAAAGATTGGTATAACAAACTAATTTCAGATTAAACTTTTCCCTTATCTTATTTGTAGTATAGAGCCAATATAGTATACAGCAAAAATTCGATAAAATCCTTTTTATGATAATTTATGGAAAACAGGTCTGTCTTCATGCTTTAATTGAGCATGAGTCAGCTATAAAAACAGTTTATATTGCTAAAAAAGGTATTTTACCCCAAAAACTCTACGACCAATATAAAGATAGGATAAAATTTTTAGAAGAGAAATGGGCACAAAGTATGGCAAAGGGTGGAAACCATCAAGGTCTCTTGCTTGAGATGAATGAGTTTTCACAATCAGATTTAACCACAATGAAAAAAAACAGTTTTGTTTTGGTTTTAGATACTCTAACAGACACAGGAAATATAGGTGCAATTGTTAGAACAGCTTATGCCTTAGGTGTTGATGGTATTATCGCATCTGGTGTTAAGAGTTTAAACTTTGCTTCTATAATTAGAACCAGTTCTGGTGCTCTGTTGGATATGCCATTTGTGATAATCCCTAATATCTTAGATGTTCTCAATGAGTTAAAACAGGTAGAGTTTCATATCTATGGAGCTTCAATGGAGGGTATAGCTCTTAAAGAGTGTGAATTTAATGAAAAAAAAGTATTGCTAATGGGGTCTGAGGGAAAGGGTATCTCTAAAAGAGCCAAGAGTAAAATTGATACGATGATAAAAATAGAAATGCAACGCGAATTTGACTCGTTAAACGTAAGTGCGGCAGCCGCAATTTTTATAGATAGGATGAGATAATATGACATTAAATGAGCTTATAGAGAGAGATGGAATTGAATCTGTCTCTCAATTGACTAATATATCTGTAGAGAATTTAAAGTTTTTAAGTGAAGAGAAATTTAGTAAATTAAATAGAGTTAGAGCATTGGGCTTTATTAAGATACTTGATAGAGATTATGATTTAGAGCTTGATGATTTGACCTTTAAAATTAAAGAGTATTTTGAAGATAGCGAACTTGAAATGGGAAATGAGGTGGTTGTTCTCTCTTCAGATTCACGAGATAATAACGGATTTGGATTTTTTAATTGGTTGTTGATATTAGGGTTGCTTTATGCACTTTGGTATGTTTATAATGATGGTGCTATATTTGATAAGTCTTCAATAGAGGATAGCAATAAAACCGTCTCTTTAAATGATGCTGAAGTGTTAAAAAGTGATGTGAGCGATGAAGATGCAAAGAGGGTAATAGTTAACAGCAAAATCAAAAAAGATAGCACATCTAAAGTACCCAATGCTGAAGTTGATTTAAATAATACCCAAGTGATGCCTACGGCAAAGGTTGTTAAACTTGAAGAGGTTGAGATTCAGATTGACACTCCTAAAGTGGTTGCACCTCCTGTCGTTGAAGAGGTTAATGGGACTACTGTTGAAGAGGAAGAGAAGAAGGTAGAGCTTATTTATAACTTGACCGTCAATCCAACGCGTGGAATGTTATGGTATGGATTTATCAATATTGACACAAAAGAGCGTCGAGAGTTTATGAATAAAGTATCTACTCCGTTTGAGCTTGATGGTGGTCGTTGGATTTTGGTGACAGGGCATGGTTTTGTAGATATTGTCTCTGATTTAAAGACATTGGAGATAGCAGATAGAAATAAGCACTATTTCTATATAGATAGTACAGATATTAGAGAGATTACGAGACGAGAGTTCAGAGATATGAACGGAAGACATGGTTGGTAGAACAGTGATTAGTAATCGGTTCTAAGTAAAGTAGGTTCGATTTTATCGAACAGAAAAATAGGATAAAAATAAGATAAGAAAAGGGAATGTCCAATGTTTGATGAGATACAGTTTGAAAAGATAAATAGATTACCAAAGTATATCTTTGCTGAGATAAATGATTTGAAAATGGCAGAGAGACGTAGTGGGAAAGATATTATAGATTTTTCCATGGGAAACCCTGACGCTAGAACTCCTCAGCCTATTATAGACAAGCTTTGTGAGACAGCTCAACGTGATAAAACACATGGCTACAGTGCGAGTAAAGGGATTTACAAACTTCGTTTAGCCATGAGTAATTGGTACAAAAGAAAGTACAATGTAGAGCTTGACCCTGATACAGAAGTGGTAGCAACCATGGGAAGCAAAGAGGGGTATGTGCATCTGGTTCAAGCCATCAGTAACCCTGGTGATGTGGCAATTGTTCCTGACCCTACCTATCCTATTCATTCACAAGCGTTTATCTTAGCTGGTGCAAATGTTGAGAAGATGGAGCTTAAGTTTAACGAAGAGACCTTTGAGCTTGATGAGGAGCAGTTTATTTCCGATTTGAAAAAGGCACTTGATAACTCACTGCCTCGTGCAAAATTTTTGGTACTAAACTTTCCTCATAACCCAACAACAGTAACGGTTACTCCTGAATTTTATCAAAGAATGGTCGCTTTGGCAAAAGAGGAGAGATTTTATATTATCTCCGATATCGCCTATGCCGATATCACCTTTGAGGGCTACACCACACCATCTATTTTAGAGGTAGAGGGGGCTAAAGATGTTGCCGTAGAAGCCTATACTATGTCCAAGTCTTATAACATGGCAGGTTGGCGTGTTGGGTTTGTTTGTGGAAACAAAAAGCTCATTGGTGCGTTGCAAAGTATAAAATCATGGTTGGATTATGGTATGTTTACACCTATTCAAGTAGCAGCTACAGTGGCTCTTGATGACCATCATTATGTTCCTGATGAGCAGATTATTCCTCGCTATTTAAAACGAAGAGACGTGATGTTAGAGTCGTTTGAGAAAGCAGGTTGGAAGATGGGCAGACCAAACGCTTCGATGTTTATTTGGGGTAAAATCCCTGAAAGTTGTATCCCGATGGGAAGCTTAGAGTTCTCAAAAAGATTGCTGGTTGAAGCAGGTGTGGCTGTTAGCCCAGGGATTGGTTTTGGTACTTATGGTGACCATTATGTTCGTATCGCTCTAATCGAAAATGAGAACAGAATACGACAAGCAGGACGAAACATAAGAAAATTTTTGAAAAAAGTAGATGAAGAAAACAAGAGTAAGGGGGATTAGTATGGTAAAGATAGGGATACTTGGAGTTGGAACGGTTGGGGCTAGTGTTGCCAATATTTTAGAGAAGAACGCTGATATTTTAGAGGCTAGAGCAGGTAAAAAGATAGTAGCTAAACATGGAATAGTTAAAAACATGAGTAAGGATAGAGGGGTAAACATCACTCTATCTGATGACCCAATGGATATTATCAATGACCCAGAGATAGATATCGTTGTAGAGTTAATGGGTGGTATTGATGAGCCTTATGCGTTGGTAAAAAAAGCTTTAGAGAATGGAAAAGCAGTTGTAACAGCCAACAAAGCACTCTTGGCGTATCATCGTTATGAACTTCAAGAGATAGCTGGTGACTTACCTCTTATGTATGAGGCGAGTACAGCAGGTGGAATCCCTATTATTGGAGCGTTACGCAATGGTCTAACAGCCAACCATATTGAGTCTATTCAGGGTATTATGAATGGAACAACAAACTATATGCTCACCAAGATGATAAATGAGGGTGCATTGTATGATGAGATTTTAAAAGAGGCACAAGAGCTAGGATATGCAGAGGCAGACCCAACTTTTGATGTGGGTGGTTTTGATGCCTCCCATAAGCTTCTTATCTTGGCGAGTATCGCTTATGGGATTGATGCTAAACCTGAGGATATTCTCATAGAAGGGATTGAGAATATTACCCAAACAGATGTTACGTTTGCAAAGGAGTTTGGTTATGAGATTAAACTGCTAGGAATTGCTAAAAAAGTAGAAGGTGGAGTAGAGCTTAGAGTTCATCCAACCATGATTCCAGCTTCAAGCATGATAGCAAAGGTAGATGGTGTTATGAACGCTGTATCTGTAGTTGGTGACTCTGTTGGTGAGACTATGTATTATGGAGCAGGAGCAGGTGGAGATGCTACGGCTTCAGCTGTTATAGCTGATATTGTGGATATAGTTCGTGGAAATCATGGACCGATGTTGGGCTATAAGAGAGGATTGGAGGGGAGTGGATTGGAGCTTCTTCCAGAAGATGAGATAGTGACTCGTTATTACCTAAGAATGGAAGTTGATGACCAATCAGGAGTACTTGCACAGATAACCAATGAGTTGGGTGTATTTGATATCTCCATCTCCTCTATGTTGCAAAAATCTCATAAAAATGAGAGTAGTGTAAAGCTACTATTTACTACACACTTATGCTCAGAGGCAAAAATCCAAGAGGCGATGAGTATTCTTAAAAAACTTCATTGTGTTCATGGTGATATTGCTATGATTCGAATTGAGAAGTAAAAACATATATATCTTAGACTAATCACAATTTAGATATAATCCCACGAATTTCACTAACATTTCATAAAAGTGAACTTCGTAATTTCTATTATCGAGGATATAAATGTTACTTTTTACCCCTGGACCAACTCCTGTACCTGAAGAGGTTAGACAAGCGATGGCTACCCCTACACTTCACCATAGAACCCCTGAATTTGAAGCTATTTTTAAAGAGGCTAGAGAGCGTCTTATGCGTGTTTTTGGCATGGATGAGTGTGTAATGTTGGCAAGTTCAGGAACAGGTGCAATGCAGAGTTGTGTGCTTAACTTATGTAAGAAAAAAGCCTTAACCATCAATGCAGGTAAGTTTGGTGAACGTTTTGGAAAGATAGTAACAGCTATGGGAAAAGAGCTTGTTGAGTTAAAGTATGAGTGGAACACTCCTGCCTCTTTGGATGATGTTAAAAAGGCGTTGAGTGA
>Ga0256831_1001059_pt1 | contig 14496 bp, 10 predicted proteins | sample 132544metaG_FD_189087 | JGI IMG/M metagenome (GOLD analysis project Ga0256831, IMG submission 189087) | Hydrothermal vent microbial communities from Lau Basin, Pacific Ocean - 132-544 | ecosystem: Environmental > Aquatic > Marine > Hydrothermal vents | place: Pacific Ocean: Lau Basin | collected...
GGCGGGCGCGGTGTAGCGGGCGTGGAAGTCGGCCACGTCCTCCCGCCGGATGGCCTGTATCGTCTCTACCGTGCCGTCGATGCTGCGGTGGTAGAGGTGCTCCTCGGGGTAGAGCAGTTCATCCAGGGCAATGGCGCTCATCTCGCGAGGGTTGAAGGCCCGCTCCTCCAGATCGGTGAGGTGTTCGCCCTTGGCGCGGCGGAACTCGTCGGCATCGAAGGCGGGGTGGCGAATGACATCGGCGATGATCTCCAGAAGGGCGGGAAGGTCGTCGCGCAGGGCCTTGCCGCCGAAGCTGGTGCTGTGTGCCTTCGCTTCGACGGCGAAGGCCGCCCCCATCCATTCCACGGCCTCGTAGAGGGCCTCGAACGAACGGCTCGTCGTCCCGCGTTCCATCGTGTCGGCGGTGAGCACGGCCAGTCCGGCCTTCTCCGCCGGTTCGTCCTCCGCTCCGGCGAGGTAGTAGCCGCGCACGACGACCGAGGGACTGGCGAAGTTCTCGCGCGCGAGGACGGTGATGCCGTTGTCCAGTTCGACGCGCAGGGTATCGTGGGGGCCCGGCAGGGCGCTGGCTTTCATCATCGTCCATCTCCTGCCAGATACAGGCCAACCGTGCGGTTGCGCCGCTCGAAGTAGCGGCGGGCGACCGCCTGCACCTCCTCCGCCTTCACCGCCTTCAGGCGCTGCAGGTAGTGGATGAACCAGGTGTAGTCGGCGAAGATTTCGCTGAAGCCGAGCCAGAAAGCCTGATTGGTGATGCTCTCGCTGGAGTAGGCGAAGAGGGCGCTTGCCTGACGTTTGGCCCTCTCCAATTCCCGCTCGTCGATGCCTTCTGTGGCGATGGCCTTGATTGCCTCGAGGATGAGCGGCTCGATCTCGTCGGGGTGGTGGCCGTTGTGGAGCGTGGCGTGCAGGTGGAAGAGGCCGGGATCGATCATCGGGATGATCTGGGCGCTGACATCGACGGCCAGTTCGCTTTCGACCAGGGCGCGGTAGAGCCGACTGGTGTGATTGGTGAGGCCGCCACCGACGAGTGTCGCGGAGCCGCCCGCGAGGACGGCGGCGAGGATCGTCAGCGGGTAGATGGCCTCGTCGGTGGCCGGAGGGATGTGATAGGCCATCGAGAGGAGATCGGTGCCGCCTTCGCCCTCGACGGTAACGCGCCTTTCGCCGCGCTGGGCCGGTTCGACGGCGTGGACGGCGGGCGGGTCCTCTCCGGCGGGAATGGGCGCGAAGTAGCGTTCGATGATGCGCAGCATCTCACCGGCGTTGAAGTCGCCCGCCGCGGCGATGATGGCGTTGTTGGGAATGTAGTAGCGGCGGTAATGGGTGTAGAGGTCGTCGCGCCCCATCGCCTGCAGGTCGCAAAGATGGCCGATGGTCTCGTAGCGGTAAGGGTGGACGTGGTAGGCGGTCGCCGTCAGCGCCTCGCCGAGGAGGAAGCCGGGGTTGTTTTCCGCTCCCTGCCGCTCGCTGATGATCACGGTGCGTTCGGATTCCACGTCTTCCTCGCGGAAGAGCGCGTGGGTCATCCTGTCCGATTCGATCTCCAGCGCCAGCATCACCTTGGCCGCGGGGAGGGTGGTGTAGTAGGCGGTGAAGTCGTACCAGGTCATCGCGTTGAAGTAGCCGCCCTCTCGCGCGATGGCGCGGTCCATCGTACCGAGGGGCCATTGGCGGCTGCCTTTGAACATCATATGCTCCACCCAGTGGGAAACCCCCGTGATTCCCAGATGCTCGTTGCGGCTGCCGACGCGGTACCAGACCCAGAAGCTGATCACCGGGGCTGTGTGGCTTTCCTGCAGGAGGACGAGAAGGCCGTTATCCAGCGTCGTCTTCAACAGGTTCACAATTGATCGACCTCCGCCTCGTGAGATGAGCGCTGCGCTTTCTTCTTCATTCGCCGCATAAAACGCGCCTCGTCGATGATGAACCGTTCGTGCTCGCAGGTGCCGATCGGTTCCACCTCGTCCCATGCCTCGATGCGGAAGCGCAGGCGCTGCCCGTCGATGGCGACCAGTTCGGCGCGGACGCGCACCTCCATCCCGACCGGCGTAGCGGCCAGGTGCCGCATATCGATCCGCGTCCCGACGACGCTTTCGCCGGGCCGCAGGTGAGGGCGGCAGATGGCCTGCGCGGCATTTTCCATCAGGGCGATGAGGTGGGGCGTGCTCAGTACGGGGACGAGGCCGCTTCCGTAGTGGGCCGCCGTATCCGATTCCCGGACGATGTGGCGGATTTCCGCCGTCATGCCGACTTCGAGCGTCATAGCCGTCCTTTCGTTCGTGAGTTTAGCCAAGCTGTGGCAGAATGAAAGCCCACAGGGCGTACCAGTCCCAAAGGTAGAGCGTCGAGACGATGGCTGCGTCCCAGAAGGGCCGCCAGCCCCGGTGGCTGCGGGCGATGAGGAGCAGCACGAGCATCGCCGTCCCCATCTCCACCAGGCTCCAGCGCGGAATGTGCCCGTGGAGCACGCCCCACGCGCCAAGGGCCAGCATCATCAGCGCCAGTATCGCCGCCGTTGCTTTGGCCAGCCGCTTCTCGCTCAGCCGGTGCAGGCCCACGGCCATTGCCATCATCAGCGCCGGCAAGGCGGGGAAGAGGTAGCGTCCCTGGTGCTGGACGAAAGTTACATTGTACCCTACGTAGAGGAGGCATGTCAAGAGGGCCTCGCTGCCGAGGAGGATGAGCGCATCCCGGCGACGCGGGGAGAGGCCGCGGCGCAGCCCGTCGAGGAAGGCAACCAGGGCACCCCAGCCGCTCAAAGCGGTGAGGATGGCCGCCGCCCGGTACAGCCGCCGATCCATCACGACCCCCATCCAGCCGAACTGTCCCCAGAACGATTGGAAGGTGGTGATCGCCGCCCGCTCGAGCAGCGCCACGGCCCCCATCGAGGCCAGCCACTCCCGCGTGCGGGGCTGCCCGACGACGACCTGCGCGTGGCGTATCTGACCGGTGATGTCCGGCCAGCCGTACACGGCGAGGTTCCGCGCCCACCACAGTCCGCCGAGGAGGAGGGCCGGCAGGAGCATATGGCCGACCTGGCGGGCCGTTGTCCGCCAGCCGAAGCTGCCCCGCCGCTTGCGCAGGAGGATGAGGAGCGGCAGCAGGGGGAGGGTGATGTAGCCCGTTCCTTTGGTGAGGAGGGCGAGGCCGGTGAGGAGGCCGACCGTCCACGGCGAGGCGGCTCCGCGCAGGTAGCGCATCGCCGACCAAAGCCACAGGGCCAGCAGGGCGATCTCGGCAGCATCGTTATTCACCCCCGCAGTGATGGCGACGTACTGCGGCACGAAGGCCATCAGCCCGCCGACGAAGAGGGGCATCCCGGCCTCGTCGCCGGTAACCTCCTCCGCGAGGCGCATCGTGGCATAGACGGCCACCGCGCCGAAGAGGAGCGTGACCAGGCGGAGGAGACGGAGCGAACCGCCGCCGAGCAGGTAGAAGGGGACGAGGAACAGGTAGTACAGAGGAGGCTGATGATCCTCGTAGGTCAGCGTGCGCACGGTGAGATTGGGCGGGAAGTGCTCCGCCGTCAGGCGCTCCAGGTACGCCTGGTCGTAGTCGCCCCGTTCCAGCACCGGCAGACGGTGTTCCTCGGCAAGCTGGCGGATGTAGTTGTAGTGCGCCGGTTCGTCGGGCACCTGCCAGGCCGGGGTGAGCATGGCGTAGGTGCTTCCTACGATGAGATAGGCGAGGATGAGGATGAGGCGCAGCTTGCGCGATACGTTCATTCGGCGGCCTCGTAGAAATGTGGCGTAAGGAAGGGCGCAAGGGCCATCATCAGCAGATGCTCGTAGGCCTCGGTGCGGGTGAGCAGGCCGTCCGTGAGAACGCCGATAGCTCCGCCGTGCTGCTTGGTGCCTCGTGCGCCCGAGAGGTGATCGATCGCCGTGCCCAATTCCACGCCCCGGCGCACTTCTGCGGCCACGGCAGGAGGGAGGAGCAGGTTCTCGCCGCTTGCGGTGCTCAATCGCCCATCCGGTCCGACGACGGCGCACCAGGCCGAGGTGTAGAGGTCGCCGCTTACGTCCAGCAGGCCGCCTTCGAAGCCGATGCCCCATGCGCAGCCGGTGCGCCGTCGTGCTTCAAGAGCGCGTTGGATTGCCCCGCGGCGGGTCTGCTCGTCGCCCCACGGCTGGGCGGGTACGCCGCTTTCCACCTCGACGGCCTGGACGGTGATGGCCGCGCGGCAGAGGCGGGTAAAGACGGCTTGTGTCGAGGCGACCTTGACGGGGTTGTGTGAGCCGACGGCAATGCATTGGGGTCGAGGACAGAGCTTCGCCGAATCTGCCATTGTGCCTCCTGGAAGGTGAGTATATCGGCAGCGGCAAGGATGTCAACGAAAGAATCGATCGACAATGTGGACAGAAAGGCAAAAGCGGGACATTGCGCCCCGCTTTTGCTCTGGCGGAGAGGGTGGGATTTGAACCCACGGAGCCTTTCGGCTCACGCGCTCTCCAGGCGCGCGCATTAGGCCAGACTATGCTACCTCTCCTCGCGCAGCGGCCAGATTATAGCACGAAGCCGTCGATTTGACAACCGGGCCGTTGTCGGTATGCTACGTTCATCCTGAGGGCGCTTAACTATTCTGTAAGGTTCCCGTAACACTGTTGCAACATTGGCTTTTCTGGGGTATAATTTTCGTTAGGAGTGCCGATGGAGGCTTGGCTGGCGCGGTATATCCCGACCTGGATGCTTGAGTGGATCAAGGTGTATGTGCTCCCCTTCCTCAAGCTCCAGGGAAGGAACTTCGTACTCGCGCTTTCGAAGGGCGTTCTGGATACGTTGCTTTTCATCGGTCTTCCCCTCGTCGTGAGTGTCGGCAGTCAAGTCATTTGGAACGGGCGGTACGATCTTTTACCGGAGCAGCAGGTCGTTGTGGAGGAATGGGCCGGTGTGGCCAGTCTCATCGCCTATGTCGAGGATGTGCCGCCGGTCGTTCCTCTCGTGCTGTGGTACAAGGAGGGTGGCTTGCAGGCGGAGAACCCGGCCAATTGTGAGGGCATTATGGGGCTGTACACGGCGGTGAACAGCGGTGAATTGCCCTGCTTCGCGCCGGGGCCGCTTTCGCCGGAGGAGGTGGCCGCGCAACTGCGGATGGGAACTCGGGTCTTCAAGAGTTACTGCCCGGAGATTCACTTCACGACTACCGATCCCGATCTCATCAAGCGCTGTTATCTTTACTACAACGCCGGACCGCGCACGCAGATGAACCCCGATGATTCGGCCTACGTGATGAACGGCTACGATGCGGCGCATCAGGATATGCTCCACACCGATGTCGGCGGGAGGACGAGGCGTATCAAGGCGTTGGGGGCATGGCCGGTGCACCTGGCCATCCAGGCGCAGCTCGCGCAGATGAGCGAGGAGGACGGAGCGTCGCTTCCCTTCGTTCGAGCACCTCTCATGCTGGCGCAGGAGGAGGTCGATCACTTGTGGGCGATCACCCTCAACGGCGAGCCGCTCCCTGCAGCCGAGCAGGCACAGGCCCGGCGCTGTCGCCATCCTTTGCTGGATGTCTGTCTCGTCGCTCCGCCTGCGGGCGAGGAGGATGCATTGCGGCCTGCGCTCTCTCCGTTGCTGAAGCCGCCGACGCACCCGACCTCGGTTCAATGCACGCTCCTGCCGGGCGTGGATTTGGTAACCGACCAGGACTCCCTGGTTGTCGCTCCGATGGACGGCTACCTGCATCGTTACAGTGATGAGTTCGGACATCTCGCCATTCGTATCGAGAACGAGCGATGGACTGTATGGCTAACCGGTCTGCGCTCGTACATCGCCGGGGAAGGCGACGTCGTCGCCGGTCAGCCGATCGCCGCCATCGGTGGAGGGAGAAATTTGCATTACGCTGTTTTCAGCGAAGTCAGCAAGGGCTTTGTCGATCCCCTGGCTTGTATGCCGGAGGGCTATTGCCCGCCGGAGCACTGAATTTCAAAGGAGGCGATTATGGATCTGTTGAAACTGCTACCGTTCATTCTGCTGGGCATCGGGTTCTTTTGGGCTTTATGGCTGGTCTTCAAGCGCGATCTGTTGGGGCAGAACTTGTGGAAGCTCATTAGCTACTTCATCGGCGTATGGCTCACCTTTATCATCATCGGCTGGCTGGTGGATACCTTCATCCCCCAGTGGACGGCGCAGAGGTTAGTCAACACACGCAACTCGCAGGACGTACAGACCATCGAGCAGGTAGGGCACGAGATCTGGTCGGAGGCTATGTCCTCCCAGCCGGTACTGGAGAGGCCCACGCTGGTGACCAATCCGACCCAGCCTGCCCCCACCGCCGAGGTAACCGTTGAACCGGCACCGACCGGCAGCCCCATCGTGCCCACCGAGAGCACCACCCTGAGCGGGCAGAGCGTCCAGGGGCAGGTGTACGTCGTGCAGCAAGGGGACACCCTCTATAGCATCGCCCGTACCCACGGGGTCTCCGTGGATGCGATCAAGCAGGCGAACGGGCTGACGAGCGACGAAATCTACATCGGTCAACAACTGATCATCCCGGCACCGTGAGCGACGAGAGTAGACAACAGCCTGAACAGGATGCCGCCACTCGGCCGATACCGCGCACCTTGGAGCGGGGGCTGAAGGGTGCGTGGTGGCGTCTTGTCGATAGCATCCTGCCGGAAATTCACTATCTGGAAGGGGAGACGAAGCAGTTGGAGATCCGCATGGCTCCCTATCGCTGGCGGATCCCCATCTGGATATTGCGTATCTCGATCGTTGTCCTCATCCTCGCGCTTGCCGCGGCGGCGGTGGGGTATTTCCTCCGCTGGTCCACCTATGTCGTCTACACAACCCTGGCGATCGCGCTCCTCGCCGCAGGGATGATCTTCGTCCAGTTGGACAACCTGTTGCTCTACGAACAGTGGCGGTTCATCCTCACTGACAAGCGCATCATCCTCGTGACGCCTGACCCGGACCGTCACGGCTTTGCCGATGCCATCTACTTGAAGCGGGGCAAGATTCAGGTCCTGGACACCAACTGGGCCAGGCATCCCTTCTGGGGACTTTTCCAGGCCATCGACGGCTCGCGGGACGTGATGCTCAGTATGAGCGGCTACGAGTTCAAGGAGAAGGGCGCACAGGTCAAAGGCGGCCTGCGTTTCCCCGATGTAACGCCCGAGGACATTCTCAAACTGGAGCAGTTGATCTTCGGTTGAGGGCGGTTGGGGGTAGAGGAGCGGCAGCCGATGTTGCCGCTCCTTTGCTTTGTCCCGTTAATCCAATTCTAATCACTCGATGTTATAATCGCGGCAGATGAGCGGGCGATTGAAGATGGCCGATCCCTCTGCTCGTCCGGCAGGCGATAGGGTACGAGACGGGCGAGCAGAGTCTTCGATGTTCTCAAGGAGGGACAATGTTACCCTGGTTCAATATGCAGGATCAGAATTTCGATGAATTGTTAAAAGATATGCCGGAGGAGCTACCGATTCTGCCACTGCGGAATACGGTCGCTTTTCCTTACATCGTGATGCCCCTGGCGGTGGGCATACCGCGTTCCATCAAGTTGATCGAGGAGGCGGAACGCAGCGGCAAGCGCATCATCGGCCTGGTAGCGATGAAGGACCCTTCGATCGAGGTGCCCGGCCCCGATGAGGTCCACCAAGTGGGGACGGTGGCCGTCATCCACCGCGTGATGAAGGGGCAGGACGATACGCTGACCGTCTTCATCCAGGGCCTGGAGCGCTTCCGTATCGAAAGTTGGACGGCAACCGAACCTTATCTCAAGGCGCGGGTCAAGCTGGCACCGGACAAGGTGGAGCACTCCCTGCTGGAAGAGGCCCTGCGGCGCAGTCTGATCGACGTTTCGACGAAGCTGGCTGCGATGATGCCTCAGTTCCCGGAAGAGGCCGTTAACTTCATCCAGCAGTTGGAGGATTCGCGTCTCCTCGTCTATCTCCTGGCCTCCAATATGCGTATCGGTATGGAGGATGCGGAGAAGATTCTGGAGATGGACACGCTGGCCGAGAAAATGGAGTACCTGATGCAGGTGCTGACGCGCGAACTGGAAGTGCGCGAGATCGGTCAGCAGATTCAGGAGAAGGCGAAGGAGGAGATCGAAAAGTCGCAGCGGGAGTACTATCTCCGTCAGCAGATGGAGGCCATCCGCCGCGAGTTGGGAGAGGGTGAGGACGCCGCCCGCGAGGTGGAGGAGTACCGCAAGAAGATCGAAGCGTGCGGCATGACCGAGGAGGCCCGCGAAGAGGCGCTCCGCGAACTGCGCCGTCTGGAGCGGATGCCGCCGCAGGCCGCCGAGTACTGGGTCATCAAGACCTATCTCGACTGGCTGACCAGCCTCCCGTGGGACAAGGAGACCGAGGATAACCTGGACATCGCCTATGCCCGCCGCGTGCTCGACGAGGATCACTACGATCTGGAGGACGTGAAGGAGCGCATTCTGGAGTTCCTCGCCGTGCGCAAGCTGCGTGCCGAGCGCGAGCAGCAGATCGAAGCATCGGCTGCCGAGAGCGAGGCCGAAGCAGAGCAGGAGCAGGGGAGTGCCTCCCTCGACTTGCAAGGACGGCACGACGAGGCTATGGGCGCGATCCTCGCCTTCGTCGGGCCGCCCGGGGTGGGGAAGACCTCGCTCGGACGTTCCATCGCGCGGGCACTGGGCCGCCGCTTCACGCATATGAGCCTGGGCGGTATCCACGATGAGGCAGAGATCCGCGGCCACCGCCGCACCTACATCGGCGCGATGCCCGGACGCATCATCCAGGCTATCAAGCGGGCCGGGGTGAAGAACCCTGTCTTCATGCTCGACGAGGTGGACAAGATCGGCGCGGACTGGCGCGGCGATCCCTCCTCGGCGCTGCTGGAGGTGCTCGACCCGCAGCAGAACCACGCCTTCCGCGACCACTACCTGGACGTGGACTTCGACCTGAGCAAGGTGCTCTTCATCTGCACCGCGAACACGACGACGACGATTCCGGCCCCCTTGCTCGACCGGATGGAGTTGATCGCCATCGACGGCTACACGGAATACGACAAGCTGCACATCGCCCGGCAATACCTCGTGCCGCGGCAGGTGCGATTGAACGGCCTGCTGCCGGAAGAGATCGAATTCACCGAGGAGGGCCTGCGGGCCATCATCCGCGATTACACCCGCGAGGCCGGCGTCCGCCAGTTGGAACGGGAGATCGGCAAGGTCTGCCGCAAGGTGGCGACCCGCGTCGCCGAGGGGACCCTGCAGGAGAAGATGGTCATCACACCGGAGCAGGTGCGCGAATTCCTCGGCAAGCCGCGTTACCGCTTCGAAGCCGCGTTGCGCGTCGAGCGACCCGGCGTCGCCACTGGCCTGGCGTGGACGCCGACCGGCGGCGAGGTGCTCTTCGTCGAAGCCACCTCCATCCCCGGCAAGGAGGGGCAGCTCATCCTCACCGGCAAGCTGGGGGAGGTGATGCGCGAATCGGCGCGGATTGCCCTCAGCTACGTGGAGGCGCACGCGGAGGAGCTGGGCATCGATCGCGAGGAGCTCAAGGGCAAGATCCATCTGCACGTGCCCTCCGGCGCGGTGCCCAAGGATGGCCCTTCCGCGGGAGTAACGCTGATCACGGCGCTCGTCTCGCTCTTCACCGGGCGCACCGTCCGCCCCGACGTGGCGATGACCGGCGAGATCACCCTGCAGGGGCAGATTCTCCCCGTGGGCGGGCTGAAGCGGAAGCTGCTCGCGGCGCACCGGGCGGGCATCAAGAAGGTACTCGTGCCCAAGCTGAACGAGGCCGATCTGGACGACCTGCCGGAGGCCGTGCGCGACGAGATCGAGATCGTCCTCGTGGAGGATGTGCGGGAGGTGCTGCAAGAGGCCCTCACGCCGCCGGAAACCGCCTCGGGAGAGGAGGACGAGGGTACGGAGACGGCGTAGCCGATGCGGCAAGAGGAAGGCTCCGGAGTTCTGCTCCGGAGCCTTTGGCATTGGCCCGCCCGCGGGAGCTTTTGCCTCCGCCGAAAAAGGGACTAAACTATGGGCGAAGGCGGTTTGAACCGCCACTTCATTCATCATCCAGAAAGGAGCAACTGATGAACATCGGCATTCCCAAGGAGCGATTGGTTGGCGAACATCGTGTGGGATTGACGCCGGCCGGCGTCGGCTTGTTGGCGAAGGCGGGGCATACCTGCTTTGTCGAAAGCGAGGCCGGCTCGGCGGCGGGCTTCGACGACTACGACTACGAGCGCCAGGGGGCGACCATCGTCCACGAGGGCGCGGAGGTCTACCAGCGTGCCGATATGGTGCTCAAGGTGCAGCGTCCGATGGGCGAGGAGATCGATTGGATGCGCGAGGGGCAGATCATCCTCGGCTTCCTCGGTCTGATGGCCGCGCCCAGGGAGGAACTGGAGCGCGTCCTGCAGCACCGTGTGACGATGATCGCTTACGAGATGGTCTCCTACGATGGCCGACACTTCCCTATCCTCACCCCGATGAGCGAGGTCGCCGGACGGCTTGCTCCCGCCATCGCCGGAACGCTGCTGATGCAGCAGAATGGAGGGCGCGGCATCCTGCTCAGCGGCGTGCCGGGCGTCTCCGCCGGTGATGTCGTCATCCTGGGGGCGGGCGCATTGGGGACGAGCGCGGCGCGTGCCTTCATCGGCCTGGGGGCGAAGGTCTTCGTCCTCAGCCCGCGGCTGGAACAGCTACGCCAGATCGATGCCCTTTTCCAGGGGCGGGTTACGACGATGGTCTCGCACGATTTCAATATCGATCGCACCGTTCGCTTTGCCGATGTCGTGATCGGTGCCGTGCGCGTGCCGGGTAAACGTCCTCCTGTGCTCATCACCCGCCAGATGCTCCGTTCGATGCGCAAAGGGTCGGTGATCCTCGACTTTTCCATCGACCACGGCGGCTGTGTGGAAACGAGCCGTCCGACGACGCTGGAGACCCCGACCTTCGTGGAGGAGGATGTCGTTCACTATTGCGTCCCCAATGTTCCCGGTGCCGTGCCGCGTACCTCGACCCACGCCTTCAACAATGCAGCCTGGCCTTACATCCGGGCACTGGTCGAGCGGGGGCCGGTTACGGCCATCGCGCAGGATGAGGCGCTGAAACGGGCGACGGTCATTCGGCACGGCGACATTCTCGACGCCGAACTGGCCGCGATGATGTAGGAGGAGCGATGAGCTGGCAGCAGGACTATCGTCGGAAGGTGGTCAGCGCGGAGGAGGCGATCGCGGCGACGGTGCGATCGGGCATGCGCATCTTCCTCACGAGCAACTGCAGCGTTCCCTACGCGCTGGTCGATGCGTTGATCGCCTACGCGCCGCAGGTGGAGGATGTGGAGATCGCCCAGGCGTTGACGGTCGGGCCGCCGACGTGGGCCGCGCCCGAACTGGACGGTCATCTCCGCTCCAACCTGCTCTTCATCGGCGGCAACCTGCGCAAGGCCGTCTGGGAAAAGCGGGCCGACTACACACCGGTGCTCCTTTCCGAATTCCCCCTGCTTTTCAAGAAGGGCGTGCTGCCGATCGACGTGGCCTTTGCACACCTTTCGCCCCCCGACGAGCAGGGATTCTGCTCCTTCGGCCTGGAAACGGGGCTGGCGAAGACGCCGGTCGAGTCGGCGAAGGTCATCATCGCGCAAATCAACCCGCAGATGCCCTACATCGGCGGGAATACCTTCATCCACGTCAGCAAGCTGGACTACATCGTGGAGGCCGACCAGCCGTTGCAGGGGTTCCAGATGGCGGAGAACCCGGATGATCCGGTTACCGAAGGCATTGCCCAACACATCGCCGAGTTGATCCCCGACGGCGCGACGCTGCAGATGGGCATCGGCGCGGTGCCCGATACCGTGCTCCGCTACCTGGAGGGCAAGAAAGACCTCGGCATCCATACCGAGCTTTTCTCCGACGGCGTGATGCACCTGGTGGAAAAGGGGATCATCACCGGCGCGCGCAAGACGCAGCACAAGGGCAAGATCACCGCGGGCTTCATCCTCGGCTCCAGGCAACTGTACGATTGGGTGGACGGCAACCCGCTCGTAGAGCTCTACCCCACGGAGTACATCAACGACCCGTGCGTCATCGGGCGGAACTACCGTCAGGTGGCGATCAACAGCGCCATCGAAGTCGATCTGACGGGACAGGTCTGCGCCGACAGCATCGGGCCGAAGCTCTTCAGCGGTGTCGGCGGGCAGATCGATTTCATCTACGGCGCGAGCCGCTCCGAGGGCGGCGTGCCCATCATTGCGCTGCCGAGCACGGCCAAGGGCGGCACCATCAGCCGCATCGTGCCCATGCTCAAGGAGGGGGCGGGCGTCGTGACGACGCGCAATCACATCCACTGGGTCGTGACCGAGCACGGCGCGGTCAACCTCTACGGCAAGAGCATCCGTGAGCGCGTCGAGGGGTTGATCGGCATCGCCCATCCCGACTTCCGTGCCGAGTTGCGCAAGGCCGCCGAGAAGCTGGGCTACATCTGAAATCGGACGGGCGAGGCGGGGTGGGCCGGTCCCACCCCGCCTTGTGCATGCCCGCGCTGCAGTGGTGCACCCTCTCTCTTTCGTGGTATAATCGAAACGAGGGGGGCCTCGCAGAGACGAGCCTCTCTTTCCCCTTTGTGAAACGAAAGGAGACAATGGTCGGTTTCCTGAAGAAGCTCTGGGACGGCAATGCCCGCAAGATAGCACGTTATCAGAAGCGGGTCGAGGAGATCAACGCTCTCGAGCCGGACTTCCGGAAGAAGTCGGACGAGGAACTGCGGAACGTGCGGGATCGTCTGCGGGAGCGGCTGGAAGGCGGGGAGACGCTGGACGCCCTCTTGCCGGAAGCCTTCGCCGCCGTGCGCGAGGCCGGTCGCCGCACGATTGGACTGCGCCACTACGATGTCCAGCTCATCGGCGGAATGATCCTCCACGAGGGCAGGGTCGCCGAGATGCGCACGGGGGAAGGCAAGACCCTCGTCGCCACGCTGCCCCTCTTCCTCAATGCGCTGACGGGGCGCGGCGCTCACCTCGTAACGCCCAACGATTATCTGGCCAAGTTCGGCGTGCAGTGGATGGGGCCGATCTATCACGCCCTCGGCGTCAGCGTGAGCGTGATCCAGTCGGGGAAGGGACGCCCTGATGAGGCTTCCTTTCTCTACGACCCGACCTACACCTCCGATGATGACCGCTACCAGTACCTGCGCCCCATCACCCGCCGCGAGGCCTATCAGGCCGACATCACCTACGGGACGAACAACGAGTTCGGCTTCGACTACCTGCGCGACAACATGGTGCACGATCTCTCGCAGTGTGTGCAGCGCGAGTTGGCGTATGCCATCGTCGATGAGGTGGACAGCATCCTCATCGACGAGGCGCGGACGCCGCTCATCATCTCCGGCCCTGCCGAAGAATCCTCGGAACTGTACCGCACATTCGCGCAGCTCGTCCCGCGGCTGCGCCGCGATGAGGATTACGAGGTCGATGCGAAGACCCAGGTCGTGATGCTCAACGAGGAGGGCATCTCCAAGGTTGAGCGGATGTTAGGCATCCCGGAAGACGAGAGCATCTACGATCCGCAGCATGCCCATATGCTTCCCTACCTGGATAACGCGCTGCGGGCCAAGGAGTTCTTCCACCGCGACAAGGAGTACGTCATCCGCGATGGGGAGATCATCATCGTCGATCAGTTCACCGGTCGGCTGATGTTCGGGCGGCGCTACTCCGAGGGGCTGCATCAGGCCATCGAGGCGAAGGAAGGGGTCAAAATCCGTCGCGAATCGCTGACCTACGCGACGATCACCTTCCAGAACTTCTTCCGAATGTACGAGAAACTGGCCGGGATGACGGGCACGGCGGCGACGGAGGCCGAGGAACTGCACCAGATCTACGATCTCGATGTGGTCGTCCTCCCGACCAACGTCGAGTACCGCGCCCAATTCGGCGATTTGCGCGTGCGCGAGGTGCCCGCCGCGGAGAGCGGCGTCGATTTCGCCGGTGTCCTGCAGGGGACGGATTACCCCGTCACGGTCTACGACGGGCGCGACGAGCGCTACTACCGCCGCCTGGACCTGCCCGACCAGATCTACAAAACGGAGGCGGCCAAGTTCCGCGCCGTCATCGATGAGATCGAGCGGGTGCACAAGGCCGGGCGTCCCGTCCTCGTGGGGACGACGGCCATCGAAACCTCGGAGCGGCTCTCGCGCCTGCTGCGTCGGCGCGGCATTCCGCACAACGTGCTCAACGCCAAGTACCACGAGAAGGAAGCGGTGATCATCGCCCAGGCCGGGCGTCCGGGCGCGGTTACCATCGCGACGAATATGGCCGGTCGTGGCGTAGATATCCTCCTCGGCGGCAATGCGGAAAACCTGGCCCGCGAGGCGATGCGCAAGGAGGGGCTGGACCTGCTGCAGATACGCTCCGCCGACTGGGACGAGGCGCTGAAGATGGCGCGGCGGGGAGAGAACCCGACGAGGCGCTTCCCGGAGCGCTGGGCCGAGATTCTGCGCGACAAGGTTCGTCAGTGCGAGGCCGATCGCGAGCAGGTCTATCGGCTGGGCGGGCTGCACGTCATCGGCAC
>Ga0256831_1001060_pt1 | contig 14482 bp, 13 predicted proteins | sample 132544metaG_FD_189087 | JGI IMG/M metagenome (GOLD analysis project Ga0256831, IMG submission 189087) | Hydrothermal vent microbial communities from Lau Basin, Pacific Ocean - 132-544 | ecosystem: Environmental > Aquatic > Marine > Hydrothermal vents | place: Pacific Ocean: Lau Basin | collected...
ATATAATAGAAATTAGGTATAAAGTACAACTTTATTTTTTGATAGTTTGTATAAGTTTTTGCTTATAATAAAGCTTAGTGAATACTTAACTTTGAGCCATTTTAAGTATTTTAATTCAATAGCTTAATACCTAGGAAATAATACAAATTCTAAGTTTTATAATTTTTTTTATTACTAATAATATTCCTGAATATTGATAATTGTCAATCAAGCCATTTAATAGAACAACCCATGCTGGGAATTTGTTCTGTGGGTCCTATGCCTGATTGAGCAATTTGCTTCATTGCTTCAAATAAGTCACGTTTGACACCTTCTGGTGCCGTATCTTTTCGTGAGGCGTCTAAACGGCCTCGGTATTGCAATTTAAGGCTCTTGTTATAACCAAAAAAATCTGGCGTGCAGACAGCACCATATTGCTTGGCTACTTTTTGCTTAGAATCTAATAGATAAGGAAATGAAAATGCTAAAGATTGGGCTAGTTTTTTCATGTTTTCAGGGGAATCTTCATCATATTGTGTGGCATCATTTGACATAATAGCAACACTATTAATGCCCAATGATTTTAGCTCTAAAGTATCTCGTATTAAACGTTTAAGTATGGCCTTAACATAAGGGCAGTGATTACAAATAAACATCACTAATAAGCCATTTTCACCACAGCATTTTTTTAGATCCCACAATTCTCCGCTGGTATCAGGCAGTGAAAAATCAATAGCAGGCTGATTAAAATCACAAATAGGCGATTGTAGACTGACCATTTAGAGACCCCGTATATTTTTTAGGTTAAAATTGTGCGCTTATCATATCACTAAAAACTATGAATTTTATTCAACTTATCATTCATTTTCTTTAAAATATATAAAGTTAGACCAATAAGGTCTAAAATTATGGGTTAATAATTAGTTAAATAATAGGAATTATTATGGCCAATAGCCACTTGTTTACCTCTGAATCTGTTTCCGAAGGGCACCCCGATAAAGTTGCTGATCAAATATCTGATGCGATTCTTGATGCAATTTTAAGTGAAGATAAAGCTGCCCGTGTCGCTTGTGAAACAATGATAAATACCGGTATGGTTGTTATCGCAGGTGAAATAACAACCTCTTCTTATATTGATATGCAACAAGTGGTACGAAACACGATTAAAGAAATTGGCTATAACCATTCTGATATGGGTTTTGATTATCGTTCTTGTGCCGTATTAACGTGTATTGATAAGCAGTCGGCTGATATTGCTATGGGCGTTGATGTGACAGATAGCCACGAACAAGGTGCCGGTGATCAAGGCCTCATGTTTGGTTATGCGAGCAATGAAACAGATGTACTCATGCCCGCTCCTATTACTTATGCTCACCAACTCGTTAAACGCCAAGCAGAGGTAAGAAAATCAGGTTCTTTAAACTGGTTACGTCCAGATGCTAAAAGTCAGGTGACCTTTCGCTATGAAAATAATGTACCAGTGGGTATTGATGCTGTTGTTTTGTCTACCCAACATGATGCTGATATTGCTATTGATACTTTACGAGAAGCTGTTATGGATGAGATTATTAAACCCATCCTGCCAGAAAAATGGTTAAGCAAAGACACTAAATTTCATATTAATCCAACAGGACGTTTTGTTATTGGCGGGCCTGTGGGCGATTGTGGTTTAACAGGACGTAAAATTATTGTTGATACTTATGGTGGTATGGCACGTCATGGAGGAGGGGCTTTTTCGGGTAAAGATCCTTCTAAAGTTGATCGCAGTGCCGCTTATGCGGGTCGCTATGTTGCTAAAAACATTGTTGCTGCAGGTTTGGCTGAGCGCTGTGAAATACAGGTGTCTTATGCTATTGGCGTGGCACAACCCACATCGATTTCAGTCAACACCTTTGGGACAGCAAAAATTAGTGATGAAAAGCTGGTTGCTCTGATTAACGAACATTTTGATTTGCGTGCCGGTGGTTTAGTTAACATGCTGGATCTATTACGTCCTATCTATAGAACAACGGCAGCTTATGGCCATTTTGGTCGTGATGAGGCGGGATTCAGCTGGGAAAAAACCGATAAGGCAGAGGCTCTGAAGTTAGCAGCGGGCATTTAGATTAACCATTAAGTGGCTTAATTGAGATATTGCTAAGCCAGAAAATAGAATAGACATATAATTAGGGATCAGAATGAGTACATTTACAGATTATAAAGTAGCTGATATCAGTCTTGCTGAATGGGGACGCAAAGAAATTGCCATGGCTGAAGTTGAAATGCCGGGGCTAATGGCTTTACGAGAAGAGTATAAAGATAAAAACCCTTTAGCAGGCTGTCGTATTATGGGCAGTATTCATATGACCATTCAGACAGCCGTACTAATAGAGACATTGGTTAATTTAGGTGCTGAGGTACGTTGGGTTTCTTGTAATATCTTTTCTACTCAAGATCATGCCGCCGCTGCTATTGCTGCGCAAAATATCCCTGTTTTTGCTTGGAAAGGTGAAACCATTGAAGAATACTGGTGGTGTACTGAGCAGGCATTGATGTGGCCTGATGGTAAATTAGCTAATATGATCCTAGATGATGGCGGTGATGCAACATTATTGGTACATAAAGGTGTTGAATTTGAAAAAGCCGGTGCTATCCCTGCAACTAAGGCTGATGATAATGAAGAATATCAGGCCATATTAGACGTATTACGCAGGACAATTAAACCCAATGCAACAATATGGCAAGATATCGCAGGCAGTATTAAAGGTGTGACTGAAGAAACCACAACAGGTGTGCACCGCCTCTATGAAATGCAGGAAAAAGGTGAGTTATTATTCCCTGCTATGAATGTGAATGACTCTGCTACCAAATCTAAATTTGATAACCTTTATGGCTGTCGTGAATCCTTAATTGATAGTATTAAACGGGCAACCGATGTCATGATTGCCGGTAAAATCTGTGTCGTTTTAGGTTATGGCGATGTCGGTAAAGGCTGTGCTCAAGCCTACCGAGGCATGGGGGCAACCGTTTGGGTAACGGAAATTGATCCCATTTGCGCCTTACAGGCCGCAATGGAAGGCTATCGTGTTGTTGATATGAACGAAGTCGCTTCTATGGGGGATATTTTTGTTACCACAACAGGTAATGTCAATGTCATTAACCATGATCATATGGCCGCCATGAAGAATGAAGCCATTGTGTGTAATATTGGCCACTTTGATTCTGAAATTGATATTGCTTCTCTGGAAAAATATGAATGGGAAGAAATTAAACCTCAGGTTGATCATGTTATTTTCCCCGATGGTAAGAAAATTATTATTCTAGCTAAAGGCCGTCTAGTCAATCTTGGTTGTGCCACAGGACATCCTAGCTTTGTCATGTCAGCCTCTTTTACTAATCAGGTAATGGCACAAATTGAATTTTTTACTAATGCTCAAGCCTATGAAAATAAAGTCTATATATTACCTAAGATACTGGATGAGAAAGTCGCTCACCTCCACTTAATGAAAATTGGTGCTAAGCTGACCCAACTTTCTAAGGAGCAGGCCGATTACATTAATGTACCTCAAGAAGGCCCTTATAAAGCCGATCACTACCGTTATTAAAACCGTTCTGACTACTATTAATTTACTTAAAGTGCATAGATGACTATGAGTTCACAAACACAGCCCATTAGTTTTGAATTTTTTCCAACAAAAACACCAGAAGGTGCCACTAAGCTTGCGCTGGTTCGTGAGCAATTAAGTGTGCTCAAACCACACTACTTTTCGGTGACCTATGGTGCTGGTGGCAGTACTCAGGAAGGCACCATTAATACAGTCAAAAGTATCAAGGAGGCAGGTTATTCAGCCGCCCCTCACTTATCCTGTATTGGTTCTACTGAGACTGGCATTCGTGACATTTTAACTACCTTTAAAGACATTGGTATTAATCGGATTGTTGCTTTGCGAGGTGATTTGCCCTCTGGGCATCGTGATGTGGGTGAATTTCGCTATGCCAATGAATTAGTCGCATTTATTCGTGCAGAAACAGGTAGCCATTTTCATATTGACGTGGCAGCTTATCCAGAAGTACATCCACAAGCAAAAAACTCACAAAGCGATCTAAATAATTTTATAACAAAAATGGATGCCGGTGCTGATAGTGCCATCAGCCAATACTTTTTTAATATTGATGCTTATCTTTATTTTGTTGATAGCTGTGAAAAAGCGGGGATGGATAAGCCAATTGTGCCAGGCATTATGCCCATAACAAACTATTCACGTCTTGCTGGCTTCTCTGATATGTGTGGCGCAGAAATCCCGCGCTGGTTAGCCAAGCGTTTGGAGGGGTATGGTGATGATATTGACTCTATTAAAGCCTTGGGCTTAGAGGTTATTTCTGATCTATGTGAAAAGTTATTAGCAGCGGGGGCACCCGGCCTACATTTTTATACTCTAAATCAAAGTAAAGCAAGCTTAGAGATTTGCCAAAATATCGGCCTTAAATAAGGTGTATACATTATACATGGCTAAGCAAAAATCAGCTTAATACCCACGCTAATAGTTATAAGCTCAAAAATACGCTTAATCCACTGATTTTTAGATATTATGGCTAGATGAGCGCCAGTATAGCCACCCAAGAAAGATCCTATCAAGAGAGCCGGCAACCAGTCCCACTGAATGGTACTAAGTATACCAAGTGTCAGAGCACCTGTACCATTCCAAAAAATACCGACTAACACCAAGGTGTAAGCAACCGCTGTTTTATAGTCAAGACCAAACCAACGGATAATCCATAGGGTCACAAACAGCCCAGTACCCGAAGTTAGAGAGCCATTAAGAAGTCCTATCAGACACAATATAATACCACCAATGATAAAGCCGGAAGTATTATGGTGAATAGGTTGGTATTGTTGTCCTAGGTTTGGCTTTGACCAAGAATATACACCAAGAAAAACTGTTAGTACCCCCAAGGCAATTTCTGCTTGGCGTTCAGGGACTTGTATTATAACAAAGCCTCCAGTGATGACTCCTGGAATACCGGATAGTAGAACAAACAAAGCAAAAGAAAGGCTTAATTTCCCTGAACGTAAATGCCGTATGGTTGCTCCTACCCCCAGTGCAACACTGGCAATCTTATGGGTAGCTAAAGCAATGCTAAAGGGTAAACCAAGGAAAATAAGCATAGGTAACTGGATTAATCCAGCACCACCACCTGCAAAAGCAGAGAAGGTATTAGCGATATATGAAATGAGTAAGAGTAAAAATTGTCCGCTAATTGGCATATAAACCTTTAAATTTATTAAAAATACTGAGTATTTGCTGTTCTATACACTGGTAAAATGTTATATATTAGTCTAAGTACAAATAATAAGTTAAAACTCAGATACCTACGATACTTGCATGAGTTTAGATTGATTTTTATAAAGCTTACTTTATGTAATTATCCCCATAACGGGTAGTGATTAATATACCTCAATAATATTGCTATTTTATAGACTTCTTAATAAGAACAAAATGACTGAAAATAAACTGATGCAACTATCCATAAAATCTTTGATGCTGTGCTCTGTCTTTTTAATGGCATTTTTTACCAATACATTTTTGGTAAGTAAATCGTTTGCCGCGAGCAGTAGCTACATTAAATGCTGGAAAAACAAAGAGAATATGACAGAGTGTGGTAATCGTGTTCCAAGGGAATATTATAACACGCAGGTTCGTTATATTGATAATTCAGGTATTACTAGAAAAATTAAAGAAAGAACAAAAACACAAGAAGAGATTGAGGCTCAAATTGAGTTACAAAAACTACAGGCCAAAAAAGATAGAGAAAGCAAAAAATTACTTGATTATGATCGAGTATTGTTAAAAACATATCTTACTATTGATGACTTGCTCAGCTCCCTAAATTCAAGGCTTGCTATTATTGAATCGCGTAGTGCAATATTAGATTCAAACCTTACTATCAAAAAACGCAAATTTTCTGATTTGGTAAAACGTGCAGCAAACATGGAGCGAGCAGGTAAAAAAATACCCAAAGGACTCACCGAGCAATTGGAATTGGCACGCAGTGATTTAAAAACCATACAAAATCGTAAAAAGGAGCAACAAGAGGAAGCACGCAAGCTTAAAGAAGTTTTTGCCCATGACGTGGAACGCTTTATTTTAACTAAGTCTCAACGTATTAAACACAGCATGTCATCACCAAGTCAGTCAAAAAAATTACGTGCTACACACCTTAGTTGTATTGACTCTCAATGTGATAAAAAATGGCAAAAAGCAAATAATTTTATTAAGCAATATGCGACAACAAAGATTCTATACAATACAAATTCTATCTTAGTGACGGGCATTCCAATTAAAAATCATGATATTGCTATGAGTCTTTCGATATTGGATGCAGAAAAAAAATCAGAGAAAGTGATTATTTTTCAAATTCGTTGTAATCGTTTACGTGAAGGACAGGAATTTTGTGATAGCAAAGAAATTAAGAACTTATTAAAAGAGTTTAAAACCATTGCTTACAACTAAATAACAAGCTCTCTTAAATTAAGATATTAGATTTTTTCTGATACTAAAAATGAACTCACAAGCGCCCATTTTTTAGGCCAATCTTTATCTGGTTTTTTAGTAAACTGGCTTCTTACATACCGATTGAGTTGCCCCTCCAAAATACTCAGCAATAAACTGGCAAGTAAATGACCATTACTACCTTGGTAGGAAAGTTGTTTGCTTAGCTCCCCTTCTCTTAATATTGACCTTAGCTGAGTTTCTATACGTTCAAAAAACTGGTTGCTACGCTTAAGCAAACGCTCATTTTCACCGACTAAAGCATCCCCCAATAAAATACGAGTAATCCCTGGATTGCGTGTGGAAAATACTAGAATAATGGCCATAATATTTTCTATTTGTGCAATAGGGTCATCATTATTAGCTATTGACTGAGTAATAAGACCAAAAACAGCTGTTTCACTAAAGTCGATCAAGGCATCAAACATTTTTGCTTTACTGGGAAAGTGCCTATAAAGCGCCGCCTCTGAAACACCCACGGCCTTAGCAAGGTTTGCGGTGGTAATACGTTCCCCTGGCCTTTGCTCTAATTCCAGAGCAAGCGCCTGCAAAATTTGTTCTTTACGATTATTGGCTTTTGTCATAATGTTATGTGTCTTTAAAACTACAGAGCTTCATCAAGATCAGGGCAGTCACCAAAGATTAACGTACCAATGCCTTCATCAGTAAATAGCTCTAGCATGACGGCATGTTCGACTCGACCGTCAATAATATGGGCAGAGCAAACTGTATTTTCTACGGCTTCAAGGGCACATTGTATTTTTGGTAGCATGCCACCAAAAATAGTACCATCAGCAATTAAATCGTCAACTTTTTTAGTGCTCAGTCCTGTTAGTAAGTTTTCTTTTTTATCAAGTAAACCCCGAGTATTTGTCAGCAGTATGAGTTTTTCAGCCTGTAGTTTTTCAGCTAATTTTCCAGCAACCAAGTCAGCATTAATATTATAAGATTCACCATTTTTTCCTAGACCAATAGGGGCAATAACGGGGATGAAATCACCCTTAACCAACAAATCAACAATAGAGGTATTAATATGAGTGACTTCACCAACATGACCAATGTCAATAATTTCAGGGACTTTCATCTCTTCAGTTTTATGACTAAACTGCATTTTTTTTGCACTAATTAAAGCGCCGTCCTTGCCTGTTAGGCCTACGGCTTTAGCACCATGAGAATTAAGTAAGGCAACAATTTCCTTGTTAACCTGCCCCCCTAACACCATTTCAACAACATCCATGGTTTCCTTGTCGGTAACACGCATACCCCCAATAAATTCACTCTGCTTACCAACTCGGGTGAGTAAATTACCAATTTGTGGACCGCCACCATGTACAATAACAGGGTTTAAGCCAACCAGTTTAAGGAGCACAATATCTCGTGCAAAACCATTTTTTAGAGCATCATCTGTCATGGCATTGCCACCATATTTAATCACAATGGTCTTACCCTGAAACTTTCTTATATAAGGCAGTGCCTCAGAGAGGACGTGGGCAATTGTCGTGGCAGAGCTAAGGTTAAGACTCATAAGTGTATCTCAAAGTTATCATTGTTTAAATTAAAAGGGGAATTTTAGCTTTGGCTCAATAGCCATAAGAACACTCTTAAAGGTACTGGCAATACGCTGTAAGGCTTCTTCATCATCTGCTTCAAAACGCAAAGTAAGATTCTCGGTTGTATTAGAAGAGCGAACTAAGCCCCAACCATCAGAATACTCCACTCGAATACCATCAATATCAATAATTTTTGCCTCATCAAAACAACTAAGATCAGCGCTAAGTGTTTTTATAATCTCAGGGGCATTATCTGTCGCAATAAGAATTTCAGGCGTATTAAGTGAATCGGGAAGCTCAGCAAATACCTGACGTGACTTTCTCAGATCGATAGATAATACCTCTAAAATTCTAGCGGCAACAAATAGGGCATCATCAAAGCCAAACCATCTTTCTTTAATAAAAATATGACCACTCATTTCACCAGCAAGCAATGCGCCTGTTTCTAGCAATTTGCTCTTCATAAAGGAATGACCACTTTTGCACATTTGTGCCTTACCGCCAAGTTCACGGACAAAACTATCCAGTTTCCATGTTGATTTAACATCATATAAAATAGTTGCATCGGAGTTTCGTGATAAAATATCTTTTGCTAGGAGCATTAATATCCGATCGGGCCAGATAATTTCACCGCCAGAGGAAACCAAAGCAATCCTGTCGCCATCACCATCAAAGGCAATACCAAGTTCAGATTTTGTTTCCATTACTTTTTCTATTAACTCAGACAAATTTTCAGGGCGACTGGGATCAGGATCATGATTAGGGAAGTTCCCATTAACTTCTTCATTAATAATCGTAATATTACAGCCAAGTTGTTCAAAAAATGTGCTGGCAAACTTTCCAGTGACACCATTAGCACAATCAACAACAATATTCATAGGGCGAGCTAAAATCACATTACCTGTTATCTTAGTTATATAATCTTCTAAGACATTTGCTTGGGATAAAGTACCTTCTCCAGTAACACGTTCACCTTTAATGATTTTTTGTTTAAGCGCTTGTAACCTTGCTTGACTATAACTATGACCTGATAACATGATTTTCATGCCATTATAGTTTGCTGGATTATGGCTAGCGGTCACAATAATACCATTGCCTGCCGTTTTTGTTATGGCAGAAAAATAGAGTATTGGACTGCTGACCATACCAATATCCATGACATCAATACCACTTTCTAACAAGGCATCAATCAATGACTTGACTAACTCTTCACTACTATTTCGGCCATCATAGCCAATTGAAATTTGGCTCTGTTGTTGCTCAACCATTTCTTTGGCAATACCATAGGCAATTTGTCGAAATACTTCAGGGTTAACAAATTCACCTACGACACCTCTGATATCATAGGCTCTGAATATTTTATCTGTTACATGGTGTAAATATTCAGCTTCATCTTCATTAGTTTCGTCGAGAACAATGCCATTATTAGTATTGTATATACTATTAGTGATGTCTTTGCTTTTGGTAATATTAGGTGAGTCATGAGTACCGGCGACACCATTGCTGGTGCTGTTATTCTGTTGCCTTTGAGGCAGTGAAATTTCTTGACTGATACGATATTTTTTAATTTTCAGGATAGCTAACGTGATCGAAACTAAAAATAAAAGTATGCCTAAGAATAAAGCAATGATAGCGGGCAATAGGGATAGGATAGGAGCAAAATCCTGTTGGGCTATTGGCCAAAATTTTAGCATCCATGGAGAATAAGAGATTTTTTTAGAGACACTTAAGGGCATAGATTGAAGCTCTTGGGCTCCTTTTTTTGCCAAAACAGTCTGAAAGTTTGCAAAAGATTGAGCAATTTCAAGATAGCCATTATCAGTACTAAAAGTAGCTATCAATTTATTTATAGCGCTTTGAGGGTAGTGAATAATAATAAATCCCAAAGTAATATTTTTCTTTTGCTTAGTGTTTGTATAATTGATCCGCTTCGCTAAGATTAATTGAGCATTGTCTTCATTAGCACGGTGCACTTCAGCACGGACATTAGAATCAAAATTACTAGAATGTATATTTTTGAGTTCATTTAAAAGAGACAGCATCGCATAGCCCATATTAGGTTGATCGATGATCTCATCATCTTTAAAGTCAGCCTGAATAATATTGATGCTAACATTAGGACCTAAGCGTGCAGTGAGTTCAACTTTAAGAATGTCTTGCCAGTTAGGTTTGTTAAAATTCTTTATATAGTGATTACTTTGTAAGGTACGGTTTACTACCGCAAATTTTTTCTTTAATATGAGTTGAGACTGTCTAGCAATTATATCTAATTCATCTTTGGCTTGTTGCGTTAAACTTTGTTTGTGGCTTTCGTCAGAATAGTCTTTTGCTAAAAATGCACCATAGAGCAAGATAAAAGAAGCAATTAACATAAGTAAAAGATAGAAAAGACTGCGGATTAGTTGTTTTTTCTGATCATCAACAGGAATTTTTTCTTTTAAGTTTGATTTTTTTGAACGTTCTTTATTAAGATTTTGCCTACGATTTGAAGCAATTTCTTCATCGATCATTGCCTGAATTTTTTCTTTTGTTTCATTCATAAAATCAGATTCCCTTTGAATTCATTACTTAAACATCTTATGGCTGCTCTAAAATTGTGAACAGGTTTGTCTATGTCTATACTATTTGCAAGCGCTACAGATAAAGTAAGTGCTTACTATCGAGAAATAACCACACTTACCTAGATGGTGGTTATATTTTTAGTGTGTTCCTGTATGCCCAAAGCCACCTTCTCCACGCTGGCTTTGTTCAAATGACTCAACAAGCTTAAATGTTGCTTGTACAACAGGAACAAATACTAATTGTGCAACCCGCTCGCCCGGCTTAATGGTAAAAGCCGTGTCACCTCTATTCCAACATGAGACAAAGAGTTGTCCCTGATAATCAGAATCAATTAGGCCGACTAGGTTACCCAGTACGATCCCATGTTTATGACCTAGGCCTGAGCGTGGCAGAATCATTGCCGCTAAATCATTATTAGCAATATGAATGGCAAAACCAGTGGGGATTAAGAGTGTTTCTCCCGGCAAAAGATCATGTGGTTCATCAAGGATTGCTCTTAAATCTAGGCCTGCAGAGCCTTGTGTTGCATATTCTGGTAATGGAAATTCTGTACCGACTCTGGGGTCAAGAATTTTAATATCAACTTCATTCATAGCTTATGGATATCCTTCTGGAGTGTCAAATAAAGATTCCATAGAAAGATTCTTTATTATTTAATTAAAATAAAGTAAGGCAACTTCATTAAGTAACTGGCTTGCTAGCTGTTTTTTACTGGCCAGAGGCAATTTTTTTTGCCCCTGTAAAATTTCTTTTTTATGCCCTTTTTTATGCCATAGTTGTGCTTTCCAAAATAAGTGTAACTCATTATTATCAACTTCAAAACCTTGATCAGCACCAACTTTATTAGCAACGATTATATCAAGATTTTTATTTTTTAATTTATTGCGTGCGTAGTTTTCAAGATTATCTGTTTCAGCGGCAAAACCGACACATAAAGGTTTATTCTGCAACTTTGCAACATCAGATAAAATATCAGGATTTTTTTGTAATTCGATTATTAAGGTATCTGAATTTTTTTTAATTTTTTTCTGGGCAAGCTTAATAGGACGATAATCAGCAACAGCAGCAGTAGCAATAAATATATCAGCATGTGCGACTTCTTCAAAGACAGCATCATGCATTTCTTGAGCACTACGAATATTAACTAGGTGAACACCTGAAGGGGCATTTAATGCCACAGGCCCACTAATAAGAGTCACTTTGGCTCCTTGCTTCTGTGCTGCTTGAGCAATAGCATAGCCCATTTTACCACTGCTACGATTACTCAGATAACGTACTGGATCAATATCCTCGATAGTTGGACCTGCGGTAATTAAAATATGTTTGTTATACAGAGGTGTTTGCTCTGTTTGATTAGTGAATATTTTTTGACAAGCTGATAATAGCACCTCAGGTTCTTCCATTCGGCCTGGGCCATTATCACCACAGGCTTGCTCACCAATGGCTGGCCCACAAATAAAAAGCCCATCTCTTTGAGATAGGCTATTAATATTATTTTTAGTGGCTTCATTTAACCACATTTGCTGGTTCATTGCCGGAGCAATCAATAGTGGAGCCTTACTTGCTAAGCATAATGTTGTCAGTAGATTATCAGCCATACCACAAGTAATTTTAGCAATGGTGCTTGCTGTTGCTGGAGCAATTAGAATTAAATCAGCCCATTGTGCCAATTCAATATGTCCCATACCCGCCTCAGCACTGAGATCAAATAATGAACTGCGCACTTCCTTAGTGGATAACGCCTGAAAGGTAATGCTACCAATAAATTTTTGAGCAGAAGCTGTCATAACCACTTGCACTTGAGCACCTTGTTTAATCAGCAGACGCAGAAGTTCAGCAGATTTGTATGCGGCAACTCCACCACAGACACCTAAAATAATTTTCTTTTGATTGAGAACGGACATAGGGCTATTTTACCGATTAGTAAGCACTTACTGCAACACTAAAAAACAAACAAAGTGGCCTTTGTAAGAAAATGCCTGCAAGTGAAACAAATACTATCAGTTAAGATGTTTAGCAAGAGCATGAGTGATGGCATAGATTTATAAATTTTTTGGAGAGCAAAATGACAATTATTGATTGGCCTGAGGCTGAACGCCCAAGGGAGAAGCTGTTACAACGGGGTGCAGAGGCACTGACAGATGCTGAATTATTGGCTATTTTTTTACGCACAGGAACAAAGGGTTTAACAGCAATTGATCTCGCCTATATTTTACTAAATGAATTTTCTTCATTACGTAATTTATTTAATGCCAGTTTAGAAGAGTTTTGCCAATGCAAAGGGGTCGGACCGGCCAAATATGTACAATTGCAAGCGGTATTGGCAATGTCAAAGCGCTATCTTCATGAAACACTGGCACAGCAGGATGTTATTAGCAACCCTGAAGCTTCCCAACAATATTTAATTCAACAACTTAGAGACAGGCCTCATGAAGTGTTTGCGGTTTTATTTTTAGACAACCGCCATCAGGTTATTAAATTTGAAGAATTATTTCATGGTACTATTGATGGGGCATCAGTCTATCCAAGAGAAGTCGTTAAAAAAGCACTTGAGTATAATGCGGCGGCACTTATTATTGCCCATAACCATCCATCAGGGGTCGCTGAACCAAGCCTTGCAGATGAACAAATAACATTACGTCTTAGAGAAGCACTGGCCTTAGTCGATATTCGTTTACTGGATCATTTTATTATTGGCAATGGAGAAACCATTTCCTTAGCACAACGAGGCATCCTCTGAGTATTTCAGTTATATAGCAGACAGCCTGAATCATTCAGACTGCCTGCTTATTTTTTACTGAAAAGGTTTTGGCTTTGGTGTGTTGTCAACTGAAGGGGGTAATATCGGTAAAGTAAAGCTGGGCTGTTTACCGGTAAGCGTTTTCAAAAAGGCAACCACCTGTGCATTTTCAGCAATACTAAACTGTTTGCCTAATTGCAGTTTAGCCATGGTATCCACAGCCTCTGTTAGAGTACTTGCTTCGCCATCATGGAAGTAAGGGTAAGTCATTTCTATATTACGCAAAGTAGGTACCTTAAACTTAAATCGGTCACTATCTTTTCCCGTAATAGCAGATAGACCTTCAGCCTTATTCTTTGTTTTATACACTTGCACCAAGCCCATTTTTTGAAATGAATTACCTCCTACAGCAGAGCCGTTGTGGCAGGCAGTGCAACCAACCTTTTTAAATAAATTATAGCCAGCCAATTCAGTTGCTGTAATGGCACTTCTATTACCTAGCAACCATTGATCAAAGCGTGAGTTAGGTGTCACTAAAGTTTTTTCAAATTCAGCAATAGCCTGTGTAACCTGATCGATATTAATTTTATCTGCACCAAAAACTTGTTTAAACTCTACTGTATATCCAGGAATGGATTGTAAAACATCAATAGCTAAGCTATGACTAGATGCCATTTCTCCTGGATTAGCAATAGGGCCACCGGCCTGTGCTTGTAAATCTTGGGCACGACCATCCCAAAATTGGGCAATATTGAGACTGGAGTTCAGCACAGTAGGTGAGTTAATTGGACCTTCTTGCCACTTGTGTCCAATGGATGTTTTTAAATTATCAGTGCCTCCCATACTTAAGTTATGGCAAGAGTTACAAGAAATAAAACCTGATTTTGATAAACGAGGATCAAAAAATAGCTTTTTCCCTAATTCAGCCTGAGCCAAATTAATATTTTTCACTGGACTAAGAGGTTGAATAGGCTCTTGAGCAAGTGCAGTGGATGATATTGCTAATGTAGTACTAACAAATAGAAAAATATGACTGAATTTCATAATACACCTTGTATAAACCATAATCAAAAGATGGGTTATATTAGAATTATTCTAATTATAACAAAATGATCTATATC
>Ga0256831_1001061_pt1 | contig 14478 bp, 13 predicted proteins | sample 132544metaG_FD_189087 | JGI IMG/M metagenome (GOLD analysis project Ga0256831, IMG submission 189087) | Hydrothermal vent microbial communities from Lau Basin, Pacific Ocean - 132-544 | ecosystem: Environmental > Aquatic > Marine > Hydrothermal vents | place: Pacific Ocean: Lau Basin | collected...
GTGCAACTCCCAAGGAGGGAAAAGTCGGTAACACTATTCTAAGAAATCTGAAGGATTTCAACGGTAAGGTTTACGCGGTAAACCCGAAGTATTCGGAGGTCTTGGGTTTTAAATGCTACCCCTCCGTGGAGTCTATTCCCGAACGTGTGGATTTGGCCATCGTAGCGGTTCCCCTGAAATCCGTTCTAAACGTCCTTGAGAGCTGTGGAAGGAAGGGCGTCAAAAACGTCGTAGTCATCACCGCCGGATTTAAAGAGGTGGGAAACTACGATTTGGAAAAAGAGCTGGTTAAGATATGTAAGAGATACGGGATAAACCTCGTAGGACCAAACTGTTTGGGAATAATAAATACGCACAACAACCTGAACGCCACATTCAGCAGGGTTTCTCCTCCGAAAGGGAGGATAGCTCTCGTGAGCCAGTCTGGAGCTTTGATACTGGCTTTAATAGACTGGGCGAGGCTCAACGGTATAGGGTTCAGCAAGGTGGTGTCTCTCGGCAACAAGGCGGTTTTAAACGAGAACGATTTCATGGAGTTCTTCTTGGAGGACGAACATACCGATGTTGTGATGCTGTATTTGGAGGGGATAGAGGATGGAAGGAGATTCATGAAGGTTGCCAGAAGGCTTTCGAAGGTTAAACCTGTGGTGGCTATCAAAAGCGGTAAGACGGATGCTGGTGCGAAGGCAGCTTCGAGCCACACTGGTAGTCTGGCTGGAAGTTACGAGGCTTGCAAAACCGCATTCAAGCAGAGCGGTGTCGTTGAAGCGAATTCGATCGAGGAGTTGTTCGACTGCTCCCTCGTGCTTCTAAGTGTAGGGGATTTCAACGGTGAAGTCGCAATAGTAACGAATTCTGGAGGACCGGGGGTTATGGCTTCCGATGCGGTGGAGTTTTTTGGATTGAAACTCGCCAAGTTCGAAAGTAGAACGATAGAAGGGTTGAAAAGCATTTTACCACCAATCGCAAACTTATACAACCCCGTTGACGTCTTGGGCGATGCGGATGCGGAGAGGTTCGGCGAGGCTTTGAAGGTCGTTGCGGAAGACGAGAACGTTGGTGCCATAGTTGCAATTCTCACTCCAACAGCTCAAATGGATTTTATCAAGTCAGCGGAATACGTGTCTTCGATTAAAAAACCGATCGTTACGTGCTTCATGGGTGGTGAAAGCGTTAAAGGTGCGGTCGAACTCTTAAAGAAAAGGGGGATCGTAAACTTTACGGATCCCGTAAGGGCAGTCAAAGCCTTGAGTTTTGCCTACAAATACGGCCTGATGAGGTCCAAAGAGGAGGAAATGTATGAGGAGATGGATGTGGATACTGAACTCGTCAGATCGCTTATAAAGGAGAGGGCCTGGTTTGAGGTGCTCAAAGCATACGGAATTCCCGTTCCACCCTACGGAATCGCACGCACAGCAGAAGAGGCACTTGAAATCGCCGACAAGATCGGTTACCCCGTTGCCATGAAGATCGTTTCTCCCGAGGTCATACACAAGACCGATGTAGGTTGCGTTAAGCTGAACGTTGGTAGAGATGAAGTGATTCCAACGTTCTACGAGCTCGTAAAGAGGGCTGAAGACTTCTTAAATGTTGAGGTAGACGGAGTTATGGTGCAGAAGATGATGCCCATGGGAAAGGAGGTCATAATCGGTATGAAGAGGGATCCCAACTTCGGACCCCTTTTGATGTTCGGACTTGGAGGAATCTACGTCGAAGTGTTTAAAGACGTGTCGTTTAGAATTGCCCCGATTTCGAGATCGATGGCCTTGGAAATGGTTAAAGAGGTCAAAGCTTACAAACTTCTTAAGGGTGTTAGAGGTGAGAAACCTTCCGATGTGCAATCCGTAGTTGACGTTTTGGTCAGAGTTTCGAAGATGAGTATGGATTTCGAGGAGATACTCGAAATGGATCTGAATCCCGTATTCGTTTACGAGAAGGGATGTTGCGTTGTTGATGTAAAGATGGTGGTGAGGTGAGATGTTCGTATCGTCTCTCGACGCGTATTCGGGTAAGAGTGCGGTATCGATAGCCTTGGGACTTCTGCTCAAGAGGGAGGGATACAAGGTAGGATACTTCAAACCCGTAGGCGTTGGGAGATACGTCGGTAACGAACTCGTTGAGGATGACGTAATAACGGTTTCTCAGACTTTAAAGCTTGAAGACGATCCGAGTGACGTTTGCCCCATCGTGCTGGACAAACCGTATTTGGAATTCGTCTTGAGCTCGGACCCATCCAAACTTAGGGAGAGGGTAATCGAAGCTTACGATCGCGTAAAGGAAGGTAAGGATGTGGTCATAGTAGAAGGCTCTCTGCACTACGAGATGGGCAAAACCATCGGGCTTTGCGATGAGGAACTCTCTTCGATGCTCGAAAAGAACGTCCTCATGGTCGTTAAATACGCGGACGATTACGTTATAGACAGACTCCTGTCCGCCAAGCTGAGGTTCGGTGAGAGGTTGAAGTTCGTTTTGTTCAATCAGGTTTACGGATACAAGACGTCCTACCTCAAGAGTTTAACCGAGAGAGTCCTCAGAAGTAAGGGTTTGGAAGTCGTCGGAATGATTCCAAAAGATTCCCTCTTAGCCGGAACTTACTTGAGTGAGTTGTTCGAAGTTTTAAAGGGTAGATACCTGGTCGAGCCGAGGGAGGACATCATAATAGAACAGCTACTCATAGGAGCTATGTCCCCACAGTCCGCGTTGGGATACTTCAGGAGAGCGAAGAACTGTGCGGTCATAACGGGAGGGGACAGGTCGGACCTGATTACGCTCGCGTTGGAAGTTCCAAACGTCAAATGCCTCATACTGACGGGTAACTTAGAACCGCCGAGTATCTTAACGGGCATGGCAAGGGAGAAGGGTGTTCCCATAGTTTTGGTTCCCTACGACACCCTAACGACTGTCGAACTCGTCGAACGCGTTTTCGGGAGGGGAAGGGTTGGAGGGAAAAAAAAGGTTGAAAGGATCTTGGAGCTGTTCGAATCTTACGTTGATTTTGAGAAACTGATAGAAGTAGAGCATGATCGTGGATGAGATCAAGAAGAAGGCTTTGAAGATGATAGATGAGGAGTTTAGAGTTTGTGACTTCTCATTCGCTTTACCCTATTCTTACGTTTTGATCGAGGGTGAGAGGGGAAAATCGCTTGGAGTTGCGATGACCCTTTTAGAAGAGATAAGGGCATGTGATTCCGAATTTGATGAAATTAGCGTTGAGGGGTTTATTGAAAAGGCGGACAGCTTGAATATAGTCGAAAGAACTCTCGGAATCGCCACGATAAATGCCCTATCCCAATACAACCTCGATCTCAGAACTGCAAACTTGGAGGACGTTGTCAACGTCGTTTTCAGGGAGTCCGTTAGGAGGGTTGCAATAGTTGGAAGGATAACTCCAATCGCCAACGCTTTGAAGAGTAAGGGCTACGAGGTTTACGTTTTCGAGAGGAATCCAAATCTTGCAAATGGGGAAACGATGAGCGACTCTTTCGAATACCGCTTACTACCTAAGATGGATGCGGTTTTGATAAGCGGAACTTCTCTGATAAACGACACGTTGGATTTCGTCTTGGAACGTTCAAAAAAGGCCAAGTTGAAGGTTTTGATTGGTGCAACCGCTCAAGCCTTGCCAGATTTCTTTAAAGGCTACCTAACTCACGTGGCTTCCGTCAAGTTTGTTGATGTAGATGGTGTTCTCCTCAGCTTGAAGCTTGGCTCCCCTTCAAAGTTGTTCGATCCCAAATACTCCAAAAAATACACGTTCGATCTAACGCGTTCGTGATTGCAACGTTTTATAACTCAAAAGAAACATGCACGTGATGAGATTGATTTCGGTCTTCGGTTTGAAGCTCCCCGTGATAAAAGAGGGAGACGACTTGGCGGAGATGATAGTCGAAAGATACGAAGTTAGAGACGGAGACGTGATAGCGGTGTGCTCAACGGTGGTGTCGAAGGCCGAAGGTAGGATTGCAAAGCTTGAAGACTACAAGCCGAGCGACGAGGCGATTAGAATTGCGAAGAGGTTGGGTGAGGACCCGAGGTTCGTTCAGGCGGTTTTGGAGGAGAGCGAGGAGATCCTGATAGACCACCCCTTCCTCCTCGTCAAAGCCAAGTTCGGTAACGTCTGCGTGAACGCCGGAATAGACAGAAGCAACGTTGAGAACGGCATTTTGCTACCGCCGAAAGACCCAGATGAGAGTGCGGAGAGGATTAGAAGGAGAATTAGGGAACTTACGGGAAAAGACGTTGGGGTTATCGTAACGGACACGAACGGAAGGTGTTTCAGAAGGGGCGTCGTCGGATTCGCAATAGGAGTTTCGGGAATCGATGTTTTCAGAAGCTGGATAGGTGAGAAAGACATCTACGGAAGACCCCTATCTAAGACGGTCGAATGCGTGGCTGATGAAATTGCAGGATTCGCCAACCTCATAATGGGAGAGGGAGACTGGGGCATTCCCGTTGTCGTCTTCAGGGGTTTGAACTTGAGGGGTGAAGGCAGAGCGAAGGATATCTACAGGGACGAGAACGAGGATTTGGTGAGGGGCTGTTTAAAGAAGGTCAAGTCCTTTTGACCCTTACAGCCCTCTCGGGACAAATCTTGGCACACACACCGCATGAAGTGCACAGAGCTGGGTTTATCTGAGGTTTCCCGTTCTCCAAGTATATAGCCGGGCAAGAGAAAACCCTGTAACACTCACCGCAGTTGTTACATCTGTCCGTTATCTCGAACGGTAAAAGTTTCGCACCTCTCCTCCTCATCTCCCTCATTCTGACGATCGCACAGAGTTGCCTTGCGATTACGACAGCCAAATCTCTGTTTAGAGCTTCCCTTATCTTTTTTTCAAGCCTTCTGACGTCGTATGGATTCACGACCTCAACGAAATCTACTCCGCACGCCTTTGCTATCTCCTCTATCTTTACCCTCTTACCCTCGCTCCCGTTCGCCCTCAAACCCACACCGGGGTGGGGTTGATGACCGGTCATACCGGTGGTAAGGTTGTCCAAGACTATCAGAACGAAATTCGCTCCGTTGTAAACAGCGTTTATCAAACCCGGTATTCCCGCATGCAAAAATGTAGAGTCTCCTATCGTCGCAACTATTTTATCCTTTAAAACCCAACTCAAGCCGTTGGAAACTCCAACGCTCGCACCCATGCAGACGCATATCTCGACCGCTCTGTAGGGTGGATTGTATCCCAAGGTGTAGCAACCTATGTCGCTCGGCAGACAGAGCTTTTCCTCTTTTGCGATCTTCCTCAAAACGTAAAAGACCGGTGCGTGCGGACAACCGGGACAGAGGACTGGAGGTCTCGGAGGAGCAACCTTCGAAATCACCTTCGATCTCTCGATTATCTTATCGTAGTTCAAACTCGTTGGAACTCCTAAAACTTTCGCTATGGCCTTTTCAACTATGGGAACGTTGTATTCGTAGTTCATCGGTAACAATCCGTCTATCTTACCGTGAACTTCCTTTGAGATAGTTCTTACGAAGGTTTCAATTATGGGATCGACCTCCTCGACGACCAGAACCTCTTCCACCTGAGTAACGAAATCCTCTATAAGCCTTAAGGGTAGGGGATGCATGGAGGATAGCTTTAAGATGGGCAAATTCAAATTCAACCTCTTCAAGGCGTCCTTTACGTATGAGTAACTCAGTCCGCACGCAACTATTCCCAACCTCTTATCTTTAGCATCTTCAATCCGGTTGAAACTCCAACTCTCTAAAAACCTTTCCAACCTTTCGAGCTTCCTCTCAAGCTCCAACTTCAGCCTTCTCGCATTCGAAGGCAGGACTACGAACCTCTCTGGATCGGGTTTCCAATCCACCCTTTCAAGCTTCTTCTCGGGTATCTCCCCAAGCTTTACGATTCCCCTTGAGTGGCTCAAACGGGTGTAGGTTCTAAGTATAACGGGCAATTCGAAACGTTCCGATATCTCGAAGCACTCTTTCGTCAAATCCTTAAGCTCTTGAACGCTGTGAGCTTCGAAAACGGGAACCTTAGAAGCCAGTCCATACCACCTGTTGTCCTGCTCGTTCTGACTGCTGTGCATGGATGGATCGTCCGCACTGACGAGAACGAAACCTCCAACCGCTCCTATGTATGCAAAGCTGAAGAGAGCGTCACTTGCCACGTTAACTCCGACGTGCTTCATAGCACACATTCCCCTCTTACCCGCCAAGGACGCACCCATCGCAACCTCGAAGGCTACCTTCTCGTTAGTCGAGTATTCGACGTGCATGAAGTCCTTCAGATACCTCGAAACTCTTGAAAGCGTGTCTCCGATTTCGGATGACGGTGTTCCGGGATAACACGCAAAGACGTCTATTCCCCCTTCCAAAGCTCCTCTCGCAATGGCTTCATTTCCCAAGAGGAAGGCTCTCTCACCGCTCTCACCCAATACGTGCATAAATCCAAAGTTCGCCCGCAATTTTTACACTTTGCGATACGTTTAATTGCAATCCGCTTAGTTGCGTCATGGACTTTAAAGGGATAGCGAAGGAGATAGTTTCAACCCTCTTAATAGTCGGACTGATAGTCGGAATAGGAATTGCGATAACTGGGACTTGGCCGTTCATGGTCGCGGTTCAATCTGGAAGTATGGAGCCACACATACACAAGGGAGACGTGATAATCCTCTTCGGTTTGAGCAGAACAAAGATAGTCACTTGGAGGGAGGGGGTTAAGATTCACTACGAGATGTTCGGGGACTACGGAGACGTCATAGTTTACCATCCGAACGGAGACAACAGCAGAACGCCCATAATTCACAGGGTGATTGCCTACGTTCACAAGGGGGATAGGATACCGATGCTTTTAAGGGAAAACGGGAAAACAATCCTCGTTTACACGAAATACGTTGCCAAGAGCGACGGATACATCACCCAAGGTGACGCAAACCCAATTCCAGATCAGCTCGCACCAGAATGGAACATTCAACCCGTCAAGAGGGAGTGGATAGTCGGTGTTGCGAAGTTCAGAATACCCTACGTGGGCTGGTTGAGGCTGATAATATGAAGTGCTGTGTGTTGTCTTCGGACATACAGAGGAAAGTTGAGATCGAAGAGAGGTTGAAGTCGCTCGGATTGGACGTCGTAGATGAAGTCGAACCTTACTCGTGCGTCGTAGTTGCGAGCGGTGGGACGGAGAGGGATATACTTGAGGCGGTTGAAGAGCCCGTTGTAGTTTGGGCCTTACCCTACTACAACTCCCTTCCATCGGTTTTAGAGGCTTACGCGGTAAAGAAATTCAGATTCTTCTACTCAGACATTGACGAGAACGCTTTAAAGAGGTTGGACCTTTACGATAGGGTTTTCAAAGCCATTCGGGATTTGAAGAAGGTAAGGTTGGGTCTCATCGGAGGAGTTTCGGAGTGGATAGTTACGGACGGAGAATGGGTTAGGGATTACGTTGAGGTTGTAGATATAGACATCGACGAGGTGGAAGTTGAAGGGGTTGGATTTGAGAGGGCGAAAAGCGTTTACAACTCCCTCTTGAGGTTGATAGAGAGGTATGACCTTAACGCCCTGACAATCAAGTGCTTCGAACTTTTGAAGAGAGATACCACCGCATGTTACGCACTGCATAGACTGAACGATGAAATGCCAGCCGGTTGCGAAGGAGACTTGGAGGCGGTTTTCACGATGATAGTTTTAAGGTTGCTGACTAACCAACCATGCTGGATGGCAAACGTGAACGGTATAGGTGAAACCCTCGTCCTGTCTCACTGCACCGCACCCAAATCCATGTGTAGGAGGGTCAGATTCACGACTCACATGGAGTCCAACAGGGGTGTCGGGGTGGAATGCCACATGAGGGAAGGGATCGTGACGGTCTCAAGGTTCAGAGGTAAAAGGGCCTTCGTAGCAAGGGGAAAGGTTTTGAGGGGTCACTTGGGAGACGAAACTCTTTGCAGAACTCAGATTGAGGTGAAGATGAAATACTCGCTTGGATACGGGAACCACGTGGTTCTAACCTACGGCGATCACGTGGAAGCTTTGAGGGAGTTCTGTCACTTCACGGGATTTGAATTCAATCGAGAAGACCCTTTGTGCTAAGAGTCTCTTTTCCTTCAACCTCCTTTGCCTGCTTAAAGGCGATGGCAAAGGCCTTAAAACAAGATTCTATCTTGTGATGATTGTTAAAACCTTTGACGCTTAAATGGACGTTTAAACCCGAGTTTCTGCACAGGGTGTCGAAGAAGTGAACGTAGTTTTCTTCAACCTCCCCATCGATAACGAAGTAACCCCTACCGCTCACGTCGATCGCACAAATGGCAAGGGAATCGTCCATCGGAACGATCGCGTAACCGAACCTGACTATACCCCTTTTGTCACCCAAGGCCCTCTTTATTGCCGATCCCAATGCTATCGCGGTGTCTTCGATCGTGTGGTGTTCGTCGTCTCCGAAGGCCCTAACGTAGAGCTTGACTTTCGAATGTCTTGCGAAAGTTTCGAGCATGTGTTTGAAGAAGGGTAAATCCGTCTCTACTTTGTATCCGTTCGAATCCAAGTCCAATTCGACGTAGATGTCCACCTCGTTTGTCTTCCTCCTGCAAACCCCCTTCCTCAGAACCCTCATTCTTCCACCTTCAAAACGTCTTCAAGCTTCAACTTACCCGTGTATAGGGCCGAGCCTATCACAACACCCTTGGCACCGCACCTCTTTATCGCCTTAACGTCCTCCAAACAACTCACTCCACCGGCAACGTAAACGGGCAAACTCACGTTTTCAACCACGTTGGCGATCTTTTCTATCTCTATTCCCGAAACCAAACCTTCGACATCGACGTTCGTGTAGAGAATTGAGACCTCACAGTCCTCGTAAACCTTTGCAAGCTCGAGAGGAGTTAGTTCGGTTCTCCTCACCCAACCCTCAACCACAACCCTGTCCCCCTTGGAGTCTATAGCAACCATGACCACCTTCGGATACTCTCTCGCAAACCTCTTGACAGCCTCAACGTCTTTAACCGCGAGGGTTCCGAATATAACCCTATCCACACCCCTGTTTATCAACCTCTCCGCAATTCTCAGATCCCTAATCCCCCCTCCAACCTGAACCTCCGCAAACCTCGCTATCTCAACCACAACATCCTCGTGGAAGAGTTTGCCTTCGAAGGCTCCATCCAAGTCCACGACGTGCAAAACCTTTGCACCTCTCCTTACCCAATCCCTCGCAACCTCTACGGGATTTTCGATTTCGACGGTAACCTTCTCCCTCCTCCCCTGCACCAACCTCACTACCTTTCCGCCCTTCAAATCCACAGCGGGAATGACCCTAAACACGTGGAAGGTTTCACTCGGGCTTTTTAATCTCTTCGAAAACCTCCAATATTTCGGCCAGCTTTATTATGTCGCTCCTCGATATTATACCCACAAGCTTCCCATCCTTCAGAACCGGTAGCCTTCCTATCCTCCTCTCCGACATTATCCTCAGTGCCTTGATGAGACTGTCATCTGGGTTGACCGCTACAACATCCCTACTCATGACATTCTCGACCTTTTCGAACTCCTCGGAGTTCATGATGTCCTTCAGTGTAACGACTCCGACCACCTTCCCGTCCTTTACTACCGGATAACCGAGGTGCTTGTGCCTCAACATCAACCTCAAAACGTCTCCAACGGTATCGTCTGGAGAAACGAACATCGGGTTTGGAGTCATTACGTCCCCCACCTTGTATTTTGATAGAACGCTCTCAAACGTCACCGCCTTCTCCTCCTCGGACGCACCTATGTATATGAACAGGGCGATGAGTGTTAGCCATATGCTGTAAAAGAGACCGAATATACCCATTAAAATGGCAAGGAATTTACCTACGTTTGCGGAAATTCTCGTAGCCCTTATGTAACCGTATTTCTTAACCAACAGACTTCTCAAAATCCTCCCGCCGTCCATTGGAAATGCGGGTATGAGGTTGAAGAAGGCCAGAATGAGGTTGAAGTATCCGAAGAGAAACGTGAGGCGGTTCGGTATCAGAAGGGTTATCGACAGTATCAAACTCGCCAAAGGACCAGCTATGGCAATGGCAAACTCCTTCTTGGGCTCCTTGGGTATGTTTTCTATGTTTGCGACCCCGCCAAAGATGAACAGGATTATCTCCTTAACTCTCGCACCCAAACGTCTCGCAACGAGAGAGTGGGAGAGCTCGTGAATCAGAACCGCGACGAATATCAACACGGACGTGAAGATCGAAAGAAACGCCCTTAAAGGATCGCTCAGGTCGGAAAATCCGAAGGGTGGTTTGTTTACGTAGAACACGTATGAAAGTATGGCTATTATCAAGGCCAAGCTGACGTGAACCTTCACGTCTATTCCGAACAACCTGCAAACTCTAATCGAATAAGCCATGTCGAAGTTAGGTAACAACCTATTTTAACGTTACCTCGTAGCTCTTCTATGAACTACGTCAGACCTTTCGACCCTTGGAAGTCGGAAGTTTGCACATGTCCCTTTAAGTATTCCTTCAACCCATATACGGGATGCTCCCACATGTGCCTCTACTGCTACTCGACGTACGTTCCGAGGTTTTACGAGGTTAGGGTGAAGAGGGACGTGTTCAAAAGACTTGAGAGGGATTTGAACAAAATTCCGAAGGGATCCGTAATCTCCATGGCCAACAGCGGTGATCCCTACCCACCTATCGAGAGAGAGCTACGCGTTACGAGGAGGTGCTTGGAAATCATGAACTCCTACGACGTAAAACTTCTTGTAGTTACGAAGGGAGATTTGGTTGAGAGGGATTTGGACGTCTTTCCGAAGGGAACGGCCGTAAGCGTAACCGTTACGAGTTTAAAGTCCGCAAAGGTGATAGAGCCAAAAGCTCCAAATCCGGAGAGGAGGATCGAAGCTTTAAGGAATGTTAAAGAGTGCGGATTTCCTGCCGTATTGAGGCTCGATCCAATAATGCCATTCTTTACGGAAGACGAGGCTTTGAAGGTTCTTGAGATGTGCGACTTCGTCGATCACGTTGTAACTTCAACCCTGAAGCTGAGGAGAGACATAATCTCAAGGATTTCGAAGGCCCTTCCCTATCTGGCGGAGAGGTATAGAGGTATTTACAGAGAAAAGGTCGGAAATTACCTATACCTTCCGAGGGATTTGAGGATGAAAATTTTAAAGAGGATTGAGGAGAAGTGCGAGGAGATGGGCGTGAGCTGTGCCTTCTGCAGGGAGGGAATACCCTTCAAGTCCGAAACCTGCGACGGGACTCACCTGATCAGCCCATCCTCCCAGTCAGATACCGTTCGGTCAACTCGTTCTTCGGATTCTCGAAGACCTCCTCCGTCCTTCCAACCTCTATGAGCTCGCCCATGTAGAGGAAGGCGACGTAATCGCTAACCCTTGAGGCCTGTGCGGGTGAGTGGGTGACTATTACTATGGTCAGCTCCCTCTTGAGTTCGTCTATGAGCTCCTCTATCTTGTTCGCACTCACAGGATCCAAGTTTGCCGTAGGTTCGTCCATCAGAAGAACTTTGGGTTTCATAGCTAAAGCCCTCGCTATGCACAACCTCTGCATCTGTCCTCCGCTCAAGCATGACGCCTTTTCCCTGAGCCTGTCCTTAACCTCGTCCCACAACGCGGACTTTTTCAAAGCCCATTCGACTATCTCGTCAAGCTCCCTTTTTGACCTTGCAAGCCTGTTGAACTTAACACCCAAGGCGACGTTGTCGTATATGCTCATGTGGGGAAAGGGATTGGGAATCTGAAAGACCATACCTATCTGCCTCCTAACCTCCACAACGTCCATTTTAAAAACGCTCTTACCGAAGAGGAGAACGTCACCTTCAACCCTCGCGTTCTCGTTCAATTCGATTATCCTGTTCAAAGTTCTAAGAAACGTTGACTTTCCGCATCCGGAGGGACCCATGATTGCAAAGCAAACATTCTCTGGAATCTTGAGACTTACACCCTTCAGAACCTCCTTGTTGTCATACCAAACCCTAAGGTTCACGGTTTCTAATGCTATCACATTTTCACCTCCTTGATGCTGAGCCTTATGGGTAGGAAGATTGCTAAGAATATGAGCATCAAAACGAGAGAGGCACCCCAAGCGATTTGATGGTAGTTTTCGTAGGGCTGTTGAACGAGATCGTAGATGAGTAGGGGTATTGCCCCGATGGGTCTATCGAGTCCTGCGAAGTAAACCCTGTATGAACCTCCAGCGGTGAAGAGGAGGGGGGCGGTTTCACCCGCAACCTTGGCAATTCCTATAAGAACGCCCGTTAGAATCCCCTTCCTTGCCATTCCCATTAGTATTCTGAAGACAACAATTGCCCTGCTCAAACCTAAGGCAAAGGCCCCTTCTCTGTAAATTCTCGGAATCTCCCTCAGAGCCTGTTCGGTGTAAACCGCAACGTAGGGCATCATGACAATCGCCAGAGCCAAAGCTCCAGCTACTGCGGAGTATCTGCCCATAGGTATGACCATTATGTCCATGACGAATAGTCCGACGAGGATCGTGGGGAACTCCATCATTATCATTAAAAGGGTCTTCGTAGCTCTACCTATCAGGCTGTTCGGGTATTCCGCTGAGAAAACTCCCGTAAGTATTGCGATCGGAAGCCCCATCAGAGATGCGAGGAACGTTAAAACGAAAGTCCCCACTATCGCTGGCCCTATTCCACCCAAACCGTCTCCCGGTGGTGCGACCGTATCTGTTAGAAAGGCCAATCCCCTCTCAAGAAGAACGGGTAATCCGTTTAGTATGACGCTGAGTATTATGTGAAAAAGCGGTAGAATCGTCAGAACCGTTGCTATAGTTATTCCAAGGAGGAACAGCTTCTCCTTAATCTTCCTAAGCATACCTCCACCTCCTCAAGACCATCAAGCCCAAGACGTTAACTATCAGTCCTATAACGAAGAGTGCCAATCCGGAGGCGAAGAGTGCGGACGGCATGTATCTGTATATGAAAGCGTTCCCGAACTGGTTGGCTATGAGAGAGGATATGGTGTATCCCGGTGCGAAGAGGCTTGGATGAATGTTGAACGTGTTGCCCACAACCAAGCTAACCGCAACTGTCTCTCCAACGGCCCTTCCGAATGCCAACAAAGTTCCGGCAACTATCGCAGGTTTTATGTAACCCACGAGAACCTTGGTTGCCTCGTATCTCGTCAAACCCAAAGCGTAAACTCCCTCTCTGTAAACCCTGGGTATCATCCTGTAAGCCTCTCTTATTATCGCACTCGCAAAGGGTGTTACCATTATAGCTAAGAGAACCCCGGCGGAGAGGTAGCTGTAACCCGTGGTGGGTGGATAGGAGAAGAGGGGAATGAAGGAGAGGTGATCGTATAGGGGTTTCATTACGTAATCTCTGAGTATTGGAACCAAAACGAAGGCACCCCAAATTCCGTATAGAATGGTGGGCAATCCCGCCATTATGTCCGTGAGAATTATCAGAATCTCCTTGAACTTCGCTGGAACGTAGTCTATCACGAAGACAGCAAACCCTATCGATAGCGGTAGGGCTATTATCAGGGCTACAACGGAAGTGTAAACGCTACCGTATATTGCGGAAAGAACGCCGTAAAATTCCTCTCCACCCTCTACGGCCTTCCAAACGTTCGTGGTGTAGATGGATAAACCTTCCTTCTCGAATATCGGCAGGGACGCTATAAGGAAGACCGTGAGCATTAGTAGGAATATACCGAAAACGATAGAGGAAACGGGGAGTAAAAAAATCTTGAACCTGTCCTTCATAACCAAGCGGGAATAACGCTACTTAAAATCATTTCTCTTCTATGCTCTTCACAGCATTCAAACCGATTTCTGCAACCTCCTTCGGTAATCCCACGTAACCTTCAACTATGTGTTCCCTCTTCTGTCCCTCGGTGAGAACCCATGTGAAGAAGTCCCTTATGGCTTTAGCCTTCTCCTTAGGATAGCTCTTCCATATTAGGATGTGGCTGAAAGCGACTATTGGATAGGAATCCTTCCCCTCAGCGTTCAGAAGTTCTCTCAAATTCTCCCTGTAGCCCTGATCTGGAGGAGGAATCTTAGCCTTAACCGCCTTTACGGCGGACTTTATGGTGGTCTCGTTTGCCATCACGAAGTTTCCGGCTCTATTCTTTAAAGCGACCATCTTCAAGTTCTCCCTCAAAGCGTAAGCCAACTCGGTGTATGCTATAGAATACTTCGTGCTCTTCAAAATTTCGACTACACCCGTGTTACCCTTTCCACCCAAACCCCTCCCCATCTTGTCGACGGGCCAGTCAACTATCTTACCGCTTCCGACCCTCTTCTCGAAATCCTTACTGACGAGGCAGAGGTAGGTGGTGAATATCTGAGTCGTTCCGCTCGAATCCGCCCTGTGAACGACGATTATCTTTTCGTGGGGCAGTTTTGCATTCGGATTCAAAGCCTTTATAGCTTGATCGTCCCAATACTCTATATCGCCCATGAATATCTTTGCGAGGGTTTCTCCGTCGAGCTTGAGGTTGTCAACTCCCGGAACGTTGTAAACTACAACGACTGCACCCACTATCTCTG
>Ga0256831_1001062_pt1 | contig 14469 bp, 7 predicted proteins | sample 132544metaG_FD_189087 | JGI IMG/M metagenome (GOLD analysis project Ga0256831, IMG submission 189087) | Hydrothermal vent microbial communities from Lau Basin, Pacific Ocean - 132-544 | ecosystem: Environmental > Aquatic > Marine > Hydrothermal vents | place: Pacific Ocean: Lau Basin | collected...
TTGTATGCCCCTATGGCACATCGTCTGGGACTCTACAATATTAAGTCGGAAATGGAAGACCTGGTTATGAAATATACAGATAACAAGATGTATAGGTTTATAGCCAAAAAACTTAACGAGACTAAAAGGGCACGTGAGAAATATATTGATGAATTTATCAAACCAATAAAGAGCGAGCTTGATAAGCATGGTTTGACCTTTGAGATAAAGGGGCGCACAAAAACTATAAACTCCATTCATCATAAGATGAAAAAGCAGGGTGTGAAGTTTGAGCAGGTGTATGACCTTTTTGCCATTCGCATTATTATCGATAGCGAAAAAAAGAGTGAAAAGTCTGATTGCTGGAATGCCTACTCTGTAGTAACTGACAAGTACCAGCCCAATCCGAGCCGGTTAAGAGATTGGCTCTCTGTTCCTAAATCAAATGGGTATGAGTCGCTTCACACAACAGTACTAGGTCCCGATAACAAGTGGGTAGAGGTTCAGATTCGTACTAAAAGGATGAATGAGATAGCTGAGAAGGGGCTGGCTGCTCATTGGCGGTACAAAGGGATTAAGGGCGAGGCCGGCATGGATAAGTGGCTATCTAACATCAGGGAGATACTCGATAATCCTGAGCGTAATGCCGTCGACTTTTTCGATGATTTTAAACTAAACCTTTACGACAAAGAGGTGTTTGTTTTTACACCTAAAGGAGAGTTACGACGATTGCGAAAAGGCTCTACCGTATTGGATTTTGCTTTTGATATACATACCGAGGTGGGGAAGAGGTGTGTAGGAGCAAGGGTTAACCAACGTAATGTACCTATCAAGTACGTTTTGCAAAATGGCGACCATGTGGAGATAAATACCTCCAAACATCAGGAGCCAACGCAGGACTGGTTGAACATTGTTGTTACCTCCCGGGCAACCACAAAACTAAAACAGGCTTTGAGGGAGCTTAAATATAAAGAGGCTGACACAGGGAGAGAGATATTGGTTAGGAGACTAAAAAACTGGAAATATGAACTATCCGACTCTCTTATTCACCAGTTTGTTAAGAGGTATAAATCAAAGACAGTACACGACTTCTACCTCGATGTGGCTCTCGAAAAGATTGACATGGGTGATATTAAAGAGTTTCTGGTTGAACTGGAGAGAAAGGAGAAGGAGGATGATAAACCGGAGGAGGATGCCCAAAGAAGTGCAGAGAATTTTGTTCAGAAACCTGATGTTATAGACAGCAATGACGATGTTCTGGTGATTGATAAAAATCTTTCAAGGGTCGATTTTCGTTTGGCAAAATGTTGTAACCCGATAATAGGTGATGAGATATTTGGTTTTGTGTCAGCAGCAGGGGGAATAAAGATACACCGTAAAAATTGTCCTAATGCCCTAGATATGAGAACTCGGTTTGGATACCGTATTGTTTCGGCACGTTGGTCGGGTGGTGCTGATGCCAATTTTCAGGCAACACTTAAAATCACCGGTGACGATGATATAGGTATTGTTACAAATATCTCTCAGGTTATCTCTAAAGAGTTGGAGGTGAAGATTAGATCAATATCCATTGATTCAAACGAGGGTATATTTGAGGGTACAGTGACGGTTTTTGTGCATAATACCAGAGACCTGGATATGTTGATTAAAAAAGTGAGAGAAGTAAAGGGAGTTTATAATGTTTCAAGAATTGATTTGGTGGTGTGATTGTTTGTTTTTCTCCCGAAAAAAGATTAATTTCATAAGCATAATCAAAACCTTAAGTTATGGAGAAGAAAATAATAACTTTCGTTGTATTATCTTATGAAAAAGCTCAGATATTGAAGCTTTTACTTGAAAAAGAGGATGTAGAGTGTTTTTTCGAACATCAGAACCTTATTCAGGGGGCTGTGTCATTAGGAGTGAGTGTTAAGATATTTGAGGATGACTTTACAAAAGCCTTGCCTGTACTGGAGAGTCTCCTGCCTGAAAAGATAGAGGAGAAGGATGAGGTAAAAGTAAAAGACAGTATTAACCGAATACTCCTTCCTGTCGATTTCTCTGACTATTCACGTAAAGCAGCTGATTTTGCCATTGATATGGCTCAGAGTGTAGATGCTGAAATTACCGTTTTCCATACTTTTTATGACCCAATGATTAACTCCTTGCCGTTCCCAGATACCTTTATGTACAATATGGATACCGAGGATATGATAGTTGAGATTCAAGAGAAGGCAGAGAGGGGTATGGAGGAGTTCAAAAAGTATGTTGAACAGAAGAACAGTGAGGGGGGAGATAAGAAGGTAAAAGTTAACTTTAAGCTGACTAAGGGTATTGCCGAAGAGGAGATAAGCAATTTTAGTAAAAAGTATGAACCGTGGCTTATTGTTATGGGTACTCGGGGAAAGGACAGGAAATCAATTGACTTGATTGGCAGTGTTACGGCTGAGGTTATTGATATGTCGAAAGTTCCTGTATTGGTTATTCCTGAGGACTTCAATTATACCGGTCTGGAAAATATACGTAAAATTCTGTACACTACCAGCTTCGATGAGGCTGACTTTAGATCTCTTGATATTTTAGAGAAGTTTCTACGACCCCTGGATGTTAAGATTGTGTGTGTACATGTAGAATCGAAAAAACACTCCCGCTGGGATGAGGTTAAGATGGATGGATTGAATGAGTATATGAAAAAGAGTTTCAAACATACTGATGTGGAGTGTGATTTAATTGATAGTGACGACTTTTTAGAGGGTATAGAGCAGTATGTAAAAGAGCATAATATCGATTTCATATCGTTAACATCTAAACGAAGAAGCTTTGTCTCCAGAATGTTTAATCCGAGTATAACCAGGAAAATGATATTCCATTCTACAACGCCGATGTTGGTTTTTCATGCTTAATTGTTATTTTTAGAGTATGAATAACTGATTTATGAGGCTGTTTATTACGCTTAATATAATACTTTTATCTCTCCTGTCCGGCATTTATTGTTACGGACAGGATTTCTATTTTGTTAATGGTAAGGTGTTTGCAGATGATGACTTAAATGAAAATGTTACTATTACCTTGACAGGCAGCTCTACAACCATTAACCTGCCGGTTACCTCCAGCTGCTCTTTCTCGGCCAAGTTAAAATGGAATAGGAGATACCATTTCAAATTTATGAAATCAGGATATGTTACAAAAATTATTGAGTTCTCCACCTTTATTCCCGAAGGTCATACGCATCGAATTGAGCCATACTCATTGAATGTAAAGCTGTTTCATGTGTTTAATGGTGTTGATAAGGTGTTTTTTAAGAAACCTGTAGCTAAAGTCTATTTTGATAAAACTATTAATGATTTCACCGATGACCGCGAATATGCTCTACAAGTTGTTTATGCTATTAACCGAATGAAGAAACATGCATCTACTAAAGCCCCTAAGCAAAAATATAGTGCTTCAATAAAAACAGAAAGAACAAAATCCGATAAGTCGGCTGTTAAAAAAAGTAGCACTATAAATAGTAGTGTTAAAGATGATTCACAAAAGCAACTTGAAGTAGATGTTCAACAAAAGAGATATAATAAATGTATGTTACCGCCACTAAAAAAAGTATACGCAAATGAGAAAACTGTTGAGGAGTTTGACTTCGCTGATAAACACATAACAAGAGTAATAATTAGGGAGCGCAACAAGTATTGCATCTTTCTCAGAGTTAAGCACAGCTGGGGTGGTATCTACTACTTTATTGATGAATCGCCTTTGGGGGTTTTTTCTGTTACTGAGAGTCTGTTTGAACGAAAAACAGGTATCTTTGACTCGAAACATACGAGCAAGTAGTTAGTGGGTTTCGGGTTCAGCGTTTTTGGTTATTACCGATTACTAAACACAGAATAACACAGAAGGCTGAAGTAAATGGTGTGTTTTGTATAGTGCCTGACTATCTGATTGAGCCGCTGTAGAAGAAGTTTTTCTTCTATGTGTGGGATGAGAGCAGGAGTGAAGCACGTTGGATGACCTCTTTTGATACTACTCTGGAGGACGTGCAAGGATTTGTAAAAGCATTAAAGAATTTGTTGAAGTAAGGTGGTAATGTGATAATTTATAAGAGGTAAATAAAGTTATCCATATTAATATTTCTATTTTGAGTAGTAATTCTGATATAGAAGATGAGAGAGTAATCTCTGCAAAGAAGAGATTCATCTTTAGTATGCTTATACCTCTGCTCTTCCTTTTTATAGCTTATTCCATAAAACTAATTGAAACACTCGAGGGTATAAGTTTTGTTACTCTGGGTATCAAACCTCTTTCGGTTGAAGGTATGCCGGGGATTATCTTTTCACCTCTTATTCATGGCGACTGGAACCACCTGTTTGCTAATACTGTTCCGGTATTCGTATTGGGTACCGCTCTCTTCTATTTTTATAAGGAGATAAGTTTTAAGATTTTTGTTTTTATATATCTCTTTACCGGTGCCTGGGTGTGGATTGGGGCACGCACAGGTTCATGGCATATAGGTGCTAGTGGTGTGATATATGGCTTAGGCTCTTTTCTTTTCTTTAGTGGCTTGTTACGAAATTACATTCCTCTTATAGCCATATCGCTTGTCGTTGTATTTCTGTACGGTGGACTGTTTTGGGGTGTAATACCTGTAACATGGGATTTGCCATACTCATGGGAGGCACACCTTTTTGGAGGTATCTCCGGGTTGGTGTTGGCATTTATCTACCGTAAAGAGGGGCCTCTCAAACCGGTGAATGTTTGGCACGATGAGGATGAGTTAGATGATGACAACCCATTTTGGGATGAATAGTGAAGGCTTCACTACCGGTTCATCCGTTACGCTGCTAAATTCGTTTTGTTGTCCCCCATGCGGTAACGCTTCGTTGACCCCGCCCCGGCGGTGACGAACGAAGGTTTATCCGATCTAAAACTTCGAATACAAGTATTTATTTTTACAAACTAACGATCGTCCATAGGTCATTTGAACGTTGGAGATTAACAAACTATTCTCGGTATCACGTACGAAATTTTATAAACATATTTCGCTACTGTTTAGTATTTTTTTGGCATCTTTACATCCGAATTGATAAATCAGCATTTCACATAACGCAAAATATATGTTTTTAGAGTTGAAATCCGGGTATTATCTAAAGTGGATAGGGGTTTCTTTGGTGCTTACAGCTTCTTGTATTTCGGAGTCCGGAAAGAAGAGTGGTACTGTTAGCAATGAATCCGGTGTACCAGCCGAAAAGCTTATCACTACTGAACTACGTAGTGCTGACTCCTTGGCTGTTACAAATCCTGATAAGAGTAATCCTGAAATGGTGTTTTTTCCCGGTGGAACAATTAAAATTTGTTCTGTTAAAGGAAGAGATATTGAGCAGCCTGTTTTCACGGCAACTGTTCAGCTATTTTGGATAGATAAAAACCTTGTAACTGCAAAAAAGTTCCGTAAGTTTGTAAAAGAGACAGGTTATAAAACAGGTGCTGATAAGTTCGGCAACAGTCTGGTGTTTGATGGCAAATATCTTGCAAATGTATGGCAATGGACTGAAACAAAGCTTATGCCGTATCCCGGTTCTTCATTTCAAAACAGAGCCGGTCCCGATGAAAACTCAAGAGTACTCAGGGGTGGTTCATTCATGTTTGATGAGTTTGGCTCTTTAAGTAACTCCGTGTGGTTTCCTAGTAGTAACACTATCGAAACATATCTCTTTAATATGGTTTCAGATGTGTTAAATAGAACTTAGTAAACAGTTAGCAGTAAACCATATAACCATTTAACCATATAACACTTTAACAATAAAATATAATGGCATTTGTAGATAAATTTTTAACCAAGCTTTTTGGTAATAAATATGATAAAGATATTAAGGAGATTTCTCCTTATGTGGAAAAAATAAAAGAGGTCTATCCTGAAATAGAGAAGTTAGATAATGACGGTTTAAGAGCAAAGACAGATGAGCTTAGACAGCGCTTAAGTGATGCTATAAAACCTCTCAACGACAAGGTGGACAATCTTAAGCAGAGAATTGAGACTGAAGATATTCCTATCGGAGAGCGTGATAAAATCTATAAAGATATCGACAAGACAGAGAAGGATGTCTTTGAGGTTCTTGAAAAGGAGATGCTTAACATTCTGCCCGAGGCATTTGCAATAGTCAAAGCAACCGCGAAACTTTTTAAGGAGAATGAGACAATTGAAGTTACTGCTAATCAGTTTGACCGTGACCTCTCTACAATAAAAGATTTTGTTGAGATTGACGGGGATAAGGCAATTTACCAAAACAGCTGGCTTGCGGGTGGCAACACTATTACATGGGATATGATTCACTACGACGTGCAGCTTATCGGTGGTGTTGCTTTGCATCAGGGGAAAATTTCGGAGATGGCTACGGGTGAAGGAAAAACTCTTGTGGCTACGCTTCCGGTATTCCTGAACGCTCTTACCGGTAAAGGGGTACACCTTGTTACCGTAAACGACTATCTTGCTAAGAGGGATGCCGAGTGGATGGGGCCTATCTTTATGTTTCACGGTATTTCGGTTGATTGTATCGATAAGCATCAGCCCAACTCACAACAACGCCGTGAAGCCTATAAGGCAGATGTCACCTACGGTACAAATAATGAGTTTGGTTTTGACTACCTCCGTGATAATATGGCAACATCGCCTGAAGACCTGGTGCAGCGTCCACATAACTATGCTATTGTGGATGAGGTTGATTCGGTATTGATTGATGATGCCCGAACACCTCTGATTATTTCCGGTCCTGTGCCAAAGGGTGACGATCAGCTGTTTCTTGAGCTGAGAGGTAAAGTGACCAAGCTTGTAGAGATGCAAAAGCAGATGTTAGTAAAAGTGCTGGCAGAATCAAAGCCGAAGATGAAGTCGGAGGTTTCTAAGGTGAGGGAAGAGGGTTCGCTCTTTCTCTACAGGGTTTACAAAGGGTTACCTAAAAACAAAGCATTAATTAAGTTTTTAAATGAGGAGGGTATTAAATCCCGTATGATGAAGACTGAGAACTTCTACATGCAGGAGAACAGCAAAAATATGCATGTTGTTACCGATCCTCTCTATTTTGTTATCGATGAGAAAAATAATACCATTGAACTTACCGATAAGGGAATTGACCTGATTACAGATTCTACAGAGGATAAAGAGTTTTTCGTTCTGCCCGATGTTGGTTCTGAAATAGCAGCCCTGGAGAAGTCTGAGATTCCTGAAGAGGAGAAACTCTCTAAAAAAGATGAGTTACTTCAAAGCTACTCCATAAAATCAGAGCGTGTACACACCATCAATCAGCTGCTTAAGGCCTACACTTTGTTTGAAAAGGATGTGGAGTATGTGGTGATGGATAACAAAGTGAAGATTGTTGATGAGCAGACAGGTCGTATGATGGAGGGGCGTCGCTACTCCGACGGACTGCATCAGGCTATTGAGGCTAAAGAGAATGTGAAGGTGGAGGCTGCTACTCAAACTTATGCAACTATCACACTTCAGAACTACTTCAGAATGTACCACAAACTTTCGGGGATGACCGGTACTGCCGAAACGGAAGCAGGTGAGTTGTGGGATATCTATGAGCTTGATGTTGTAGTGATTCCAACTAACAGACCAATTGTACGTATCGACTCTGAAGATCTTGTATACAAAACAAAGAGAGAGAAATACAATGCGGTAATTGAAGAAATTGTTAAACTTGTTAATAATGGTAGACCGGTACTTGTTGGTACAACCAGTGTAGAGATATCAGAGTTGCTTAGTAGGACGTTGAAAATCAGAGGTATTAAGCATAACGTGCTGAATGCTAAGTTGCACCAACGTGAAGCTGATATTGTAGCCGAAGCCGGTCATGCAGGAGTAGTAACTATTGCAACTAACATGGCAGGTAGAGGTACCGATATTAAACTTACTGACGAAGTGAAAGCCAGTGGTGGTCTTGCTATCGTAGGTACTGAGCGCCATGAGTCACGTCGTGTCGACCGCCAGTTACGTGGTCGTGCCGGTCGTCAGGGTGACCCGGGTTCATCCCAGTTCTTTGTCTCTTTGGATGATGATTTGATGCGTCTGTTTGGTTCCGACAGGATTGTTAAATATATGGATCGCCTTGGTCTTGAAGAGGGAGAGGTTATTCAGCACTCAATGATTACAAAATCTATTGAGAGAGCACAAAAGAAAGTTGAGGAAAATAATTTCGGTATTCGTAAACGACTGCTGGAGTATGATGATGTGATGAACTCTCAGCGTGAGGTTATCTATACCAAGCGTAAACATGCTCTGTTTGGAGAGCGTATTCAGCTTGATATTTCAAATATGATGCAGGATACTTGTGATGCAATTATTGATGAGCATCACGAAATTGGTGATTTTGAAGGTTTCAAAATGGATCTGCTTAGGGTATTCTCAACAGAATCACCGTTTGAACAGCACGAATTCACAAAAGGTAACCATACTGAATTATCTGATAAGTTGTTCGAGGAGGTTTGGACTACCTACAATCGCAAAGTTGAAGCCATTGGTAAACAGGCCTATCCGGTAATTAAGGATGTTTACGAAACAAAATCGGAGCAGTACACAAATATTGTTGTTCCAATAAGTGATGGACAACGGGTTTTCCAGATTACAACTAACCTTAAGAAAGCATACGAAACAAAGGGCGAAGAGATGATGCGTGCTTTTGAAAAGTCGATTATGCTTATCACAATCGATGAAGCCTGGAAAGAGCATCTTCGTGAACTTGATGAACTAAAAACAGCCGTACAGAATGCCTCTTATGAGCAGAAAGATCCACTGTTAATTTATAAGTTTGAGTCTTTCAACCTCTTTAAAAAGATGGTGGGAGAGAATAATCGAAATGTTGTCTCTACAATTGTAAAGGCTTCTATTCCTATCAATGATTCAAGTGGTGTACAACAAGCCAAAGAGCGCCGCCGTCAGGATTTCAGTAAGCTGCGTACGCAGAAAGATGAATTCTCACGCTCATCGGGTGGAGAAGAAGATAAGAAACCTAAAAAGCTTGAGCCTGTAAGGGTTGAGAAGAAGGTTGGACGTAACGACCCTTGTCCTTGCGGTAGTGGTAAAAAATATAAACAGTGCCACGGAAAGGTGTAGTAAATTAAGATTTGTTGATGTGTTGATGTGGAGATTTGAATAGATAACCATATAACCATATAACCATATAACCTATAATAATATGATACTAACTATTATTTACTGGAATGTTGACCCTGAGTTAGTCTCCTTAGGGCCTTTGTCGATACGTTATTACGGACTATTTTTTGCCATGGGGTTTTACATTGGCTACATGATGCTTGAAAAGATGTACAAGTCGGAGAAGCTGCCTCTCGAGTGGGCAGAGAAGGTATTTGTTTACATTGTTATTGCAACCATTTTGGGAGCCCGTTTAGGACATGTTTTCTTTTACGGCTGGCCATACTATTCACAGCATCTCGGAGAGATTATTATGGTATGGAAAGGTGGACTTGCCAGTCATGGCGGAGCTATTGGTATTTTGATTGCTCTCTATATCTACTCAAAGAAAGTAACAAAGAAATCGATGATTTGGACACTCGACAGGGTTGTAGTGCCGGTAGCTATGGTGGCAGTTTTTATTAGGATGGGTAATCTTATGAACTCTGAGATTTACGGACATGCGACTACTTTGCCTTGGGGATTTATCTTTGAACGCAATGGTGAAACAGTTCCTAAACATCCAACCCAGATTTACGAAGCTCTTAGTTACCTCGTTGTATTTATCGTATTGTTGCGTACCTACTGGAAAACCAATGCCAAGGATAAACAGGGTTTGATTTTCGGGATGTTCCTAATTGGAATTTTCGGTGCACGTTTTATTATCGAATTTTTAAAAGAGGTACAGGAGCCGTGGGAGCAAGGTATGATACTCAACATGGGGCAGCTGCTTAGTATACCATTTGTTCTGTTTGGAGTGTGGCTGGTGTGGAATGCAAAGCCGGGTAGAACGTATAAGATTTAGAGTTTTGGGTTTTGGGTTTCAGGTTCTGAAACAGAAAACATAAAAAGAAGCCATTTACCCCAGAAGCCATATAACTATTTAACCATATAACCACTTAACACTGTAACCATGAATACAATCACACCCACAAAGTACACTTTAAAGTCTGTAAAAACCGGGAAGACTTTTTCCGACACTGGATGGACACTGGATGCACCGGGAGAGAGTGCTCCGACACTTATTCGTGCCATTTACGAGAAGAGACAGATTGAAGTTAAAGATGATTCTTACGGCCTATTTAAATTTGCCGACTGGTTGCCGGTAAGTAAAATGCTTAAAGGTTCTTATGCTCCTTTGACTTATAAAAGTAAAGGCCTCGCTAAAGAGCTTGGGTTAACAAACCTCTATATCACTTTTAGTGGCTACTGGCCTGAGAAGGGGATTGAGATGTCTACATGCTCGTTTAAAGAGACGGAGGCATACTCGGTAGGAGGAAGACTGAAGCCGGGATTTGGAAAGGCTCTTGTTGTTGCTTCGGCAGGGAATACAGCCCGTGCTTTTGCCCGTGTTTGCTCCGACAATAACATTCCACTGCTTGTGTGTGTACCTGAGGATAATCTCAATGCAATGTGGTTCGACAGACCTATTAATACCAATGTGGTAAAGCTCGTGGCTACAAAATCGGGTAGCGACTATTTTGATGCTATTCACCTCTCAAATATTGCTTGTCAGGTTGAGGGTTTTGTACCTGAGGGGGGTGCCAAGAATGTTGCCCGGCGTGAGGGGATGGGTACAACAGTGCTTTCTGCTGTAACTGAGATTGGTCGTATTCCGGATTACTATTTTCAGGCTGTGGGTAGTGGTACAGGTGCTATTGCTGCATGGGAAGCTAACCTGAGATTTATCGAAGATGGACGGTTTGGTACGAACAAGATGAAACTTATGGTTTCGCAAAATTGTCCGTTTAAACCTATTCACGACTCGTGGAAAGCCGGTTCAAGGGATATTCTTCCTTTTGATGACGAGGAGGCTCGAAAGCAGGTAGAGGAGATAGACGCTAAAGTGCTCTCTAATCGAAGACCTCCATACCCAATAGCCGGAGGATTGTATGATGCAATGAAGGATGTCGGTGGCGATGTGCTGCTTGCTAAAAATGAGGAGGCCAGAGATGCTGCTGAGCTTTTTGAACGAACAGAGGGGAATGATATCCATCCGGCAGCGGCTGTTGCTGTTGCTTCGTTGATTAATGCCGTTAAAGAGGGCGAAGTGGAGAAGGATGCCACAATAATGATAAATATTACCGGAGGTGGTGAGAAGAGAATTAAAAGCGAAAAAGAGGTTACATACCTCAAGCCTGTTCATATATTTGAAGTTACACCACCGCTTGAGACTGTTAAAGAGGTGTTGAATAAGATATTTTAGAAATTAAATAAAATAAATCAGATGAAAAGATTTGTATTGTTGTTTATAACAGTTTTAACATTATCGACAATTACCTTAAATCCACATTGTAGCTATAAATTCGTAATTATGTGATCTCAAGGCGAGTTGTTTTTTGAAATTCCCTCAGGTACCACTACGGATTTTTTCCGATAGAAAGGTCTGGTTTTGTACCCCATCAGCTCATAAATCTCTTTTCCTTTTAACCTGAGTTCGATATAAGGATTACGATATTTTATTTTGCAAAAAGGATTGGACTTGTTATTTCCACCAAGTGAGAAATACGAATTAATTGTAAAATAGTAAAATGCTGGTGGGAGAAAACAGCCAGCATACAACAATTAAGCATAGTATAAGGCGTAGCGGCAATATGTGACCCGCTATTATTGCGGGATTGAAGTAAACTCCGACGCTATACCTTATATTATTGTGGAATCAATTATTATGGTTTGTCTACCTATTGTGTTGGATGGTAGTTTTCTCAATGAGAACAAGCACCGTATGAAGGGAGACTTTCACATACGGTTTTTTTGTTACCTCTCTAAAGGTTAATATCAGTTTACCGAAGGTTTCTTACTTCTTCTTCTTTTAGCCTTTTTTATTGATGTAATAATCTTCTCACTCTTCTCGTCGTAATCAACGTTGATTATTGCCCCCTCTGTTAGCGAAGCCTCAATAATCACTTCAGCCATCTCATCTTCAAGATACTTCTGAATGGCTCTCTTTAACGGACGGGCTCCAAACTGAATATCGTATCCTTTAGATGCAATATAAGCTTTGGCCTTATCGGTTATTTCAAGCTTATAACCTAAAACTTCAACTCTGTGGTAGAGTCCTTTAAGTTCAATGTCAATAATCTTGTTGATATCCTCTTTATCCAGACTGTTGAATATAACTACATCGTCAATACGATTAATGAACTCAGGAGCAAAAGCTTTTTTCAACGCTTTTTCAATAACACCCTTTGTGTGGTCTCTGTCGCTAACGGCTCCCTTTGTGGCAAAGCCAACGCCACGGCCAAAGTCCTTAAGTTCACGACTACCTATGTTGGAAGTCATTATGATAATTGTATTCTTAAAATCCACTCTACGACCTAAACTATCTGTAAGGCGACCTTCGTCAAGCACTTGCAACAGAAGGTTGAAAACATCGGGGTGAGCCTTCTCAATTTCATCAAGTAGCACAACTGCGTAGGGGCGACGCCTAACCTTTTCGGTAAGCTGACCACCCTCTTCATACCCAACATATCCAGGAGGTGCACCAACCAGCCTCGAAACAGAAAACTTCTCCATGTATTCACTCATGTCGATACGGATAAGAGCATCTGTTGAGTCGAACAGATACTGAGCAAGGATTTTTGCCAGATGTGTTTTACCTACTCCTGTAGGCCCTAAAAACACAAATGAACCGATAGGCCGGTTTGGATCTTTAAGTCCTGCACGATTTCTTTGAATAGCCTTCACAATCTTGGTAATTGCTGCATTCTGCCCAATTATACTGTCCTTAAGCTCATGTCCCATCTTCAGCAGTCTTGAACCTTCGGCCTGTGCCACACGTTGTACAGGAATACCGGTCATCATGGCAACCACCTCAGCAACCTTCTCCTCATTAACAGTCTCTCTGTTTTTCTGAAGATTCTCTTCCCACTTTGTCTTAGCGCTATTCAGTTCAGATAGAAGCTCCTTCTCCTTATCTCTGAAACTGGCGGCAAGTTCAAAGTTCTGTGCTTTTACAGCTTTAATCTTATTAATCTTTGAGCCTTCTATCTTATTCTCAATATTAATAATAGTTTCCGGCACAATAATATTTGATATGTGAACCCTCGATCCCGCTTCGTCAAGTGCATCAATAGCCTTGTCGGGCAGGTGACGGTCGGTAATGTAGCGCTCGGTAAGTGTTACACAGGCTTTAATAGCCTCGGGGGTATAGAGAACGTTGTGATGATCCTCATACTTCTCTTTGATATTATTCAGTATCTCTATTGTCTCGTCAATAGATGTTGGCTCAATCATTATCTTCTGAAACCGTCGCTCAAGAGCACCATCTTTTTCGATGTGTTGCCTGTACTCATCTAGAGTGGTAGCACCAATACACTGAATCTCGCCTCGAGCCAAAGCAGGCTTAAGCATGTTTGCTGCATCAAGCGAGCCGGTAGCACCACCTGCACCTACAATAGTATGTATCTCATCAATGAAAAGGATTATGTTAGGATTCTTGCTCAGCTCGTTCAGGATAGCTTTCATCCGCTCCTCAAACTGTCCCCGGTACTTTGTTCCTGCTACAATAGAGGCAAGGTCAAGTGTAATCACCCTCTTGTCGAACAGAACTCTCGACACCTTCTTATCAATAATCCTGATTGCCAGTCCCTCGGCAATGGCTGATTTACCTACACCGGGCTCACCAATTAAGATTGGATTGTTCTTTTTTCTTCGGCTGAGAATCTGAGCCAGACGCTCAATCTCTTTCTCTCTACCAACAATAGGATCGAGCCGACCCTCCTCGGCAGATTTGGTAATGTCGATCCCGAAATTATCAAGAACGGGAGTCTCTGAACTGCTCTTTACCGAACCTCCCGGCTTTGATCCTTCTCGGTCGGAGGCCGAAAATGGACTCTCCTGATCATCATCAGGTGGAAAATTGCTGCTTGCTGATGGTTCCATTGTCTCCATCACCTCCATTACCCTGCCATAATATATATTCTCTTCTGTCATAATTTTCCAGATAAAACTGTTTTTTTCTTTTAATATTGCCAATAGAAGATGGCCTGTGTTGATTGTATTACTTTTTAGCGATTTTGCCTCAAGATGAATAAGTTTCAGAATACGCTCTGACGATTTTAACAGGGGAATGTTTTTATTTTGATGCGGCTTCTCGGCAATCAGATGCTTGTCGAGTGCCTCTTTTACCTTGTCAAAATCAAAATCAAGACTTTGAAGCAGCTTAATTGCAGTGCCATCTCCCTGGCGTAAGATACCAAGCATCAGATGTTCAGGTGAAATGTAATGATTCCCCAAACGCTCTGCTTCCTCTTTACTGAAAGATATTACATCTTTTATTCTCGGCGAAAAATTAAGATCCATATTTATTATTTTCTCTGTTTCTATTATAC
>Ga0256831_1001063_pt1 | contig 14467 bp, 10 predicted proteins | sample 132544metaG_FD_189087 | JGI IMG/M metagenome (GOLD analysis project Ga0256831, IMG submission 189087) | Hydrothermal vent microbial communities from Lau Basin, Pacific Ocean - 132-544 | ecosystem: Environmental > Aquatic > Marine > Hydrothermal vents | place: Pacific Ocean: Lau Basin | collected...
AACATACAATATAAAAGATGTCATAATTCTAACAGAGCAGCTATTGAGTGCTACACTAGATAAAAACAGAATTAGTCTAAAAATAGAGATACTAGAAAATTTTACTCTAAATGGATATCCAAATGAGATAGTACAAGCATTAGTTAATATAGTAAAGAATGCAAATGATACTTTTCTGGAGCGAAACATTAACAATCCTCAAATCACCATAAAAACCTTTATACAAAACTCAAAAAAAGTTATTACCATTGAAGACAATGCCGGTGGTATAAAAATAACACCTATAGAAAAAATATTTGAGCCCTATTTTACAACAAAGCAAGCAAACAGTGGTACAGGTATAGGTTTATATATGACAAAAATGATTGTAGAAAAAAACAATGCGGGCGACATAAGTGTGAAGAATCTACACACAGGAGTTATGTTTATTATAATTTTTTAAAAATATACTCCAAACTCCCTTTTTACTCCCTTTTTTATTATAAAATGAATTTACAATAAATTTTTAAGGAGAATATATGAAAAAAATTACAAGTGGGCTAGTAGTTTCAGCCCTTATCAGTGTTTCAGCGATGGCTTTAACTGTTCCTGCAAATCACATTGTTGATGCAAGTTGGTTAAAATCACATATGGGTGACAAAAGTCTAGTAGTAGTAGATGTTAGAAAAAAAGGCTATAAGAAAGAGCACATAAAGGGTGCTGTTGCTTGGAAAAGTAGAGATTTCAGAGAAGGAAGATACTATAGTAAAGTTACTAAAAAAGCAATTCCAGGCTATGTTGCTTCTCCTCTTACATTTAAAAGAACTATGAAAAAAAGTGGTGTAAACAATGATAGTGCTATAGTTTTCTATAGTGGCGGAACTGCATCAAAAGATTTTAGAGATGCGGCACTTGCTGATTTTACAAGTGAGTATTACGGATTTCCAAATGTAGCTATCTTAGATGGTGGATTTGCCGGCTGGAAAAAAGCTGGTGGAGCAGTTGATAGTGTAAGACCAAAAGTTAAAAAAGGTAACTTTAGCTTCAAAGGTAGAAAATTTAACCAAACTATCATGGCAACAGGTGAAGATGTTGATGAAGCTGTATGGACAGGTAATGCTCAAACTTTGGATTCAAATGGCAAAGGCAAACACTGGGATGGAACTGCAAAAGACCCAAGAAGACTTCATGAAGGACATCTTAAAGGTGCAGTTGCTCTTAGTACAAAAAAACTCGCAGTTAAAAAAGATGGCGTTTACTATCTTGGAGACAAAGCTTTTGTTGCAACAAAATTTAAAGATGCCGGACTTGATATAAGTAAGCCTATCATCTCTTACTGCAACACCGGTCACTTAGCAGCCGGTACTTGGTTTGCAGGTAAATATGTTCTTGGTATGGGTGACAAATCAAGAATGTATAGTGGAAGTATGGCTGATTATACAAGATGGCCAAAGAGAAGACTTGTTAAAGGTGATAAGTAATTTGAACATATCATTAAATGATAAAATATCCGCACTCTTTTTGTGTGCGGATATTTTGGATTATCCAAATGATGACTACAAAGAAAAAATAAAAAAACTAGAAAATTTGACAAATACAAAATGTAACTCACAAGAAGTTGCTCTTGATGACTTACAAGCAGAATATATACAGATTTTTTCTATCAACTCTACAAAACTAAAATGTGTCCCTTACGCATCTTGGTGGATAGATGGAAAAATGTCTGGCAAAACTCTGTCAAAAATTCTTGATTTTTACACTAGGTGTGGATATAAATTTGATGCTAAAAGTTTGAAAAAACCGGCTGATAATTTATCTTCCATGATTTCATTTACTGCGATCTTAGCTGAGGATGGAAAGACAGAAGAGATAAAAGAGTTTGCCAAGTTTTTAACTTGGATAGATGATTTTGCAAGTTCTTTGAAATCTGCAACCCAGATAAAAACCTTTAGTTATGCAGTAGAAATTTTTAAACAAATTATAAGTTCTTTCAAGGGGAAATTATGAGTACAGACGCAAGCATTATACAAAAAAAGCCCTCGAGTGCATGGCTATTTTTGTCTTTTCTTATAGCAGCTGTTAGTATCTATGGAATGTATCAAGTCTTTTTAAATGGACAAGAAGCATCCTATGGAATTAGCAGAGAGGTGCCATGGGGCATATTAATCATAGGCTACTCTTTTTTAGTGGGTATTAGTGCAGGAACTGCCATCATAGGCTCTTTAGCACATGTATTTAAAGTAAATGCCTTTCATGTGATGAGCAAAAGAGTGGCACTCATCTCACTTTCAGCTCTTGTTGGAGCATTTTTTATCATATTTTGGGAGTTAGCTGGACCTTATCAGCTACAAACTCTAAGACTACTAAAATATTATACAAATTTTGAGATAACATCTCCAATTTGGTGGATGGTTACACTCTATATGATAGAGTTACCACTACTTGCTATTGAAGTCTATTTCTTAGTAAGCAAAAAACACGAATCAGCCTTTTTTGCTTCACTTTTTGGCTTATTCTTGGGTGTCATCGCCTACTCCACGCTAGCATTTGTTTTTGCATCAAATGCAACTAGACCACTTTGGCACAGTACATCTTTTTCACTCTTTTTTATCATTTCAGCTGTAACTGCAGGTGCAGCTATAGTTTTGATGATGATATTTGTAAGTGGCAGGGGGAAAATTTTATTAGAAAATGTGAGTGCATTAAGTAAAATGCTTTTTCTTGGCCTTTGTTTGATGTTTTTTGTTGACACTTGGAATGTTTTTCTAAATACCTACGGCGCACAAAGTGAACTTGATGCAACTATGAAACTTTTTATTGGTAATGGTCCTCTAGCTTTTAATTTTTATTACCTTGAACTTGGTTTGGGTATTATAATTCCTGCTTTGCTACTTGCAATCAGTGGTTTCAAATCACCATCTTTATCTGCGCTAGCTGGATTATTTATGATAATCGGTATGTTTTTTGCAAGATTTGACAATATAGTCGGTGGACAACTTCTTTCAAGAGCAGACATTCATATGAATTTTACACTTCATACCTATCATGTCTCAAACAGTGAGCTCTCTATCTTTATAGGTGGTTTAGGAGTTGCACTTCTAATCTTCTTTTTAGGGGAAAAATTTATAGATCTAGAAGAGGAGACACACTGATGAGCAGACACAATATATCAAGAAGAGGATTCTTAAAACTCGCAGGTGCAAGTTCAGTCGCTATAACAGCAGGAATCACAGGTATTCCATCTCCTCTAAAGGCATCTGCCCAGCAAGAGGCCTCAAGAGGTGCTAGGTTTTTAAAATATGACAGAGGTGTAGAGTCTCCAAATTTTTGTGAGATGTGCTTTTGGAATTGTGGTGTAAATGTATATACAAGAAAAGGTATAATTCATAAACTAGAAGGAAACAAGCTAAATCCAAACAACAGAGGTCATCTTTGTGCCAAAGGAAATGCAGGGATCCAATCAACCTATGATGCAGACCGTATCCAATCTCCACTAATAAGAACAGGAAAAAGAGGAGAAGGAAAATTCAAAAAAGTATCTTGGGAAGAGGCATATAAATATGTTTATAAAAAACTAAATCCACTTATAGATGAGTTTGGTCCTGAAACATTAGCTACTTTTATGCACGGAACGGGCGAGCCATATCCTCATATGCTCACAATGGCACTAGGAAGTCCAAATATCACAATACCTGCATATTCACAATGTATGGGTAGCCGTGAAATGGCTTGGGCTTTGACTTTTGGAACAGGCGTAAGCGGACACGAAACTTTTGATATGGCAAATTCAAAGCATATGATAATTTTTGGTAGAAACTTTGCAGGTGCAGTACAGGTAAGAGAAGCAGAAGATTTTGCCGAAGGCTTGGCAAGAGGCTCAAGGCTAACTTATATAGATCCAAGACAGAGTGAATCAGCTGTAAGAGCAACAGACTGGCTACAAATAAACCCTGGAACCGATATGGCATTGGCACTTGGTTTTATACATGTAATTATCAGAGATAACTTAGCAAATATGGATTTTGTAAGAAAATATTGCTATGGCTATAATGAACTAAGTGAACACATAAAAAAATATACACCAAAATGGGCGAGTGAAAAAACCGGAATAGATGCCAAGACTATAGAGAGAATTGCATGGGAATTTGCAAAAGATGCTCCAAATGTTGTAGCGATTCCACCAAGAAGAATGACAAGATACGGAAACGATACACAAACAGTAAGAGCAATTGCTATATTAAATGCGCTCATGGGAAATTGGGGAGTTCCTGGCGGAATTTTTATTAGAAATAAAGTTCCTGTTGATTTTCCAAAAGAAGAACATCCTGATGCTCCTGATGCAAGAAGAGCTGATGGAGTTGGAGAGGGAGAAAAATTTCCACTAGCTCCGCCAAGCCTCGGCAGAACAAATGGCATATATGAAGCAACGCTAACAAAAAAACCATATCCGATAAAAGCATGGTTGCTATATGGTACAAATCCTCTATCTCATTCAAGTATTGGAGTTAACAGTCTATATAAAGCCATAGACAATCTTGAGCTTATCATAGCAATTGATACTCAATTTAGTGATACAGTGATGTATGCTGATGTTATATTTCCAGAATCAACATATCTTGAAAGATACGATGCACCTTATGCACAAAAAGACAAAACACCTTTTATAGCTCTTAGAAAGCCGGCTATAAAGCCTATATATGACACTAAAGGGTGTTTTGAGATATGCAAAGGTATAGCAAAAGAGTTTGATTTGGATGATTGGTTTGAAAAATCCCCAGAAGAACAAGTTGAAGAGTTATCGCAAATCTTAAGTAAAGAGCAGATGGAGACATTGGAAAAAGATGGAGTTTTACTTTTTGAAGATGTTGATCCATATCCAAATGCAAGTGGAAGTGCACTAAATTTTTCAACCTCAACCGGAAAAGTACAGCTGTATGTAAAAGACCTTGAAGAGATGGCAAAGAAACAAGGAGATGACTTTTCTCCACTCCCTATATATAAAGACCCTGTGGTGCCAAAAAAGGGTGAGTTTAGAATGCTTTTTGGCAGAACTCCTCACCACTCACATGCTAGAAGTCAAAATAACTGGATACTTTTAGAGCTTCAGGATGATACACCTGTTTGGATGAATCCAAAAGATGCTAAAAAAATGGGTTTTAAAGACGGAGATATGGTCTCTTTGGTAAATGCCAAAACAGGACACAAATCGGACCACAGTGAAAGACTAAAAGTCACAAAAAGAATCAAAGAGGGCTCTGTATTTATTCATCATGGTTTTGGACATACAACCAAGGCTTGGAGTAGAGGATATGAAAAAGGCACTAAAGAGAATTGGTTTATCAGTGATGATGTTGATCCTCTTAGTGGAGCAGCAGCATTTCATAATGGTTTTGTAAAAGTAGTAAAGGCATAATATGAGTTTAATACATAAAAAAACAAAAAAACAAAAAAACCTTGCGATGGTTATAGTCGGAGATAGATGTATTGGTTGTGATGCCTGCTATGTCTCTTGTAAAACCGATTGGGATGTGCCTGCTATGAAAGAGGCTTTTAGAACAAAGGTGTTTGAAGTAGAGGGCGAAGATGTGCATGGAAACCCTACTATCGGATTTTTACCGACATTGTGCAACCATTGTGACAATGCACCTTGCGTTGATGTTTGTCCAACGGGAGCTAGCTTTAAGAGAGATGAAGATGGCATAGTATTGGTTGAGCCTGATATGTGTATAGGGTGTAAAGCCTGTATGGTTGCTTGTCCTTATGATGCAAGATATTACAATGAAGAGGAGCAAACAGTCGATAAATGTACTTTTTGTCTACCTCGTATCAGTAATGGTCTTGATCCTGCCTGTGTAACTACTTGTGTAGGAGAATCAAGAAACTTTGGCGACTTGAACGACACTGACAGCAATGTTTCAAAAATGCTAAAAGATGCAACAAGCATATATAAACTCAAAGAGGACGAGGGAACATCACCAAATGTTTACTATGTCACACTAAATTATTAGGAGAATGAAATGAAAATCAAAAAATTAATCATAGCAGTTTTAGGCTTAGGGCTGTTGCTAGGGCTACTTGGCATAAATTTGAGTGCTCAAAACAGGCAAAATTACAGTATGGACAAGACTCTTTGTGCGCATTATGTAAAACTCTCAAGAGCACAGGTTGATGCTGACAACTTACCTCTTGCAAAAGTATATGCACAAAAAGCAGTACAGGCAAACCCATGGGAAAAAGCTGCTTGGGCAAATTATAATGATGTAATTCAAAAGTTGGCCGACAATGGAGATATACAAGATTTTGATACTTTCATCGAAGAATCAACTGCAGCACAAAAACCAAAAGCAGATGCAGGTGCTCAATTTGAGGGTTGCTAAATCAATGTTGAATATTTAATTTTAAATGTTGAATAATACAAGAAGAAAACTTTTAAAACTCCTGCCATTTAGTGTGGCAGGAGTACTTACCTACCCTATCGGAAAATTTATATTTTTTAGTGAAAATAAAAATAAAGAGTTCCAACTTTCACTCAAAAACATAAAAGATGGAATCACAAAGATAAAAAAACACGATATCTTCATCTATAAAACACCGGATAAAATAGAAGTATTCAATGCTCATTGCACCCATATGGGCTGCATTCTAAACTACTACAAAGATAAAAAAAGATTTATCTGTCCTTGCCACCATAGCCAGTTCACGATAGATGGTTTCAGGATAAAAGGACCTGCACAGAGAGATTTAGATAAAATATCCTTTAAGATAAAAAATAAAAAACTCTTCATAGGATAGGCTTTTATGTCAAGAACAGTATCTCTTATAACACTTGGACTATTTTTTGTCAGTCTCTTAAGTGGTTTTGTTATCATCTTTGCCTATCATCCCTCAGATGCATTTACTAGTGTCCAAAAGATAGAATTTCTCATCCCTTTTGGTCTTTTTTTTAGAAAACTTCACTACTTTAGCTCTGAAGCTTTTACCTTTTTTCTACTACTTCATATATTTCTTGAGCTCTCTAAAAAAAAGATATACATAAATGCCACTTCATGGAACTATTCGGTTTTGAGTTTTGCTCTAGTTATAGTGTTGATGTTTAGTGGATTTGTACTAAAAGCAGACTTAAGTGCAAATGCAGCCGCCCAAGTTGCATATAGTCTCATCAAAGATACACCTCTTTTAAAAAATCTTTTGCCTCTATTTCAAGACTCTAGTATTTTTTACTATAAGTTCTTTATCTGGCATATACTCTTTTTACCTCTTATCCTAGGCTATGCTATATACAAGCATACAAAAACTCTACATGTAGAGGCTGTTTACTTTAGTATCGCCATTGGCTTAAGTCTGCTTATATCTATGCTATTTTCTATGCCAAAAGATATAATTTTAAGCTCTAAAGCCAAACAATTAAGTAGTCCATGGTTTTTTGAAGGAGCAGAAAATTTACTCTTAAAATCTTTCTCTGCTCTTAGCATAAATCTCATACTGATAACTCCATTTATACTACTTGTTGCATATTTTTATATAAAACCCAAAAATATAGCAAGAATTTTACTTTTCTCTTGGCTTTTGGCTTATAGTTATATCTCGGTATTTTTATCATGAAACTCAAAAATATACTCTCTCTCTTAGCTCTACTTTCGCTTTTTATTCTGGTTTTTTCTATATTTTCAAATGAGACAAAAATCCCAAAAAAGATAACAAAACCGGATCAATGCATGAGTTGCCATGCCGATATGAGCGATATAGACCATGCTCACCCTAAAGAGATATTTGGTTGTGCTTCGTGTCACGGTGGCAACAAATGGGCAACAAATAAAAAAGATGCCCACAGAGATATGGTACTAAATCCTGCAAGATTAGAGCATGTTAGTATATTTTGCATAAAATGCCATAAAAATATAATCAAAAGGATCAGCAACTCTATGATGCAATCCCAAAGTGGAATTTTAAATGTTTTAAAATATCAATGGGGAGAGAGTAAAGAGTTAAACTCAACTGCCGGTATAGCAGATATCAGAGGCGATACAAATATCTCCTTGGCTCAAAACCACTTTAGAAAACTCTGCGCGGCTTGTCATATCAATCAAGATGAAAAAATTTTCAAAAATCAAAAAGTTGCAAGAGGCGGAGGTTGTAGCGATTGCCATAGAATTTCAAAGACAAAAGGCAACTTGCATGCTAAATTCACAACAAGAATTCCCACAAAAAACTGCCTCAAATGCCACAATCGCTCAAACCGTATTGGGCTTTCATATGAGGGTGTTTTTGAAAGTGCGGGTTACGGCACGCCCTATAAGCACGGAGATTTCACGCATAAGATGAGTGATGGCAGAAGATTTTATTATAATCTTCCTGATGACATACACCACAAAAGTGCAAACATGAGTTGTATAGATTGCCACAGCGAAAAAGGTGTGATGGGGAATGGCAAAAAACACTACCACATGGAAGAGGCCGAAGATATCAAGTGCAAAGACTGCCATAAACCCCACTTTAAAAAAGCAAATACTCTTGCCCTTACGCTAGCCGATACAAACGAAAAAGTACCTGAGCCAAAAATCATAGCCTATACTAAAAAATTCAACTCACCGCTATACAATATACAAAAAGATGGAAATAGAACTGATTTTTATAGAAAAATTGATGGTAAAAAGTTTAATTTACCCAAAATGAGTGATAAACCATATCATACTTTAGCAATTCACAAAAGGCTAGATTGCTCGGCATGCCACTCTTTGTGGGCTCCTAGTTGTTATGGTTGTCATGAAGTATATTTTGAAAACGGAAAACAGTTTGATTGGGTGAAAAGAAAAAATACAAAAGGGCAATGGCAGGAACTAAGAAGCTTTTTGAGGTTTGAGAATCCAAGCTTAGGCATAGGATACAATAAAAAGATCATGCCTTTTGCACCGGGGTGTCAGGTAATCGGCACTATTTTTAAAGACAAAAAGGTGGAGAAATTTCACTCAATGGCGATGGCGGGCTGGGATCCCCACACTACTCAAAAAAAGAGTAGAACTTGTGTGAATTGCCATTTCAATCCTGCATCTCTTGGACTTGGGAGAGGAAATCTAGATATAAAAGACGGAAATATAACATTTAATCCGATTTATGATTCGACAAAAAGCGGTATGCCTTTTTCATATCCTATAGATGCTTTCGTCTCAGCAAAAGGGAAGCAATTTCAAAGCACATCAAGAAAAGAGGCGAGAAGTTTCAACAGAGTTGAGCTTCAAAAGATAGTCGGTGCATACAAGTGCATCATCTGTCACGATAGTTATAGTGACAAAATTTACAAAGACTTCAATAAATCAAAAAAACTCTTTTATAGCGGAAAAACAACATGCTTAAAATAGTGATTTTTATATCCATACTATTTGGTTCACTGCTTGCAAAAGATTGTGCCTCATGCCATCCAAAAGATGCAAAAAACTGTCAACATAGCTTACACTACACCCTCAAAAAAGCTATCAATATCACTAGAGTCGCATGGGGCATAAAAGATAGCAATGTTACACTCCAAACTCTGCCACTGCCAAAAACAGATATAAAAAAACCAAGTGATTTGGTAGATGATTTTCTAAGAAGAAAATGTCTAAAGTGCCACCTTGGAAACAGATCAAGCGGTGAAAAAGGGATGAAAAGAGGTAAAAACTGCCTAGCATGTCACACTCCACACCAAAAAAATGGTAAATGTCAAAAAGGTAAAATAAGTATGGACAAATGTCTTAGCTGCCACAATAAAGAGTTTGTAGGCGGAGATTTTTTAGGGCTTTTTCCAAAAGATTACGACAAGAGTTATCGCGCACCTCTAACAAAAGACGGCAGATACCCTCCTAAAAAATATGGCATAGATTTTCACCACTTAAGCCCAGATATACACTACCAAAAAGGCATGACTTGTGTGGATTGTCACGATAAAAATGATATGCAAGGCATAAAAAAAGTAAGTTGTACCGACTGTCATAAAAATCTAAGTAAGAAAAATCATACTGCGTACCATAAAAAATTAGCTTGTAGCACTTGCCACTCTGCGTGGAACAATAACTCTTACGAACTCTCTGTCTTTAGAGATAATACGAGTGATTATAAAAAATGGAAAAACTTAACACTCCAAGAAGATGGTTATCTGACAAATTTCTTACGCATTGCCCTAAGAAGCAAGAAAAAAATCCCACCGAAGATGCCTGATTGGATAACTCACAAGTTTAAAGAGGGTATTTGGTACAGTGGATACAGATACAAAAGATGGGAGAATTTTAATCTTGCCAATTCAAAAGATGGCAGAATTATGATAATCCGCCCACTTTTTCAGTATCGCATCAGTTATAGAGACAAAAACGGTAAAATGATTTTAGATGATGCAAACAAGATAGACGGTAAAAAGATAGAAGTTTGGCTACCCTACTCTCCTCATACCATAAGCAAAAGAGCAAAATCATGTGAGAGTTGCCATAATAATCCACTAATCATAAATCCAAAAAAAACAGGCTATGAAGTCTTAGATATGCAACTTCCAAACAACATCATAAACGGCTCAAAACTAACAAAAAAACAGATAAAAAAGATGACTTCCAAAAGATATAAAAAGATCAGAGCCAAAATGTTGTTTGGCTCTGATTAGCCAATTTTTTCAACAAAATAGTATATCACCTCTTTTTTATTTGCCGATAAATAAAATCAACTATAAAATGAAAACTTAGATTTTACTAAATGTAGGCAAAATATAACTTTTTATTATTTTATTATTATTAACTAGTAATTGTTTAAGCGATTATTAATTTTATAAATCCTAGAATATAGTAGCGTCAATGTCAAATCAAAGGATAAATCATGTGGGCTTTGAGATATCTGTTGGCTATTTGCCTTACTACTTTTTTTGCACTCGCTATGGACTTAACACACAGAAGCAATACTCACGAATTAAGTCTTCACACAAATAAATTTCACTCCGGTCTAAAACTAAAAACCAAAAAATCGCCGGATCTTACTATAAGATCAGTCTTTATAAAACCAAATATAAAAACAGGAGATTCTATCGGCAAAAGGAGAGAATTATCTCTTAGTATAGCAAACATAGGAAAAGCTGATGCTCCCAAATCTATACTAAAACTTACATGCAGAGCAAGCAGTGGAGTATGTCCAAAAATTTTAAATAGCTCGACTATCTTAAGCTCTATTAAACACGGAAGAGCTCTGAAAGTATATATACCAAAAAATACTTCAAAAGAGAGGTGGACAAAAGGTTTATACTATATAACTGCAATTATAAAACTCAAACCTGCCACAACTTTTTCAACGAATGCCCTACATCCAAAAGAGTCAAATGTACGCAACAATAAAAAACACTTCACCGTAAAAGTTAAATCAAACGGATATATAGATTTGGCGATAAGAGAGATAAAACTCTCTAAGAAAATATGTACCCAAAAGAGAGTAAACCAAAGTGGAAAAATAAAGGTTAAAATAACAAATTTAGGCAATTTGGATGCACCTAAAAGCACTATGTGTATAAAATGCACAAAAACCGATCAAACTATGAGTTTTACAACTACTAACTCCTCTTCCTCCTGCCCATCATATCTAAGCGGATATGCAAAAATACCCCCTGTAAAACCGGGCAAGAGCTTTGTTTTAAAATGGCCTTTAAACTCTTCTGAGATTTGGAAAAAGGGAAAATACAAACTACTTTTCAATGCGAATTGCACTATCAGGGACGGTATCAAAGAGCATGACACTTATGATAATAACAATAAAAAGATATTCAAATTTGAAGTAAAAAGTTGCAAATCAAAACTCACTCCTATAAAACATATAGATATAGGTAAAAAACTCACCCCTATGCCTAAAAACAAAATAATTTTTAAATCCATTTCTCCAAGTCATTGGAAACGAGGAAAAAAATATAATGTTATGGTAAGAGGAGATAGATTTAGTAAAAATATAAAATTCAAATTTAACAAAAACATCTCTGTTTTGTCTCAAATATTTTTAAGCAAAAAAGAGATTAAACTACATATTAAAGTATCACCAAATGCAAAAATCGGTAAAGCCCGTCTTTTATACAGTATTAAAAACAGCATAACAGCTAAGCAGATCAAGACAAAACTGTACGGATGGATAGAAAAGAGTGTTGTATTTAAAAAAGTTATGCCAAAATTTAAAATCAAGCCTATCACAGCTGATTTGGTTTTTCCTATGGGGAAAATTTTGCTCGAAAATCCCGATTTCGGATCTTTTGGTTGTGGAGGAGATGTCTATCAAGACAAAGGCATACCAAAACTTGACGACAAAACTGTCTTTAAATTTAGAGAAGAAAATCCGGGACTTGCTGAAAACTTCCAGCTTCTCATAACCAATAAAAAAGGAGATATTCTTCTTGCTAAAAACTTAGGAAAATCAAAAGCATTTCACTCTAATCCTAGTTTTATATATAAGATTTTAGAGTTGATGAAACACCCATACAGTTATAAAAAAGCCAAAAATTCTATAGCAAAAAACATAAAAGCCAAAGGCAAAGTCGGCAATTTCCAAGAGATTCAAATGCACTCTTTGGGCAAATCTGTAAAGGTGACAAAACCAAATATTTTTCAGACAAATTCTCACTCAAATGCAAAGTTAAACCCATTAAACAAATCAAATCACAAAAGTGCCTTTCAAAATACAAGCTCATTTGAAAAATCACCAAGAGAGCGATATATAGATGAAAATCAAAAAGATATAAATCTCTTTTGGAAGGTGATAGGCTCAAGAAGCTACAAACAAAACGGAACAACAAAAAACAGTGGTGACAAAACTAGTGGAATCAAACTTACAACCTTTATAGTGGAACAATCCCAAAGCTGGCCTCTCTCACTTGATGACTTTACAACCGGATTGACTTGTAGGGCTGACCATAAAAAAGCAGCCATAAATATTCAAAATCTAGACCTAGGCAAAGGCAAAGAGCCCGGAGTCACCGCAACAGTAAACTATACAGGCGACCATATAGAACTCTCAGGCTCATTTGATTTGAAAAAATCACCTTGGGCGTACAGAGATTATACTTCAAATGCTGTATGGGTCGGACCTAGGAATATATTTGTCAGTTGGGGTGATGGAGTAGTTGAACCGCTGAATTTGAAAAAAGTCAAAAAAAATTATGAAATCAATGCCATGACACACCGTTACTTGAGCCAAGGCACTAGAAAAATTCGTGTTTTTATGCTTCCCGAGGACGATATACAACACACTAACCCTTCTAGTGTGGTCGCAGCCTATGATTTTTATGCAAATTCACAAAGTGCTTCTCTTAACACATCTTTTGGTGTAGCTGGTATTTCCAAAGATGACCCGTATTTCCAGACACTTCAGATGGGAGGTAAACTTCCGACTCCAAATATGAATATGGTTGAGATTTCAAAACATGCTTATATGATATATTGTCATAAAATCGTCATAGACCCTAGAGCCGACCTTGTAGCTTCAGGACCTTTGCATCTTGATAGCATCTCCATTACTGATGCAAATGGGGGAAGCGGAAGCTCTAAAACAACAAATTCTAACTCAAACAAACTCTTTAGTGTCTCTAAAAACAGCTATGCTTTAACGAGCAAAACAACCCTTAAGAGTTCAAAAAAACTCACAAAAACAAGTAGTATCAAAAACCTAAGCACTAGGAGAGTAAAATTCAAAGAGACTGCCGAATTTACAAACTGCGACTCTCTTCAAGCAAATGCGAAACTAAGATACTATGGAAAAGGAAGTGTTCAGTTCAAATGGACACTCTACGGCTCTGGAAACTCCAAACTATCTCTTGGCGAATACTCCCAGCCTGTGGGTCCATCTAAGCAAAGAAAAAATCTAACTTTAGATAACTACAACACTCCTTCACCGGACTCATATAGCTATTTTCCGATTGACTCTAAAGTTTTGGAATTGGATAAATTTAAAGTTAATCAAAAATACAAAATATTTGTAGATGCTACGGTTGATCCATTTACCGCCTCTACTCTTTCACAAAAAGAGATGTTAAACGAGATAAAAAATTCGATACCACATGTACAGCAAATCGCTTCAAATGTTATCACAACTCACATGTTTAAAGTAGCCTTTAATACAAAAACTATAAACAATCCATATCTTACACAGATACAAAAGAGCGGGGCAAAATTTGGAGTTTTATCTCCTTCTAAACATTTAGCAAGCGGTATGCCTATGGTTGCTAGTGTAAACCAAGCCATATCACATGCTACGGGCATTTCGCCATCATACAAAAATGTTCCAAAGAAAAAACCATACTATGTCAAATCAAGCTCTTATGATTTTAAAGTTGTACCTCATGCAAAAGGCAAACCTTGTAAGTTCATAATCACGACAAAATCCGGAGATAAGTTTATAGTTAAAAACATATCCAAAAGTGTCACCGAAATAAGCAAAGGTGTATATAGTGGAAGTGGAAGTATAGATATAAACTTAAATGCCGGCGATACAAGCGAAATGCTCCTAC
>Ga0256831_1001064_pt1 | contig 14460 bp, 10 predicted proteins | sample 132544metaG_FD_189087 | JGI IMG/M metagenome (GOLD analysis project Ga0256831, IMG submission 189087) | Hydrothermal vent microbial communities from Lau Basin, Pacific Ocean - 132-544 | ecosystem: Environmental > Aquatic > Marine > Hydrothermal vents | place: Pacific Ocean: Lau Basin | collected...
ACTCATAACTCATTACTCATTACTCATTACTTTAACTTTCCCTTTCTTTTTGATTAACCGATCTGTCGTCACCCTGTAAAGCAAGAAAGCAACCGAAATTTTTCACGCTGATTTGAAAGAATGTATTGTGATTTTTCAGCGGTTAAGTTATTGAATGAAAAGGCAATAATAAGCTGTTTTTATTACTTTTTGAGGCGTTATTTACTTGTCGTTTCAATTGAATAAAAGGAGAAATTTGCGTATCTTTCTATGTTAAATTTGGAGAGAAAAAATGCAATTTAAAGTCAATAGTAAAGAACTTGAAAAAGTAATATCAAAAGTTTTTCCCGCAGTCCCTACGAGAACTCCCGTTCAGATTTTAGAGAACTTTTTGTTCATCCTTGAAGATGGGGTTTTAACAATTTACGGAACCGATTTGGAGATGTCTCTTAAATCCTCGATCAGCGTTGTTTCCGATGGTGATTTTGAAGGCGTGGTTCCCGCAAGATTATTTTACGACACTATCAGGTCATTGGGCGATACATCTCTTGTTATCAATATTGAAGAACGCAACAGAATGAGAGTTGTTTGGGATAAGGGTGAAGTTACGATTTCATATATAGATAAAAGCGAATTTCCCGAAGTGCCTTCTTTCCCGACAGAGAGCGAACCGGATTCTCCGTTGTTCTCGTTCTCGATTTCAGGTCTGGATTTAAAATACGCTATTGATAAAACTTCCTTTGCAGTGAGTAAAGAAGAGATACGTCCCGCTATGATGGGGACTTTGTTTGAGTTTTCGGGCGAAGGATTAAGGTTTGTTGCAACCGACGGACACCGTCTCGTGAACTTGCTCTATCAAAATGCGGCAACGGAAAACGAAGGGAATTTTATTGTCGCCGGTAATGTTACTTCGATACTTCAGAGAGTTTTGGACGAAAGAGAAGTAAAAGTTTATTTCAGTAAGTCCCATGTTTCATTTATCTTAAACGATATGGAGTTGATCGCAAGATTAATTTCCGAGCGCTATCCCGATTACAAAGCGGTAATTCCGTTGGAGAATGAATATACTTTGATGGTAAGCCCCAAGGAACTTCTTTCCAGCGTAAAAAGAATGATGCTTTTTACAACGGGAAAAATGAGAAAAATTAAACTGACATTATCCCCCGATAAGATTTTGCTATCCGCCGAAGATATTGATTTGGGAGCTTCGGGCAAGGAGGAAGTTGCATCGTCGTACGACGGCGAGCCGATGGAAATTGGGTTTAACTCAAGTTATTTAAGCGAAGTTCTCTCCCATTTAACGGATAACGACGAGATTCATTTTAAACTTCACACTCCGAATAAAGCGGTAACCATTTACCCGAAAGAGCAAAAGGAAAATTGGGAGTTGGTGATGCTGCTGATGCCCGTGAGGTTAAACAACTAGGATGATTCTCTCTTCGCTGGAGCTTACAAATTTTAAGCTGCACAAATCAAGCAACTTGGAATTTTCCGAAAAGCTCAATTACATTGTGGGAGGAAACGGGCAGGGAAAGACGACAATTTTGGAAGCAATTTATTACTTGTGCACAACTAAAGGATTCGGACAGACAAACGATTTGGACGCGATTAATTTTGAAAGTGATTTTTTCGATATAAAGGGCGCTTTCCGAGACGTAACAGAAAGAAACGTTAGAGTTTATTACCACAAATCCGAAAGAAAGAAAAAGATTTTTCTTGACGAAAAGAATGTGTTTCGTCCCGCGGATTTTATCGGTAATTTCCCCGTAGTTACGCTTACGCTTTCAGATCACGATATTACTTCCGGATCTCCTTCCGACAGAAGAAAGTTTGTCGATTCAATTATTTCGCAATCGAGCGGCGCTTACTTAAAGATTTTGATGGAATATAACCGGACGCTTAAGCACCGTTCCTCTCTGCTTCAGAGAATTAAGGAAGACAGAAGCGGACTTATGGAAACCGAGCTTGACGCATGGGACGCAACTCTGGTTAAACTCGGTTCTCAAATAATTAAGCACAGAATCTCGTTTGCGCTGGAATTCGATTACTATGTAAAAGAAGCTTACAAAAGAATTATGAAAGAGTTAGAAACTCCCGGACTTGAATATGCGGGCTTTACCGAGAGAATTTCACCCGAAAATTTGGAAGAGAAATTTATGTCGGAGTTAAGGAGTTTAAGACCTTTAGAGATTGTCAGAACCAAAAATTTATTGGGACCACATCGCGACGAATATAATTTTTATCTTAACGATAAACTTCTTAAAAAGTTCGGTTCGCAGGGATAGCACAAAACCTATCAGATTGCGTTACGTTTTGCACAATTTTTTTACATAAAAGATAAGTCGGGTAAGACGCCGATTTTTTTGATGGACGATATTTTCGGGGAACTCGATACTTATCGTTCCGAGAAAATCCGTGATTTTCTTGATGAAGTCGGGCAGGCGTTTATTACAATGACCGATTTTACCAAGTATGAAAATCTGCACAAGTTTGAATCGAGCAAGTTAATAAAAGTGGAAAAAGGTTCGGTTAGTTATGCCTGATGATTTTAAACAGATAGGTGAGGTTTTTAATGAAGATGCGTTCAATAAAATACGCGAGGTTGTAAGTCAGAGCGAAGTGGTTGAGAAGTTTGAGGAAATTTTTCCCGAGTTTAAGAAAATTGCAATTGCAAAAAAAGTTAGAAACGGGATACTTTTCCTTCGCGTTGAGAATTCGGTTTGGAGAAGCGAACTCCACTTGAACAAATTAATAATGATTGAGAAAATAAATAAACGTTTTGAAAAAAAAGTAGTTAACAATATAAAATTTATATAATAACAGGATAAAAAAAGTGGCTAGTGAAAAAGTACAGAAAGAATATTCGGCTAAGAATATCAATGTATTGAAGGGATTGGAAGCCGTGCGAAAACGCCCGGCAATGTATATCGGAGACGTTGGTCCGCGCGGTCTTCACCATTTGGTGAACGAGGTGGTTGATAACAGTATCGACGAAGCTCTCGCCGGATACAACGACAAAATTATGGTTACAATCAATAAAGACGGAAGCGTTACGGTCGAAGATTTCGGGCGCGGAATTCCGGTTGACATTCATCCGGTTGAAAAGGTAAGCGCGTTGCAGGTTGTAATGACGGTTCTGCACGCCGGAGGAAAGTTCGACAAAAACTCCTACAAGGTTTCAGGCGGACTTCACGGCGTTGGCGTTTCGGTTGTTAACGCGCTGTCGGAATGGATGAAAGTTGAAGTAAAGAGAGACGGGAAAAAATATCGGCAGGAATACAGGAGAGGCATTCCCGTTACGGAAGTGGAAGAAATCGGCAAGGTTAAAAAGGATGAAACAGGGACTAAAATTACTTTTATGCCGGACGGTGAAATTTTTACGACTACCAAATTTAAGTTTGAAACTCTTGCCGAAAGAATGCGCGAGCTTGCCTATCTGAATAAAACCGTTACGATTGTGATTAAAGATGAAATAGAAGGAGATGAAGCGACATATCATTTTAAGGGCGGAATTATTGAATTTGTAAAATATCTGAACGAGTCGCGCGAAACTTATCATAAGGTGATTTATATCGAAGGCGAGAAAGATGATACGCCGGTTGAAGTTGCGTTTCAATATTCCAGCGCTTACTCCGAAAACGTTTTCAGCTATGTGAACAACATTAACACACACGAAGGCGGAACGCACCTTTCCGGTTTCAGAACGGCATTGACAAGAACTTTAAACAGTTACGCCGCTAAGAATAATCTGATTAAAGACTCCAAAAAGATTACGCTGACGGGAGATGATTTCCGCGAAGGATTAACAGCCGTAATTTCGGTTAAGGTTTTTGAACCGCAGTTTGAAGGTCAGACAAAAACCAAACTCGGCAACAGCGAAGTGAAATCGATTGTCGAGTCGATTGTCGGCGAAAAACTCGGCGAGTACCTTGAAGAGAATCCGAGCGTGGGGAAAAAGATAATCGAGAAATGTACGCGCGCCGCCGAAGCAAGATTAGCCGCGCGGAAAGCTCGCGATTTGGTGCGCAGAAAAAATGCTTTGGATACGCTTCATCTTCCGGGTAAGTTAGCGGATTGTTCAATCTCCGACCCTGAGCACACTGAAATCTACATTGTGGAAGGGGATTCGGCGGGCGGTTCCGCAAAGCAGGGAAGGGATCGTCGTTTTCAGGCTATTCTTCCGTTGAAGGGAAAAATATTAAATGTGGAAAAAGCCAAGTTTAATAAAATTTTGGAAAACAATGAAATCAAGGCGATTATTTCCGCTATCGGAGCGGGAATCGGAAATGATTTTGACGCCGAAAAAGCCCGTTACGGAAAAGTAATTATCATGACTGACGCCGATGTTGACGGAAGCCATATCCGTACGCTTTTGCTTACGTTCTTCTATCGTTATATGAAGTCGTTGATTACAACCGGGCGCATTTACATTGCACAGCCGCCGTTGTACAAAATCAAAAAAGGGAAAACCATTTTTTACGCTTTTGACGACGATGAACGGACTAGCGTTATTAATCAGCTCAAGAAAGATAAAGGATTGCAGATTGCGGAAGACGGAACCCCGAAAGGCGTTAACATTCAGCGATACAAAGGTCTTGGGGAGATGAACCCCGAACAGCTTTGGGAAACGACTATGAACCCGGAGACAAGAACGGTGCTGCAGGTAAATCTCGAGAGCGCCGCCGCGGCGGATAAAATCTTTGAAACCCTTATGGGAGACGATGTTGAACCGCGCAGAAACTTTATTCAGAAGCATGCAAAATATGCCAATATTGATGTTTAATAATTGAAAAACGAGTATAAATTATGAGTACAATTTTTGAAAAGATAAAACCCAGGGCGCTTGAAGATGAAATGAAAGCGTCTTATATCGATTACGCTATGTCCGTTATTGTCGCGCGCGCATTGCCCGACGTAAGAGACGGATTAAAGCCTGTTCACAGACGCGTTCTTTACGGAATGTCGGAACTTGGTTTAACCTACAACAAGCCGACAAAAAAATCGGCGAGAATTGTGGGAGAGGTGCTTGGTAAGTATCATCCTCACGGCGACACCGCTGTATATGATTCAATGGTTAGAATGGTGCAGGATTTTTCGCTCCGCTATCCTCTGGTTGACGGGCAGGGAAACTTCGGCTCGGTTGACGGCGATTCCCCCGCGGCTATGCGTTACACGGAAGCGCGACTTAAACGAATTTCCGAAGAGATGCTCCGCGACCTCGATAAAAATACCGTTGATTTCGTTTCCAACTTTGACGATTCTCTTCAGGAACCTTCCGTTTTACCCGCATACTTGCCAAACTTGCTTGTAAACGGCTCGAGCGGAATCGCTGTGGGAATGGCGACTAATATTCCTCCGCACAACCTCGGAGAAGTAATCGACGGACTGATTGCGCTAATCCAAAACAGAAGTCTCGAATCGGAAGATTTAATGAAATTTGTAAAAGCTCCCGATTTTCCGACGGGCGGAATAATTTTCGGTTACGAAGGAGTTAAGAGCGCGTATCTTACCGGACGGGGTAAAATTATTGTTCGCGCCAAAGCCAATATCGAAACGCTTAAAAACGACCGAGAAAATATTGTTATTACGGAACTTCCTTATCAGGTTAACAAAGCAAACTTAATTGAAAAAATCGCCGAGCTTGTTCGCGCCGGGAAAATCGAAGATATTTCCAATATCCGCGACGAATCCGACAGAGACGGAATGCGCATCGTGATTGAAACAAAGCGCGCTTCGCAGCCCGACGTAATTCTCAATCAGCTTTTTAAGCACACACAGATGCAGGTAACTTTCGGCGTAATTATGCTTGCCCTTGTTAACGGAGTTCCGAAAGTGCTTACGCTGAAGGAAATGATGAGTCATTTTCTCGATCACAGAATGGACGTGCTTGTACGCCGCACAAAATATGAACTCGAAGCGGCGGAAAAGAAGGCTCACATTTTGGAAGGTTATATAATCGCGCTTGATAATATCGATGAAGTTATCGAAACAATTAAGAAGTCAAAAGATGTTGAAACGGCGCGCGCCAACTTGATGCGCAAATTCAAGCTCTCCGAAGTTCAGGCAAAAGCGATTCTCGATATGCGTCTGCAGCGCTTAACCGGAATGGAAAGAAAGAAAATCGAAGACGAATATAAAGAAACAATTAAACTGATTGAACGCTTACGCGGAATTTTGGATAATGAAGAAAGAAGAATTTCAATAATCTCCGAAGAGCTTCTTGCAGTGAAAGAACGTTACAACGATTCCCGCCGCACCGAAATTATTTATGATTACAAAGACTTTTCGCTTGAAGATATAATCGCCGAAGAAGACGTTGTAGTTACGATTTCGCATCGCGGATTTATCAAACGCTTTCCCGTAAGCGGTTATCGCAAACAGGGACGCGGAGGAACCGGCGTAACCGGAGCCGGAACTAAAGACGAGGACTTTATCGAGCATATGTTTATCGCTTCGACTCATCATTACATTATGTTCTTTACTGATAAAGGAAAAGTTTACTGGCTTAAGGTTTATGAAATTCCCGAAGCCGGACGCGCGGCTCGCGGGCGTTCGATTCAGAACTTGATTCAAAAAGAGAAAGACGAAAGCATCACAGCATTCGTCAACGTTAAAGATTTCCCCGACGACAAATATCTGATTATGGCGACGGAAAACGGAACGATTAAGAAAACCGTTTTGTCGGCATACTCAAATGTGCGCAAAGGCGGAATTAACGCAATCAATCTTGTGGAAGGCGACAGGTTAATCGAAGTTAAAATTTCGGACGGCTCGAACGATATAATTATCGGAACGAAAAACGGAATGGCGATTAGATTTAAGGAAACCGACGTTCGCGCAATGGGAAGAACGGCTACCGGTGTGCGAGGAATCAATCTGAACGAAGGCGATATAGTTATCGGAATGATTGTGGTTAAACGGGATAACACGCTTCTTGTCGTAACCGAAAAGGGTTTCGGTAAACGGAGCAAAATTTCAGATTACAGAATTACGCACCGCGGCGGCAAAGGAGTTATCACGGTTAAAACCGGAGAGAAAAACGGCAAGCTGATTGCGATGCTTGAAGTGGGAGATACGGACGAGCTTGTTATTATTACCACTCACGGAATGGTAATCAGGCAAGGCGTCGGTTCTATCAGAGTAATGGGTAGAAACACTCAAGGCGTTAAGGTTATCCGTTTGAAAGATGACGATTCGATTGCCGACATCGCTCGCGCAATTCCTGAAAACGGCAACAAACATCTTGAAGAAGATAACGGCGAAAAAGAAGCTAACTTAATTGAATAAAGGAAAAGTAAAATGTCACACAACGAAAAGATTTCATTTGATTCAAAATGTGTTCACGCCGGAATAGGCGAATACGAGCACAAACCGGTAGTTCCGCCAATTTATCAGACTTCGACTTTTAAGTTCGAGTCTGTTGAAGAAGGAGCAAAACTCTTCAAAGGAGAAAAGAAGGGTTACATTTATACGAGAATGGGAAATCCTACCATTGAAGCAATGGAAGACGCAATAGCCGCTTTGGAAGACGGCTACAAAGCGCTCGGTTGCGGAAGCGGAATGGCGGCGATTCATACTGCGCTTGCAACGCTATTGCAGAGCGGCGACCATGTGATTGTTTCGGAATCCGTTTACGGACCGACAGCGACTTTAATCAAAAATGTTTTAAGCCGTTTTGGAATTACGTCCGATTTTGTTGAATCGGCGGATTTGGAAAAGGTTAAAGCGGCGGTAAAACCTGAGACGAAAGTGATTTATATCGAAACTCCCGGCAACCCGACGCTGGAAACCACCGACCTTAAAGCGGTTGCGGAAATTGCGCATGCAAACGGCGCAAAGCTTGTTGTCGATAATACGTTTATGAGTCCCGCATTGCAGCAGCCGTTTCATTTGGGCGCCGACGTGGTTGTACACAGCATGACGAAGTTTTTAAACGGACATGCGGACGTCGTGGCGGGAATTATCGTTACAAAGGATGAGGAAACGTATTTGCAGATGCGCAAAATGTTGAATCAGCTCGGCGGAACAATTGATCCGTTTAACGCGTTTCTTGTTCATCGCGGAGTTAAAACGCTGGCGCTTAGAATGGAGCGCCACTCGAAGAATGCGCAACAAATTGCGGAATATCTCGAGCGGCATCCGAAAATCGCTTGGGTTCGTTATCCGGGACTGAAATCATTTCCCTATTACGAAGTTGCGCAGAAGCAGCATAAAGCTCCCGGCGGAATGATTTCTTTCGAGCTTAAAGGCGGATTGGAAGCGGGCAAAAAAGTTATGAATAATGTTCAGCTTTGTCAGCTTGCGGTTAGTCTCGGCGGAGTTGAAACTTTAATACAGCATCCGGCTACCATGACTCACGCTTCGATGGGAAAAGAAGCTCGCGAAGCCGCGGGAATTACGGACGGATTGGTGCGCCTTTCCGTTGGAATTGAAAATGTTGATGATTTGCTCGCGGATTTGGAACACGCTTTGGATAAAGTTTAATCTCATCCGTTGGGAAACATCTGACAAAATAAATTATAGAAGGCTTTGCATAACCCAATATCTTGTCATTCTGAATCCTCCGCCAAGGCGGAGCGGGAGAAGAATCTCCTTTCCTACACCGGTGCAAATACTAATTTTGAGATTCTTCGCTCCGCTCAGAATGACTACGCTTGGTTGGCGGAATTTTAGGTTTTGCAAAAGTTTTTTTATTGTAAAATACTATTTGGCATACAAAAAAAGAGTTGGCGGAAACCAACTCTTTTTTTGTTGAATTAACAAAATGGGGAGGACTATTTTTCGGTATCTATCTCTTCAAGTTCTTCCATTTCTTCGGTAGATAAAACTTTTTCAAGATCAAGCAGAATTAACAATCTGTCCTCCAATTTCCCGACCGCAGTGATGTAATCCGTTTTAATGCCTGCCACCATTGAAGGAGCGGGCTCCGTAATGCTTCTCGGAATTCTTAAAACCTCTTTTACCTCGTCAACTATGAAGCCCACGGTGTTGTCCTGAAGTTCGACGACAATAATTCTTGTTTTGTCGTTGTGGTCAATTACCGGTAATTTTAATCTTTTTCGTAAGTTTACAACGGGAATGATTTTTCCGCGAAGATTTACAACTCCTTCAACAAAAGTTGGCGCATTGGGTACTTTCGTAATCGAAAGCATTCTGTTGATTTCCTGAACCTTTAGGATGTCAACCCCGAATTCTTCTCCGCCGATTTTAAAACTGACTAATTGAAGAATATCATCCATGGTGTTGTCGTTTAATTTTTCGTCCATTTGAACCTCAAAATAATATTTTTGTTTTTACTGAAATTATCGACAGAATAAGTTAAATGTTTAGTTTTTAATTTAATTTTATCCGAATATAAAGATAATCCGAGGTTTTTCATAATATTGAAAGAGGAAATGAAATGGCAAAATATTAAATGTATTTAAGAAGGTTTTGCATAACGTAGCAATTTGCCATTCTTATACTTCACCAAGTCGGAGCGCGGGAGAAGAATCTCATAACCGGTAATTAATAAACCGAGTTTAGAAATATTTTGAACGGCTTTCACTTTCTTTCCCAACACAAAGCGGCTTACGCAGATTATTTATTCTCCGGCTTTCCGCCCTAGCAACTTTTTAAAAGACGTCTTGACTTTTTTTATTCCGATTCGATAAATATATTTGTATATGAATTTTAAGAAAATTGATATTGGAATAGAAAAAGCGCGACTTATTTCCCAACTTACATTTGTTTTCTTTTCGGTTTGGATTGGGATTGAGTTTTACATGTTCGTTAAATTTTTGCAGAGTAACGGAGTCGCGGCTTTTTATGTAAAACCGGGCGGAGCCGAGGCGTTCCTTCCAATCAGCTCATTTATGAGTTTGTACTATTTTATTCTAACGGGAATAATTAACACGGTGCATCCGGCGGGATTTTTCATTTTTCTTACCGTTCTGATTATTTCTTTTGTTTACGGAAAGTCCTTCTGCAGCTGGGTTTGTCCGATCGGTTTTATTTCGGAGCATGTGGGAGATTTCGGCGACAAATTACAGAAAAAGATATTCGGCAAAATTTACCGTTTGCCTAAAATTATCGACTATCCCCTGCGAAGCATAAAATATTTAATTATGGGATTTTTTGTTTGGTCAATTTTGAGCATGTCCGCCGACCAGCTGAAGGGATTCCTTGACAGCCCTTACAACAAAGTCGCCGATCTTAAACTCTGGTTTTTCTTTGTTGATATCACCCGTTATTCGTTAACCGTAATTGCGATACTGTTTATTCTTTCGATCCCGATAAAGAACTTTTGGTGCAGATATTTATGCCCTTACGGTGCGTTGCTCGGAATTTTTTCACTATTAAGTTTAAACAAAATAAAGCGTAATAAAACGACCTGTATCAATTGTAATCTTTGTACAAAGGCGTGCCCGCATTCGATAAAAGTACATAAAGTTAATTATGTCATATCGGATGAATGTACAACTTGTTTAAACTGCGTTGAGGTTTGTCCCGTTGAGGATACGCTTTATCTTGAAAATGTTATTACGAAGAAAAAAAGCTCAAAATATTCCGTGCCGGTTTTTGTGCTCGGAGCTTTCCTTTTGGTTAATGTTACGGCTCGATTAACCGATCACTGGTATTCCAAAATTACTCCCGACGAATATATTTCACTTTATCAGAATATGAACTCATTCGACCACCTTGCCGGAAACGGAAGTATAAAACAGGGAACAAAAAAAGAAAAGACAGAGAAGAAGAAATAAACGCATTTTTTCCCTTTCTTTTTGTTTTGTTAAATAAATTAGTTTGAAGTTTGGTAATAATTTTACCGAGCGATGATTAGGTAATTCCTTTCTCTCCTAACTTTGAAGTCCGTTCCGATTAAACTGATTTCAATTTTCTTTTTCAGTGCGGAGAAACTCTTTGAATAATCTGCGAGATTACCGTTTTTGAAAAAGAATTTTAATCCGTTTTGGAAAGGAATTTTAGTAAAAAACGGAGCGATTTTGGTTGTATGATATTTGTTGTTGAGAGTTTTAATCAGGGTTGACATTTTTTTATTATAACTTTCTATCTCAGCTTCAATATTGTTGATTTTTTTTTTACTTAATGCTTTGGATTCATTTTTTTCTTTCAGCAAAGATTTCAACACACGCTTCGAAAGATAAATGAATCCGTATTCATTATTTTTTTTAAGCTTCACAAGATATTTATTTTTTTTGAAAAAGAGAAGATATATTGCATCTCCTTTTTTAAGTTTAACGGTCTTCCCATCGGGGATAACAAAATCATGCCGCTTTTTAATTGGAATTAATTTTAAGATGTTGAGCTTATTCCACCCATGTAGAATCAGCTTTTTTCCCGCTTTATCGTAGCCGATGATTTGCTTCCCGCTTGTAATTCCGAGATAAAACGGTTTGTTGTTAATGATAACTTTTCTCAAAGGATTCAGCGGCTGTGTTTTATCAATTCCCATGATAAGAATTGGAGTAAACGCCGGAAACTCTGATTTACGGCTGACGTTTAATTCCTGTTTATAGGTATCGTATATCGTAAGTTCTTGCGGTTTTTCAACAAGAAGTAAATCGCTCTTCATCTGCGGATAAAGAGTAGAATATGAAAAAATGAGCAGGAATAAAACCGCGAGTTTAGCGCCGATTTTATTCCATAAACTTAGTTTCATTTTTTAGCTTCTTTCCATTTTTCGATTGTTGATAACTGCGAAGCCACGCCGTAAAGGTTTATGCTTGTACTGTCGAACTGCGATGAAAAATATGAAAGCGTGGGAAGCGAAAAGAGCCATTTCCCGAGCGCGAGTTTATGTTCAAGTTGGTCAACTCTTTCGGCGTAAGCCTGTTTGTCTCCTATTTCGTGAGTGCTCATAAACCCGTAAACGTATTGGAAAAGTTTCCCGATGTCGCTTTTCTTCCCGACTTTGCTTACGTCGAGCGCAAAGAAGTTTTTATCGCCGGTAATTGACGCGGGAACGAGGTTTCCGTTTTTATCGGTGGTAAGGTTAATTTTTCTTGCCGATAAATCAGGCTCGCGCATAAATACATCGTAAAGGTCAAAAAGGAAGTTGCTGCGATAACCTGTAAAAGCGATTAGGAGTGCGTCGTAATTTTGCTTTTTGATTTCGTCGTTGCTAATTGCTTTAGCTTGAATTTTACCCTGCGAAATTTCCGAGGAGTTCAGAATGTTGATTAATGCATTGTATTCTTCGCGGAAACCGAAATTTAAGCAAACGCCTATCTTTATTGAGTCAGGCAAGTATTGTAAGTCGGCGTTCACATTGTCCGGTTCGGGTTGAACGATTTTTTCCTCTACATAATAAGATGAAGAAGGAAATACGCTAAAGTTTTCGAGAGCGTTAAATTTATTCCGGTTCCCTTTATAATCAATTATATCGCGCTGTTGCGGAGTTCCGATTTTATAGAAACGGGATAGAATTTTATCCCTGTTCAAAAATGCGCGCAAAGCTTCGCGCTGTTTAAGGTTCAATCTCTTAGCGTTAAAAAGTATCCCGAAGAATGTAGTGCTGATCCCCGGTTTTGCAAAAAAGTCCTTATTTTTATCCAATACGGGTGAAACAGCGCCGAAAGGTGATTCCAGCAAAACATTGATATTATTGTTTTTCAGCTCGGTGATAAATGTGCTGTTATCAATAAACGGTTTTAGTTTAACATAAGGAATAAAAGCATTCTTTTCAGGATTCTTGTAGTAATTTGCAACTCCGGACTTTTGCGGAACTGCAAAATAGGGACCGGTTCCATCATAATAATTAAGCGCGTTAATGTCGGCGGTTTTAGGCAATATCTTAAAAGAAAGAACTTCTTTTATGTCGGACTCTTTCCAAATCCGGTCGTGCTTAAACTGAAATTTTATTATTCCGTTTTTGTCAGGACCCTGAAAGCCAATGGTTTTAAGGGCTTGAGCGATTAAGATATAATCCGGCGAGAGCGAGCCGAGAGATTGAATTCTGTTCAAGGTGAAAGATAAATCCTCGGCGGTAAAGTAATCCGGTTTTTTAGGAAGAATTTTAACCTCGTCGTCTTTTGATGAAATTTTGTAGCTGTCCGCCCATTTGACGTTTTTCTTCAGTTTAATCGAGACCACATCGTTGGCGTCAATTCCAACCAACGAACCTAAACCATCTTCGTAAACAATTCCGCTCGGATTCGAGGAAACGTTGAAAAGTCCGTCAAACTCAACCTCGTCCAACTTATCCGAAAGAGGGTTTGCATCAGGAAGGTGAGGATCAACAACAGGCTTCTGATGTCCGATGTAAGGAAAAACGATTGCATTCTTTAATTTATTTCCGCTGAATATTAAATAGAGAACGACAGCCGCTGCGACAAGCGCGACTAAGCCGATTGAGAGTTCTTTTTTCTTCATTTCCAAATCCTTAATTTTTTCTGATGATTGGTTTTTGAGCCATCACGCTTACTTCGTAAAGTTTATACGAAGGGAATGAAAAAGTAACGGTTAAAACATTTTGTTCTTCCGCGTCCATTTGTACGGGAGTAATTTTGCATTCATAATTATTATCTTTTGTCGGAGCTATTATTTTGATTCTTCCTTCGTTTTTCAGTTCGGTATTATTCAACATTATTTTATCGTACCATTTCTCGGAAGAAGCTTTTTCGGCAACTTCGTCCGGCAGCTTAATGTTAATTTCGTAAACAGGGAATTTCGCTTTTGTCGGGATTTTCAAACTTACCTTGAACATATATTTATTTACCCCTTTTTTATTATCGGTTACAGGCGCAACGTAAAGTTTGCGGTAATCGGTAGGGGAAGTAATCAACTTGGCAATGTTCATATTAAACTCGTCGATAATATTCCTGACCTTTCTCTTTTTCCCTTTGTAATATTTTGCGTGAAATTCAATCGCCCTAACTTTTGCAACGGCATTGTTTTTACTGTTGTGAAGTATCGATTTATATTGAGCTACAATCGCAATTTCGGGAAAAGTGAAATATTTGGTCTTTTCAAGGTAGTTCTCAATCTCGGCGTTTTCTTTTTCGACGTTTTGGTTCCCGTAGTAGCTGAAAGTAATTTTATAAACAGGAGAGAAAACGGAATCCGCATAAAGCCGAGATAGATTTTCGGTATCGAGTTTATGTGCGTTAACAAAAGAATCTATTCTCGTCATCGAAATATATTTTACCCTTGAGTAAAGTTCTTTTTCGTATGTGAGAATTAGCTTGGCTTTTTCGCTTCTGATGGTTTGGGGCGAGAGAAACGAATTAAAATTAAACAGTCTTTTCAGCTCCCTTTCCGAATCGGCAAAATTGTTTGACGAAACATAAATGCCCAGAATATTTTTCTCGCTATCAAGATATTTTTTATCTAAGAATTTGTAGTGACTGACGAGAAAAGATAAATCTTTGTTGGAGTTTAACAAGGAAAGCATTTCTCCGTACGCGCCTCGTTTGCGCAAATTATTTATCCGTGAAACTATCAGCCCGGCTTCGCGGTAATCGCGGCTTAGCTTTCTTG
>Ga0256831_1001065_pt1 | contig 14455 bp, 9 predicted proteins | sample 132544metaG_FD_189087 | JGI IMG/M metagenome (GOLD analysis project Ga0256831, IMG submission 189087) | Hydrothermal vent microbial communities from Lau Basin, Pacific Ocean - 132-544 | ecosystem: Environmental > Aquatic > Marine > Hydrothermal vents | place: Pacific Ocean: Lau Basin | collected...
TTATTACATTTGTAAAACATTTAAGTTTCAGTTCAAAAACAATAATTGAATAAACATTATGAAAAAAACAAGAATCAATCTCATTGCTACCGTGGCTCTAGCTGCAATCTTTGCCAGCTGTTCCGGTCTAAACAAAATGAAAAAGAAAGCTGAACAGATTAATTATACTGTTACTCCTGAGGTATTAGAGACTCATGGTGGTAAAGTTGATGTAACTGTTAAGGTTCAGATCCCTGAAAAATTATTCGACAAAAAAGTTACGCTCGAAGCTACTCCTGTATTGGTTTATGATGGAGGCGAAACTGCTTTTCAACCTTACAACCTGCAAGGGGAGTCTGTTGAAGGAAATGCCAAAGTTATCTCTAATGCAAATGGAGGTAGTTTTACTTACACCGGAACAGTCCCTTACAACGAGAATATGAGAGTTTCTGATCTTGTTGTTAGGGTAAAAGCTTCTAAAGGTAAAAAGTCTATGGAGTTTGAGCCATACAAAATTGCTGATGGTGTAGTTTCTACCTCTACATTGGTGATGGATAAAGGCGCTCGTTCAACTATTGGTGCTGACCACTTCCAACGTGTTATTCCTGAGCAGAAAACTGCTGATATCTTTTTCCTTATTCAACGTGCTAATCTTAGAGGTACTGAATTAAGAAAAGATGAGATCAAGCAACTGAAAGAGTATATTGCTGAGGTTAACGCTACTGAGAAGAAGGAGTTAAAAGGTGTTGGAATTTCTGCCTATGCTTCTCCTGACGGACCAAGTGATTTGAATATTAACTTAGCTGAGAAACGTGAGAACGTAGCTCAAAAGTATTTAGCCAAAGAGTTGAAAAAAGCTAAAGTAGAAGATGTTGCTTTTGATGTTAAAAGTACTCCTGAAGATTGGGAAGGATTCAAACAATTAATGGAAAAATCAAATATTCAGGATAAAGAATTAATTCTTAGAGTTCTTTCTATGTATAGTGATCCTGAAGTACGCGAGCGTGAAATTAAAAACATGTCAGCTACTTACAAAGTATTATCTAAAGAGATTCTGCCTAAGTTGCGTCGTTCTAAATTAGCTGTTAACGTTGATTTAATTGGGAAGTCAGATGATGAGCTTACAGCATTAGCTGCTAATAATCCTTCAGAGCTTAATATTGAAGAGCTTCTTTATGCTGCTACATTAACAGACAATAATGATCTTCAGTTAGATATTTTCAAGGCTGCTGCAAGTCAGAGTCCTAAGTGCTGGAGAGCACAAAATAATGTTGGTGTTGCTCTTTATAACAAAGGTGACTTAGCTGGAGCTAAAGCTGCTTTCGAAAAAGTTAATTCAATGAAAGCCGGTGTACCTGAAATTAACAATAACTTAGGTGTTATTGCACTGCGTAATGGTGATATTGCAAAAGCTGAAGAGTTCTTCGGTGCTGCTGCTGGTGCAGGTGATGCTCTTGATAATAACCTTGGAATAGTTGCTATTCACAAAGGAGATTATGATGCTGCAATGCGTTACTTCGGAAATGCTACAAATTGTAATGCTGCTTTAGCTAAGATTTTAGCTGAGAAGTATGATGCTGCACTTTCTACACTGAATGCAATTACTCACGAAGCTGCTTTCAAATATTATCTGAAAGCTATCGTTGGAGCAAAAACATCTGATTCTGATATGATGTTCGAAAGCCTACGTAAAGCTACTGAACTTGATGGTAAATTCAAGAAAATTGCCGCTACTGATATGGTATTTGGAAAATATTTTGAAGATGCTACATTCAAGTCTATCGTTCAATAATAGATAATAATTTAAAAAAAAGGCAATCCGTCTGGATTGCCTTTTTTCATGTTCCAAAATCCTCAGTCATACTCCAACTAAAATCAGAACGAGGTCGAAATAAGATGTTTATTGCATTTGATAACTTTAATATTTAAGCATTTTTTACCTACTAACCTTAGTTCGACTTATCACTGCGTAACAATTAGCAAGTTGTATAAGTTTGAGTTTTCAATAAATGCTCTTCAAACTTTAATCATTCACATCATCTGTATCCGGTGAGTTTAGCATTCTTTTTCTCTTTTTTCCAGGCAACAAAGAACATTACCACAAGAATACCAAGAGCATAAAATACGAAGGGTGGAATAGGTACAGCATCGCCCTGTGCATAAGAGTGCAGCCCGGAAAGATAGTAGTTGACACCAAAATATGTCATGATAACTGAGAAGAATGCAAGTATTGATGCAATATTAAAAGCAAAATATCCCCGCACGCCAGGGATAAATCGCATGTGTACCACGAAAACATAAACCAATCCCGTAGCTAACGACCAGGTCTCTTTGGGATCCCAGCCCCAGTAGCGCCCCCACGATTCATTTGCCCACACACCTCCCAGAAATATCCCCATTCCGAAAAAGTATACGCCTAATATCAAAGCCATCTCACTAACATTAGTTAGAATCTCTATCTGTTGTTGAATCCGCTTGTGGTTACTCTCTGTTTTAATAATGTACATAATCAAATTTATAAGTCCTATAATCATACCCATCCCCAGAAATCCATAGCTTGCTGTAATTACTGAAACATGAATAGTTAACCAATAGGATTTTAGTACAGGAACAAGATTTGTAATTTCCGGGTTCATCCAACTCAGATGTGCTACAAAAAGAGTAAGTGCCGATAGTATGGACGCAGCAGCTAATGCAAAAGGTGTGTTTCGTACAAAAATAAGTCCGGCAAGCATAGCAGCCCATGCAATATAAATCATCGATTCATAGCCGTTACTCCACGGGGCATGCCCCGAAATATACCACCTTGCTCCAAGTCCTGCCGTATGAAGAATAAAGCCAAATAGAAGCAACCATGTGGCAATATCCACTGCAATAGTTCCTTTTGAGTTTTGTTTGATTATTTTGGTGAAGAGAATGATTAACAGAATAAAACCTACCAATCCATACCCCAACGATAGCTTTCCGAAAATGTCATATTTTTCGTACAGAATCTCTATCTTTACTTTCGAGTCAGAGGGAAGTACGTTAGACCCATGTGCTCTCTGAAACTCTTTTATTGCTGTTATAGCCTTTGATGCGTTACTGTTATCTCCCGGATTGTTTATCTCTGAAATCCATAGTGTTAATATTGAACTTACGAATAGAGAATCGGTTGACTGAACCCGTAAAGCTGCTTCCTCCGGTGAGTACCAGCGACTGTTGATAGAATCATCTACAGGAAACATCTTAAACAAAGAGCCGGAGTAGACAAGGTAACAAACATTAAGCCTTTCGTCTACCTTAATGACATCCTTATCGAACATATTTCTTTCTGCCGGGCGTTTGTGATAGGCTTTTTGAACATATCTGTTAAGTTTATAGCTGTATCTGTTTTCCGCATCGAAGAAGTCAGAGTAGGATGCAAACTTCCCCTCTATTCTCAGTAACCCGGGGATTATCTTTCCCGATACTCTTATCATTGGCTCATACTTCCATTTATCAGGATAGAAATACATTCCCAAAACAACCTGAACGGGATTCTGTCCCATATATTTACTTTTTCTAAGAGCCTTTCTGAGAACATCTGAGGCCATAGTATAAAATGGCTCAATTCGGCCGTTGGTATTTTGAAGCAAAACAGAGTTGAACTCTTCAGCTGCACTCGCAGGTATTTTATGCAGGTTTGGTGCGCTGGTTTGAGCATCTAACTTACCTGCCGGGCTGAATGTTGTAAGAAAAAATATCATTGAGGTAACAGTAATTGTAGATAGTGTTCGACCCGACACACCTGTTTTCCTTGCCAGCTTCATGAATCTACTATTTTTATTGAAAATAGAAAATATCATGCCTATAGCCATAAGCAGATATCCGATGTATGTAAGCGTAGTTCCTAAATTGTCGTGGTTTACCGAAAGGATAGTTCCCTTCTCATCTATATCGTATGACGATTGAAAAAACTTAAACCCTTTGTGTTTCAACGTGTGATTCATAAATATGCGGTAGGGCATCTCCATATTTTCATTCTCATCAATTAGCACCACTTCACTGGCATACGACGACGGGCTTTGTGACCCTGGATATCGCTCAAGCTGAAATTTTTTAAGATGGAGAGTGAATGGCAGCTTAATTAATTTGTGTCCATACGATAGTGACAAGTTAGTTGTGGCCAGTTGTAGTGATGTTGCTTTCTGCTTTCTGCCATTATTCTCCTGAATATAGATGTCTTTTGCTGTTGAGCCATCTGAGATTGTAAAAAGCAGTACATCAGGAGTAGCTTTATCTTTTGCAGTATGAATGTAACTTTTTAGATTCAGTGTATAGTTGTTGTCATCAATATGGATCTTTTGCTCGAAGTTATTCTTTATTCCAGGAATAAAATTGGCTTTGAATGAAAACTCTTTTGATACACTCTCATCTTTCAATGTGCCGTAAACATATTTGTCTGAAGAGGAAAACAGGTTTGATGATTCACCCTCACGTATATGCATGGTTCCTTCATAACTTATATATCTGGTAACAGCAGCACCCATAACTATTATGAGAAATGAAAAATGAAATAGAAAGATGCTGAACTTCTTCTTTTTATAAGTTCTGTTTAAAATAATGCTACCCATCAAATTAATGATAAAGAAGAGGATAATCAGTTCAAACCACCATGAATTGTATATTGCTTCACGGGCAGCAGAGGCACCAAAATCGTTTTCAATAAAAGTGGCTAAAGCCATTGAGAAGGCAAGTGCCAAAACAAGAAAGCCCATGACAGGCATGGAAAATAGAGGTTTATATACTTTTTTCATAATAGAATTGCTAGTGTAATATTAAAGCCTAAAATTAAGAATAAATTACAGATAGCAAAGAAAAGATTAATTTGGATATTGATTGTCTAACGTAGATTGTGTGTTGTTAGATAAATATTATTTTGAGGTGCTGAGTTTAGTTTTTCTCTTTAAAAATACAATTTTTCTGAATATGAATATTTGTTAATAACTTATTCATGCATCACTTTTATGCGCCTTTTATTTTTGTTTTCTTAAATTAACATAAAATTGCCATAGCACAACGCCTGCACTTACTGAGATATTTAGGGAGTGTTTAGTGCCCTCTTGGGGTATTTCAATAGAGTAGTGGGAGAGGTCTACTACCTTTTGTTGTACTCCTTTTACCTCATTGCCAAATATCAGAGCATACTTCTTGTTTTTTGAAATCTGAAAATCGGGGAGAGATACAGAGTCTTCTACCTGCTCGATACTGCAAATAGTGTACCCCTCACTTTTCAGAGTAGAAACAGCATCTTCGGTTTTCTCATAAAATCGCCATGCTACCGACTCCTCAGCACCTAAGGCTGTTTTGTGTATCTCGTTGTGAGGGGGAGTTGCAGTGAATCCGCACAAAATTATCTCTTCAACTCTGAAAGCATCTGAGGTCCTGAAAACAGACCCTACATTGTTCAGGCTTCTGATGTTGTCAAGAATTACCACTACTGGAATCTTCTCTGCTTTCTTAAATTCATCTATTGTGAGGCGATTTAATTCGTTGTTCCGTAATTTTCTCATATTTATTTATTTTTTCTCAACAAAAATAGTACTTTTCCTGTTTGTTATTGTATGGAAAACTGTTACATTTAGCCACATATTTAGATACATCAATATAAAGTATTTTTTAATATGAATATACACGAATATCAAGGAAAAGAGATTTTGAAATCTTTTGGAGTAACTATTCAGGAAGGAATAGTTGCTGATACTCCGGAAGAGGCTGTTGAGGCAGCTAAGAAATTGAAGGAGCAAACCGGCACAGGCTGGTGGGTTGTTAAAGCTCAAATTCATGCCGGAGGTCGCGGTAAAGGTGGAGGTGTTAAACTTGCCAAATCGCTGGATGAGGTTAAGAAGATTTCATCAGAGATTTTAGGAATGACACTGGTAACACATCAAACCGGACCGGAAGGTAAATTTGTAAGCAAGGTTCTTATTGCGCAGGATGTTTACTATCCGGGCGAGAGTGAGACGAGTGAGTTTTATATGAGCGTTCTGCTCAACCGTGCTACCGGAAGGAATATAATTATGTATTCAACTGAGGGTGGAATGGATATTGAAACTGTTGCTGACCAAACACCACACCTCATTTTTAAGGAGGAGGTTGACCCTGCTACAGGTATACTACCTTTTCAGGCTCGTCGTATCGCCTTTAATCTGGGCTTGTCGGGTAAGGCTTTTAAGTCAATGGTGAAGTTTGTATCAGCTCTTTATAAGGCCTACGAAAAAACCGATTCGTCAATGTTTGAGATTAATCCTGTTCTTAAAACATCGGATAACAATATTCTCGCTGTGGATGCTAAGGTAAATCTGGATGATAATGCTCTTTATCGCCATCCAGACTATGCTGCTCTGCGTGACCTTGCTGAAGAGGATCCTGCAGAAACAGAAGCTTCAAAAAATGATCTTAACTTTGTTAAGCTCGATGGTAATGTAGGATGTATGGTTAATGGTGCAGGGCTTGCAATGGCAACAATGGATATTATTAAACTATCGGGTGGTGAGCCTGCTAACTTCCTTGATGTGGGAGGCGGGGCAAGTGCCGAAACAGTAGAGGCCGGCCTTAAAATTATTCTTGCTGACGATAATGTGAAAGCAATTCTGATTAATATCTTTGGCGGTATCGTTCGTTGCGACAGAGTTGCAAACGGTGTGGTTGAAGCGTACAAAAAGATAGGTGAAATTAAAGTTCCTATAATTGTGCGTCTGCAAGGTACAAACGCCGAAGAGGGCAAGCAGGTTATTGATGAGTCAGGACTTAAAGTGTTCTCTGCAATTACATTGAAAGAGGCTTCCGGACTTGTTCAGGATGTGCTGAACTAATATTGAACTACACGGGGTAGCCTTATTTTAGAAGAGCTACAACGTTTTTATAAGTTATACAAAGTAAAGGCTTCACTCACAGTGAGGCCTTTACTTTTTTGGTATTACTGCAAACTTAGTGGGCAACTAACTAGTCGACCGTGAAAAAGACCTCTATTTTTATAGTACAGGCTTTTAACTAAAGTTTACCCTTTGATACCCCTTTCATTTTTGTCTTGACACAAAAACGAAACAAAAAAGTCAAGGCTTATTTACAATAGCACTCTCCATGTTTTTGACAATTAAGTTCGGTTGAGCGATCTCCTCGTTCCTCGGAGCTTCTCAATCTCCCTAAATTTTCAAAACCATTCCAAGCACTACTGTAAAGAGGCCGATTTAATACGTTGATTTATTTTTCCAATCATTTTGCAAGGTTTTTGGTTAATCTCTCAATAACCTTGCAAATAATCAATATGTAAGTTAATAAGTTTTTAATTAATATAACTTATAAATCAATAAGTTAAAGTGTGAAAAAGGCTTTTTCACGGTCGACTAACTAAAATATATTATGGTTAGTTGTTGATACGTTTATTTGCTTATGTCTCAATACACTGATGCAATATTATAAACAGATAAACAAATAATCATATAAATTTACACCAATAAAAAATTAACATAGTTAAGTACCCACTAAAATGGTAGTAGAACCACTTTATTTATATATTTTTCACCACTCCACATCACCTCTTCGTACCGGCATCGACATACACCTGGCACCTCCACCACCACGTGGTAGTTCAGAACCTTCGATGGTAACAACATATTTGTTGTAATCATCAAGATTGATTTTGTCACTTATCACATCAGTAGCTTTAATTATTTCGTAGCCGTTGTTATTCATCTCCTCCATGGTGTAGACATTACGTTCATACCCCATTACTTTTCCCGGAGCAATAGCAAGGAAGTTGGCTCCTGAGTGCCACTGTTCGCGCTCCTGAATCCACAAATCTTTTATTCCTCCACAATATATAGGTTTCATATCGAGCCCTAACTCTTTGAGGGCAGCAATAATATTATCCTTCTTAACAATAGAAGCAACTTCGCCATTGTCAATTGTAATTGTCAAAGTCTGACATTGTGATGATTGCATAATCACTGGTTCATAAACCATGCACTCATTCTTGTTGAGTAGGGTGAAAACCATATCGAGATGAATGAATGACTCTGGCGTGTGTGGTAGTTGTTGTACCACAATGTGGTGTCTCTTCTTCCTCTGTTTGAGCTGTTCAACAATAAAGTCGATACCTTTTGTTGTTGTTCGTGCACTGTTTCCAATAATAAGAATGTCGTCTCTGGCAATTATTACGTCACCACCTTCAATGGTAACATCTTTATCTTCGTGGTATATGTCAATTGGGGTGTAGGTAGGGGATTTAATTTGCGTTGAATTGTTGAAAATAGCTTCCATGATTATGGCTTCACGGGCACGAACTCTGTTTGCCATCTTTGATATTAGCACCTTGTCATATGTTGTTACCGACGCATCGCGGGTAAAGAAAAAGTTATGCAAGGGGCGAAGTGAGTATCGCTCATCAGCCAGAAATGTGGTTAATGTGTTTTTTTTCAGGGTGACACCCTCAATCAGCTGACGAGCCAGCTCATCCGAAGGCAGTGCCAACAACTCATCTTTAATATTGTTAACCTGTTCGAAACTGCATATCTTGTTAATTAGGGTTTGTTTAACTTCTGATTGATTAAGAATACCTGTAAGCAGATCCATCACCTGGAATGTATTTGTTACTTTGTTCAAAACTCCGGCAAACTGGCTGTACTCATCGGTTGCAACTGCGAGATTAAGTATGTCGCTATAGAGGGCTCTCTCTGCGTTGTCGGGAGTCATATTCTCTATCTCATGACCGGGAGAGTGAAGAATAACAGCCTCGAGCGTACCTAATTCAGAAAACACTTTTGTTTCAATTGGAGTCATAGCATTTGATTTACATTGAAAGTGGTTCATCAATTCACAAATTTATAACCCTAAACCAATAAAAAAAATGAAACAGTGAAATATATTTTTAGTAATGCCGAGAGCCTTGCTATAAGCGAGACCCCTCGGGGAATGGCTGCGACATTCTCGGTGACTTTATATTTACTATTCCCTATTTTGTAACAGCTATCTTCCAACTTGCCACACCTTTACCGGTTGTTACATTTACAATATAAATCCCTTCGCTAAAGTTACTGATATCAATTTTATCAACCGGATGATCTATTGACTTAATTTTTTGTCCTGTTATTGAGTATATTTCAATATTGAAATTGTCTTGGTTTATAGTCAATGTTTCATTGTAATTGAGGTGAATTGTATTTTTTGCAGGATTGGGACAAAGTTCAAGCAGGTTGTCAGTCTCATCCTCAATGCCTGAAGCAGAGCACTCTGTTTTGATCTCATAGGTAGTATTACAGCCTGTTTTATTATTTAGAATAGTCTTATTTTTATTATTATCGTTTATTATTGGGCAGATACATTTTATTGCACATTCTGAAAGCTGGGGGTTGTCAGATATTTGAAGATCTTTATAATTGCTATTTTTGGATTTAACAGTTTCAGGGTCTATATTCTCAATTCCTGTAATGTCATTTAGCTTATCGTTTCTCACAATGTAGACACATCCCGTTAAGGCAGTAAGGTTTTGTAATCCTGAAAGGTTTATAAGTGATAAGTTGTCACTAATATACAGAAAGCCATTGATTTGATTGAGTGCTTCAAGTCCGGATAAATCGACAAGTGAAGGATTATAATCCACCATAAGAGCATTACGGAGGTCAGAAGAAATCTTTCCTATAATTTTGAGTGAACTAAGCCCGGAAAGGTTTAACAATAGATCATTTCCATATACTTTAAAATAACTGCCTGTAGAAGTAAGGGAATTCAATCCGGAGAAATTTGTCAATGCGCTATTCATCGATATTTCTACATATCCGCCTATCGTATCTAACTTATTTAGTCCTGTAAAATTCTGAAGTTTAGTATTGGTTTGAATTATTAGACAACTTCCAATTGATGTAACATTGTCTAAACCCTTAAGATTAGTTAAATTATTCATGTTACAGATGTATAGTGATGTTTTAATAGTTTTAATTGACTCTAATCCTGAAAGGCTTGTTAATGATGGGTTAGAGGACAATGACAAAAATCCTCCAATACTTGTAAGAGAAGCATCCCCAAATCCGTTGATAGAAGTTAACTTGGTATTTTCGTTTATCTCAACATAAGAATTGATTTTTTTTACCCCTGACAAACCGTCTAAAGTTTCCAAAGCATTATTGTTAATAATTGCTATGCCTCTACCAACAGAGTCCAGTGCTTCTAATCCGGCGAGGCTCTTAAGTGATGAATTGTTTTCGATTTTTAGCCCTTTGCCGATATATTGAATATTTTTCAATCCTTTCAGATTGGTAATATCTCCATCTGTTGATTCATCAATAATCAGATAGCCTTCAATCACAGAGCAATTGGGGTATAAGATTATGAAATTGTCAATTTTCCCTTGAGAATTAAGAGTAACATCTGTTGTTGATGGACATTGTGCATTTGCGATTAGTAACCCTTCTAATAAAATTGCAATAAGCAGTAGTAATTTTTTCATGGCTAAAGTTTTTTATTGGTTAACTGTTTGTTTCTTTAATAAAATCATAACCCAAAGGTATGGTGATATTAAAAAAATGACTTGCACTATTTGGTCAAATACTTGTTCTATTATTGTATTTGGCGAAATAATAAACCAAACAGGGCTTTATTCAGAAAATGTACAGCAATTATTTACTAATCTCCTTCAAGCTGTTTTTCTTTTACCGCTTTACAATTTTAAAAGTTTGCAAAGGCTGCTGTCCACTGATAAGCTTTAAAATATATGAACCATTGGCAACACCGGTCATATCAATCTTTGTATCTATTGATTCTATATTTTTTTGCTGAATCAATTTACCCGTAATATCGAAGAGTAAATAGGTTGCTTTTTCAACTGTTTTGCTTAAATGCACCATAACAAAATCGGATGTTGGGTTTGGGTAAACTTTTATCTTCACGTTGGGGACCTGAATCTCATTCACCGCAGTAACCTTAATTTTTGTTTGGTGAAATCCCTGTGTTAGCGTAGTTGTTCCATCGGAAACGGTTGCTGTAATTGGCTCGCCAATGGTCCAACTTACCTCACTTCCGGCAGCCGTTGCCGTACCTCCATTTGCCGAAATTACGGTTTGCGCACTTGCACTGCTTATTGCAAAAAACAGTAGTGTTGTTAAATAATAAATTGCTTTATTCATAATATTGTTGTTTAAATTTATAACTATTAAAATAAACGTCAACTATTTTTATCATAATTTATAAATCACAAAATGGAATGCATCCTGAATCTTTGTACTTGAAGTATTGTAAATATAAACCAGCAGTTTACCTCCGTTTGCCCCGGTTGTTGTCATAACCGGAGATGCTCCCAGAACTTCAACACTGCATACATAGGCGGTTTTCGAATACGACTCTCCTGAAATAGATATTTCGTAATGATCGGTTACCCAGGTACTGCTAATATTACTGGTAGCGTTATTAACACTGCCACCGGTATTAATTACACCATAAGCAATTGGCAAAGAAACATTTGCAGTACCACTGGTAATTGTACCGCTTATATGTGTATTGCCGTTTTTATAAACAGTTACTGCATTGGCTCTGTGTGCATCATCTCTACCATTTCCAATCTCAAATAACGGGTCTGTAAGTACCCAAGACCCAGCAGTTCCACCGCCAACATTATATTGCCCAATTGCCAATGAATTATAGCTATTTGCGTGCGTGCGTTCCCCCATAGCAGTTGCACGCCAGCCACTTGCAACTGATTCCCAACCCATTGCAACAGACTGATAACTGCTTGCTTCTGTTGCTTGTCCCATAGCCGTGGAATACTCACCGGTAGCTTTTGTTCTCTGTCCCATAGCCGTGGCTTTATCCCCGGAAGCTAATGTTAAACATCCCATAGCCGTGGAATACTCACCGGTAGCTGTGGATCCATACCCCATAGCAGTGGAATAATCACCGGAAGATGTTGTACCATTTCCCATAGCAGTGGAATTTGATCCGGAAGCTGTTGTGCCAGATCCGATAGCTGTGGAAGTAGCACCAGAAGCTGTTGTACTATATCCCATAGCAGTGGAAAATTCACCAATGTTTGCATCATCCCATTGAGTTACATCAACATGCCCTGCTCTAAAAGCTGCTTTCTTTGGGTACCACATCATTCTTGTGCCTGCTCCCAGGTTTAATGCTGTTCCGCTATTATTAGTCCCTTGAAATAAAACGCCGTCATCACCCTTTACGTGTAGTGTTGCACTTGGTGTTTCGGTACCAATACCAACTTTATCAGTATTTGTGCTTAGTTTTACAACACTTCCGGCAACTGTCCAGCCACTTGTATTGCCGGCGGCAGCAGTAGTTTGTATTGTTCCGTCAGGGAATTTAAAACCACTTACAGTAGAATGAATTATTCCATCAACTTCAAGTTTTGATGTTGGATTTGCTGTACCAATGCCAATATTACCATCTTTAAGTACCGTTACTGCATTAGCTCTGTGGGCATCATCGAGACCATTTCCAATCTCAAATAACGGGTCTGTAAGTACCCAAGACCCAGCAGTTCCACCGCCAACATTATATTGCCCAATTGCCAATGAATTATAGCTATTTGCGTGCGTGCGTTCCCCCATAGCAGTTGAACGCCAACCACTTGCAACTGATTCCCAACCCATTGCAACTGACTGATAATTGCTTGCTATTGTTGCTTGTCCCATAGCAGTGGAATAACCACCGGAAGCTATTGTACCATCTCCCATAGCAGTGGATGCAAAACTGGAAGCTTCTGTATCACTTCCCATAGCAGTGGAAGCATCACCGGAAGCTGTTGTACCAGATCCCATAGTAGTGGAACCACCACCGGAAGCTGCTGTACTACCTCCCATAGCAGTGGAATAAATACCGGAAGCTGTTGTTTCATCTCCCATAGCAGTAGATGCAAAACTGGAAGCTTCTGTATAATATCCCGTAGCAGTGGAATTATTACCTGAAGCTTTTGTATAACCTCCCATAGCAGTGGAATATTCACCAGAAGCTTTTGATCCTTTTCCCATAGCAGTGGAATAAACACTGGAAGCTGTTGTACTATATCCCATAGCAGTGGAATAATCACCTGAAGCTGTTGTACCATCTCCCATAGCAGTGGAAACACGACCGGAAGCTGTTGTACTAAATCCCATAGCAGTGGAAGCAGCACCGGAAGCTATTGTTGCTTGTCCCATAGCAGTGGAGATATCCCCAATGTTTGCATCATCCCATTCGGTTCCATCAACATAACCTGCTCTAAAAGCAGCTTTCTTTGGGTACCACATTATTCTTGTGCCTCTTCCTTCTTTTGGTATTGTACCACTATCCAAAGTTCCTTCAAATAAAACTCCGTCGTTGCCGATTACATGTAAAGCAGCACTTGGGGTTGCAGTACCAATACCAACTTTATCAGTATTTGTGCTTAGTTTTACAACACTTCCGGCAACTGTCCAGCCACTTGTATTGCCGGCGGTTGGTAAAGTTACAGTATTTCCTTCCGAAATAGACAAGGCGTTACCTGAGAGTGAAAGCAATTGAATTTCGTTAGTCGCATCGGCATCGGCATCGTCAACTTTATCGTTAACTACGGTTTGTGCTTTAAAAGCATAGGGAACCGATGAGAGTTGTGTTGTGGCAAGGTGCGAGTAGGAACTTCCGCCTGCCGGGTCAATCTCAACTTTTGTAAAGATAACATCGCCCCAATCGGCCGGAGAAAAAGTCCCGGAGAGTTTTGTTCCTTCTCCAATTTTCAGGTTTACCAAACCAAAATTGTTGGTAGTAACCGTATGAGTTTCGGAATAAATTACCGATCCCGACTCAGAATCTCTTAATAGGCTGATTCGGAAACTTACCGTTTTATTGGCAATAATTTCGCCTGATGAATTACGTACTACTGCCTGATAATTAAACGAGGCGGGAACTTGTGCAAATCCGCAACTAAATATTGCAGTTGTTAAAAAAACAAGGAATAAAAGCTTTTTCATAATGTTATTGTTTAATTTAATATTAAATGGATTCATTTGTTTTCTGGGTTTGTAGTCATTCAAATTATAACAAAGAGTTAAAAGTGTCAACATATTTTATATACATTGTCATCAACTTTAGTACAATTGGGGTAGAGTAGGATAAATGCATCAATAGAGAATTGGCTATCAAAAGTAATATCTCCGGCAGGTGGGCATTGTGCCCCGGCTGTTACTATTCCAAAAATGGAAATTACAATAAGCATTAGTAACTTTTTCATGGCTAAAGTTTTTTATTGGTTAATTGTTTGGTTCTACAATAAAATCATAACTCAAAGGTATGGTGATATTAAAAAAATGACTTGCACTATTTGGTCAAATACTTGTTCTATTATTGCATTGGGCGGTTGGTTGATGGTTTTTAGGAGTTTGTTTGTCACGATTTTTGCAAAGCAAAAAATCGCGCCAAACCCGTGGGGAAGGGGATGTTTCTGTATCCCCGGGTTGCACCCGGGGTTATTAGTATGTCGGGCATGGTAATAGGC
>Ga0256831_1001066_pt1 | contig 14449 bp, 10 predicted proteins | sample 132544metaG_FD_189087 | JGI IMG/M metagenome (GOLD analysis project Ga0256831, IMG submission 189087) | Hydrothermal vent microbial communities from Lau Basin, Pacific Ocean - 132-544 | ecosystem: Environmental > Aquatic > Marine > Hydrothermal vents | place: Pacific Ocean: Lau Basin | collected...
ATATGGCTCAAAATCATTATGAAAACTTTCCGGTTGCTTCCCGGTTCCTGAAAAAAGAGCTTCGTTATCCGTTCAGTGCGGTCTATGCTTTCGCCCGCAGTGCTGATGATTTTGCTGACGAAGGTGATTTATCCGCCCAACAAAGGCTGACACTGCTGGATGATTTTGATACCGAATTAATAACTATCAAAAACAGTCTGCAGAACAATCTTAATGAGTATGAAACTAACAACCCTGTTTTTATTGCACTGATGGATGTAATCCGTCGTTTTGATGTACCGCTGGTTCTTTTTCAAAATCTGCTATGTGCGTTTAAACAGGATGTCGTAAAAACCCGTTACCAAAACTTTGAGGAAATTCTGGCATACTGTCAGAATTCCGCCAATCCCGTGGGCAGAATTTTACTGTACTTAAATAACAGCGCCGAAACAGATAACCTGCGGGCTTCTGACGCTATCTGTACCGGTTTACAATTAATTAATTTCTATCAGGATATCGCCCAGGACATAGATGAAAACGATCGACTCTACTTACCTGTGGATGAAATGAAAGCGATGAGCGTGAGTGTAGAAGACTTACGTCAACGAATGAATAACGCCCATACCCGGAGTCTGCTCAATTTACAAATACAACGGGCACACAGCATTTATATCGAAGGCCAGTACTTATGCAAAAACCTGTCCGGTCGTTTTGCCCTTGAAATAGCTATGATATACAACAGCGGCCTGCTGATATTGAATAAACTGGAGCAAAATACCCACAATATTTATTCACGTCCCCGTTTAAAGCCATTTGATAAACTTAAAATTGTCAGCAAAGGGATTATATGCCCCTATATTTAACTTGCTATCCTGACTACAAATAACGAAAATAAACCCATGCCAGATACCCTAAATAATACCTGTTCAGCTACTTCACTTTCTGTCCGGCGACGTCTGACTCGGGATTTACTGATTCTGGTGCTGCTGTTAATTTCATCATTTCTGATCTTATCCTATTTTTATTCCAATCGGATCCAGAAAGAAATAACCCTGACAGCGATTGATAATGCACAAAAAAGTGTAATTGACAAAAGGAAGCAGATTTTTTCACCCATCAGCAATAATCTGCTGCTGTCAAAAAAATGGGCTGAACTGGAATCTCTGACCCCGGAAAAACAGGATGTATTTAATAAACGCTTTATCCCTGTTCTGGAAACACTGCCGCAAATTTCTTCTGTCATACTGGCGACTTCAGATGGCAGGGAATATTTTTTTTCTAAAAAAGACGGCAACTGGTTATCCCGCTATATTCATTCGAAAAAAAATGAAAATATTGCAGTTATGCGTTTATGGAGTAGCAATAATAAACTCATAAAAGAATGGCATAAAAAAACCAGTTACCAGCCTCAGAAACGGCCCTGGTTTAAGCTGGCACAAACGCTTAATCAGAAAATACCAATCAAATGGACCACTCCCTATAATTTCTATACCCTGCAGACTCCAGGCGTAACCGGAGTAACCCGCTGGAAAGATGAAAACAATATCACCTACATTCTGGCCTTTGATGTGACTCTTTCTGATATTGCCCATTCTTTATCCAGTAGCGGGAAACAAAGCAGCAATATTGCCTATCTGCTCAGTCCGCATGGGGAAGTCATTTTACCACCGGGCAATAATCAATATCTTAAAGGCACACCTGAAAAAGGCAGTTTGTTTTCTCCCGGAGATGATTCTGGCAGTTATATTATTTTTGATTCAGTGACAGACTGGTTAAGCAAACAGCAGATTATGGATAAACCCATTGTATTTTCACGTAATGGACAACGCTGGTGGTACCAGATTTTTTCTCTGGATAAGCAATATCATTCTATCTATGCCGGAGTCATCGTACCCGAGAAAAAAATGCGCGAAATCATCAGGGAGAATATTCCCTTTATTTTTGGCGGTATTTCCATCATTTTACTGCTGGCTGTCAGTATGGCCAAAATTCTGGTTAAAAAATACGCTCACCAGTTAAAAGACCTTCCTAAAACAGCCCTGTCAAAACAAAATTTTGAAGATGAGATTTATGCTTTAATCCGTCAGGGTGAGGGGGAAACTCTGGAATTCAAATCGACCATGCGTAAAAATCTTAAAAGCGGTAAATTGGGTAAGGAGATTGAAATTGCCTGGTTAAAGGGGCTGGTTGGATTTATGAATACCCATGGCGGTATCTTACTGATTGGGGTAGATGATGAGGGCTCTATTCTGGGCATTGATGCTGACGAATTTAGCAACGAAGATAAGATATTATTACATTTTAAAAATTTACTCAGCCAGCATATAGGCCTGGAGTTTTCCAATTATATGAACCTAATTATTCATGAAATTGAGGGTAAAACTATTCTGGTTATTGAATGTGAGCGAGCCAACCGACCGGTATTTTTATATCATAAAAATGAAGAAGACTTTTATATTCGCAGTGGTCCAGCCAGTGTTAAACTGAGTATCAGTAAGGTACTAAAGTATATACAAAACCGTTATTAGGAACAGCCCTGAGTTATTGTGCTTCATCAAAGTCCATTTGGATACCAACAGCAATTCCCGCTCTTAAAAATTTGCCGTGATATCGACGGGCTTTACTCAGATCAGCGGTTTTTTTGATTACTATCCGTGCCCCACCCAGATTAAAAAACTTTTTTTCAACCTGCGCTTCAGAAAGTCGGGTTATACTGGCCAGGTTATGCAGTACCTGCTCTTTCTTAAAACCAGTGATAATCTCCCCCATAAACACCACGGAATAATTAACTTCTTTATCACTTGCTGACATAGAATAAACCCTTCTATTCACTTTGAATTCATTAAAATTTCCTGGATGATACAATCCTGAATAACTCAGTTGAACCTACTGCGAATGTCCAGATACGATTCAACTGAGTTATTTAAGATAATAATAGAACATCTGTACAGATTTTGTGAGATGATAGTGATTATTAAAAGATTTTATCGACTTTAAAGACCAAAAAGCTCAATTTATGACCCCAGACGAATATTGTCAGGAAAAAACCCAGCAAAGCAGTTCCAGTTTTTATTATAGTTTTTTATTCCTGAACCCAACTCAGCATCAGGCCATGACCGCACTTTATGCCTTCTGTCGTGAGGTGGATGATGTAGTTGATGAATGTTCTGATGCTGATATAGCGGCCAGTAAACTTAACTGGTGGCGGGATGAAATTAATGCCACCTTTCATGGTACTCCTAACCATCCGGCAGCCATTGCCTTAAAATCCAGCATTAAGCATTTTCCGCTTAAAAAAGACTATTTTCTGGAACTCATTAGCGGTATGGAAATGGACCTGCATACCACTCAATATGCCGATTATGAGGCTCTTTCCCTTTATTGTTATCGTGCCGCCGGTGTCGTAGGTTTACTGACCATAGAAATATTGGGCTATAAAAACCCGCAAACGATTGAATACGCCAAAAAACTGGGCACTGCGCTGCAGCTTATAAATATCCTGCGTGATGTTAAAGAGGATACCGAACGGGGCAGGTTTTATATCCCGCAGAATGAAATGCAGCATTTTCAGGTCACTCAGCAGATGTTGACAGGCAGTCATGAAAATGAACAGATTTTGAAACTGTTTGAATTTCAGGCGCAAAGAGCTGAGCAAATTTATCTGGATGCTTTTAAGCTGCTTGATCCAGAAGACCGCCATACCCAGCGCACGGGCATTATTATGGCAGAAATATATTTTGCACTGCTAAAAAAAATACAACAGCAACATTATCCGGTATTAAAAAAACGGCTTTCAGTCGCCAAATTGAAAAAGCTCTGGATAGCCTGGACAACGGCACGTCGTGAATACAAGTTGAGTCAAATCAGAAAGCAATGAAGTCAGCAGATAATACGGTCCATATTATAGGTGCCGGCTGGAGCGGTCTGGCCTGTGCCGTCGTTCTGGCAGAAGCCGGTATCCCGGTCGTCGTTCTTGAATCAGCCCCTCAGGCAGGGGGCCGAGCCAGAACCGTTCGTTATAAAAAATCGTTATCCAGTCTGACACTGGATAATGGCCAGCATATTATGCTGGGAGCCTATCATAATACCCTGCAGCTTTTCAGACGTTTAGGGATTAATGAGCAGGATGTTCTAATTAGACAGACTCTTGGCTTAACCCTGTATTCCACTGATCATCCAGTAATCAGCCTTAAAACCCCCGCTCTCCCGGCCCCACTGCACCTGATTTATGCATTGCTCAACTTTAACAACATCATCTGGCTGGATCGATTTAAAGTGATCAGAATGCTGATTAAGCTCAGGTTTCAGAAATTTAGACTCCAGTCTGATATTTCTGTGCATGAATTACTGCATCGTCATCTGCAGCCTGACATCATTATTCAGGCTTTATGGGAACCCTTATGCCTGGGCACTATGAATACTCCGGTTAAACAGGCTTCAGCGCAGGTTTTTTTACATGTTCTGGAAAAAAGCTTTAATCAACGAACACAGGCTTCTGATTTATTATTTTTTAAAACAGACCTGTCTTCAGCATTTTGTGAGCCGGCCGTAGCCTATATTAAACAAAAAGGCGGACAGGTTTTATTATCCCGGCGGGTCAGGAAGATTGAATCCATCAACCCCAGCCGTTCCGGTAGCCGCTTTATTATTCATACAAAAAACTCTCAGCTTGAGTCATCTCAACTGGTGCTTGCTACTCCGGCCCATATCACAGCACAATTACAGCAGCAAAATTTTAACTTAATACCGGCAGACAGCAGTTTAAATTTTTTTTATGAACCTATATGCACCATTTATTTACAATATCCGGAAAAGGTGCTATTGCCACAGATAATGAGCGGTTTTTTTGATAGCGTCAGTCAGTGGGCGATTGATCATAGCGTTAACCAGCAGCCGGGTCTGATAGCTGTAGTAATAAGCAGCAGCGGTAAGCATCTGCAACGCTCACATCAACAGCTGGCAGATGTCATCCACAATGAATTAAAACTGATCATAAATAATTTACCTCATTATCTGGACTATCAGGTTGTGATTGATAAAAAGGCCACATTTAACTGTCATGTTAATATTAATGCACAACGCCCAGATTTTATTACCAGCTGCAGGCATTTATATTTAGCCGGTGATTATACCAGTACTGGCTACCCTGCTACTCTTGAAGGGGCTGTAACAAGCGGAATTAAAGCAGCACATTATATTATTGGCCAACACTAATGGTAGCTGACTTATAGCTGAATAGCCGCCAGGACTTTACCCGATTAAAAAATATGACTACAATCACAGGCTAATAAACAATATTCAAAAGGACAGCATCCATGTACAACTACTGTGCACCGGAACAATTATTAAAAGATCGCGTTCTATTAGTCACCGGTGCAGGTGACGGAATTGGCAAGGCTGCTGCAAAACGTTATGCAGAATACGGAGCGACTGTCATTTTACTGGGTAAAACCATAGAAAAACTGGAACTTGTCTACGATCAAATAGAACAGGCCGGGCATCCGCAACCGGCTATTTATCCCATGAACCTTGAAGGTGCCAGTGCTAAAGATTTTCAGGACCTGCAACTGACTCTGGATAAAGAATTCGGTCGTCTGGACGGCATACTGCATAACGCGGCATTATTAGGGGTCCTAACGCCTATTGCCCAGTACGATATGGAGCAGTGGTCAAAGGTTATGCAGGTTAATCTAAATGCCCCCTATATACTCACTCGAATGTGTCTGCCTCTGCTGGAAAAGTCACCCACCTCATCGGTTGTTTTTACCACTGACGAGGTGGGTATTAAGGGCAAGGCTTACTGGGGTGCTTATGCCATCAGTAAAGCGGCTGTTAATAATATGATGCAGATCCTGGCCGATGAAATGGAAACTAATACCAATATTCGTTTTAATTGTATCAATCCGGGCAAAGTAGCCACAACGATGAGATCCAAAGCCTATCCAGGTGAGAATCCAGCAACTCTGGCAAAGCCAGAAGATATTATGAACAGCTATCTGTACTTAATGGGAGATGATAGTAAAGAACTCAATGGTCAGATAATTAATGCCCAGTCATAGTTGAATCAGATTTATACATATCGTGGATAAGTATAGGTTTTTCTACCCCGAAACCCTGTGCGTAATCCACACCCAGTTCTTTTAGAACATCAATAATCTCATCATTTTCTACATACTCAGCGACTGTTTTCATACCCAGAAAATGACCTATTTCATTAATGGATTTGACCATCGCCCGATCTTCAGGATTATGCGCAATATCCTTAATAAATACCCCGTCAATTTTAAGATAATCTACCGGCAGATTTTTTAGATAGGCATAGGAAGACAGTCCGGTACCAAAATCATCCAGAGAAAATTCACAGCCGATATCCTTAATCGCATGGATAATATTAATGGCATGATTCATATTTTTTATGGCCACTGTTTCGGTGATCTCAAAACAGATCCGTTCAGGAACAATGGGATATTGTTCAAACATAGCCCGAATAAAAGCCAGAAAATCCATATCATTTAAACTATGCCCGGACAGGTTAATTGCAACCCCGCCCATTTGTTCCAGTTGTTCAGGATGTTCCGCATACCATTTTAAAACATAATTAATAACCCATCGATCCACATCAACCATTTTATTGTACAGCTCTGCCGCTTCAATAAACTCTGCTGGCGGGCTGTGATTACCGTCTTTATCTTTTACCAGCAATAACATTTCATAATGAGGTGAAAGACTGGCCTCCATAATAGGCTGTAAACGCTGACAGCGAATATCAAGTCGATTGTGTTTCACCATCTGATCAATTTTCGTTGCCCATAATTGCAACTCCTGCCGATGATTCAACTCAATGGCATCGTATTCAAGAATATGTATCCGGTTACCGCCGGTTTCTTTGGCAATTATCGCTGCAGTTAATGCCGCATGGAGAAACATTCTGGATTCATTATATTCAGATACCATTACCACACCGATACTGGCACCCAGGGTAAAGCTCTTGTCATCCCAGACAAAATCAATGGAATTAATTAATTGCCGCTGCTGTTCTGCAAAATCTTTTAGCTCTTGCTCACTGTCTTCCGGTAATAAGAAAATAAACTCATCAACACCATAACGGGCAAACATCACATCACTGGCAATATTTTGACTAATTGCTCCTGAAATCTGTGCCAGGTATTGATCACCTGCCTCAAAGCCACAGGTATCATTTATTAAATTAAATTTATCAATATTGATAAAACACAGGCCTTGTCCCTGTCCCGTTTGTTTAATGCTGTCCAGTTGATTTTCAAAAAGACGTATAAATTCTTCCCGTCTAATTAAACCCGTTAATTTATCCCTGCTTAAATCTCTGGCCATATCATCATGAACATCTCCCAGAATGGCATAAAGACTTCTCTCAAGTAATGGTAATTCGAATTCTTTAGTCGGTGAAAGTCGTCCGTCATTTAACATTGAGACGACTTCAGTCAGAGTATATACACCCTGCTGTTTTCCCATACACCCTACAAAAACAAATACATTCTGATTGTCACTACCCCAGACAAACTGTAATCTGGATTTTTTATTCTGGCTTTCATAGGTAACGTAATCATTTACCTTAAGACGTTTTGCAATATGTTTATTATGCTGAGTTAAAGCATCCGGCACCGGCTTACCCATTCTTAAAATGGCGGTTTTGTCAGTCAGTGCATAGCCATTAATCAACAATTTAACAATAAAATCCTGATTTAAGGTAATAACAGCACCCTTTTTACTTGTTGTCAGGTATTGCTCAATTTTTTCAAACAATTTTGCATTAAACTGATCTGTTTCTATAAGCCCCTGTTTTAAAATAAACAGAATCGTTTCCGTTTCAATAAATTCTTCATTAACATTTTCATCCACACTCAATAGCAGCATGTCAAGCACCTGCAGATATTGAGCCCATTGACTGGATTCCCGTCCTTTGTCCAGATATGTGCTGACCAGTACCTGAATCCATTGATAGCTAATAAGATCCGCTATCACCGCCGGTATTGCTTTATCAGCTAGACGAATGGCCAGTTCATTGGCAACAATCTGCCGGACATCCCATATATCAATGACTTTATTAACATTCTTATTGTAATATTCTGTCTGAAGTTTAAGCAGTTGATTTAATACTTCGTGTACTTTTTCAAATATCTGCAGATCAGTTTTGAAATTTTTCAGAATATAAAGTACAAAACCTTTTGCCTTGCCATAAAAACGACTGCTTTCATTTTCAAATTCAATCATTGCCAGACGGTTCATGACTATTCGGGCAGGATTGGACCATGATTCAAAAATATCTTTATACAATAAGGCAACTTTAAACAGTGGGATCTGCAGCAATAATAATAACTGTTTAACGGGTTTGCCTAATAACTCGTCATTTGAAATAAATTCAAATAAACGAGTAATAATATCCCGGGTATACAGATATTCATTGATTAATTCCTGCGAATATTTCTGCTTAACAATCACTTTATCCAGTTCATCATTAACAATAAAAACGTCTTTTCTGTTGTTTAACACATGCCGTTCATGGCGTTTTTGAACCAGCGTCAGATCATCCATTAACAGAGCCAGTTGCTGCTGATATTCTTGTGAAGCAAAAAAATCACTGGCTGGTTCAATACTGCCGTCAATGGATTTAAAATTTAATAATTCTTTTAAGGTCTGATAAGTTGCAACCAGATTAATATTATTATCAATAGTACTTATTTCAGTTCTGTGATCTGCAAATTCCGGGCTAAACAGATGCACAGGATTAGAAGTAATATAGGCTGGCTGTGGCAGCTGTGTCTGAGGATAGCTCTGTGCTGTATGGGTATTCTGCTGTTCAGAGGATACAGAGGGTAAAGCGGATTCTGTTTCCGGTGTTTTAAGGATGGTTAATTTCTGTTTTTCAATAATTGGAAGAATATTATTGTCTATAAATATTTTATTAATTTCCTTATAAATATCAAACAGATGATTATTCATTATTTTTTCAAACTGTTGATACATAAGCAACACAATTTCATTATATTGAAAATACTGGTGCACAACCTCACCAAATTTCTTAAACAGCAGTTCAGGTGAATAAGGATGTGTCATTATGCTTGTTTCATCTATACCGTGAAGTACTGCAAGACGTTTTTTTAGGTGCGATAATTGCTGTTCAAAATAGGGTGAAATATTAACCAGTATCTGATTCACCGCCAGCCAGTTTTCAAAATCATCCTGGGCAATCAAATCCAGTTCACCGGTATTGCTTCCTGCTGATCCATTTATCTCCTGCAAATAACATTTTCTAAGTTCTTCTTCCATTAAATTGAGAAAGTCTGTCTTAAGTTTTGTTTTAACCTTATCAATAACTGTAATAGCATCAAAAAAAAGTAATTGACTGCTATTGGTTTTAGCCTGTTCAGCGTGTTCGAATAAAGCATCTCTGACTACTGGAAAAAATATATCGACATTATGAGAAAGATGCCTTAGAAAAACCTGCTGAACTCGCTCAAGTATCTGTTGTGAAAAAGGATCAGAGGAATTTTTTGACTGATTATTCAGATTCTGTTTAAGCTGTTCCCGACTTAGATTAATTAGAGCATTTATGGCTGGATTGTATATTTCTACCGCCAGGGCATCATCCAGAATCCGGCAGACCTTAATTTCCAGCTGATACAGCATGTCAATGGCACTGGGTTTTGTGCTGAATTTGATCTTAAGAAGCCTGCCTATAGAGAATTCATCCGGCATGGGCTGTTTTTCGGGCCACCTGAGAAACAGCCCGTCAAAACCAACATCCTCAACAATAAATGGCCACGAATGACCGTCTTTATCGTAAACAATGGCATCGACTCTAACAGGCGTCCGATGTTGGTTTCTTTTTTCCAAATGTTATCTCATTTTTTTTATGATCCCCGCATTTAATAATAGATGATAGTTAATTTTGTGCAAGCTATATGATTAACTATTATGTATTCCAAGTATTTCATTTTCATGGGAGTATTTCTGCTGTTTGGCATTGTCATTGCGGCGTTTATCAACCGCCTCAAGGTAGTTTTGATCAATATCCCCGGTCACATAATTGCCATCAAAAACTGAACAGTCAAACTCTTTTATGTCCTTATTACCTTTATGACAGGAAAGAATAAGATCTTTAAGATCCTGATAAATCAGCCAGTCAACGCCTATTTCTCTGGCTATTTCTTCAGTAGTGCGTCCATACGCTACAAATTCATCTGGTGAAGGCATATCAATGCCATATACATTAGGGTATTTAACCGCAGGAGAAGCAGAAGCAAAATACACTTTTCTGGCACCGGCATCTCTGGCCATTTTAACAATCTGGCTGGAGGTAGTTCCACGGACAATAGAATCATCCACCAGCAGTACATTACGGTTTCTAAATTCCAGATCCATGGCATTGAGCTTCTGTTTAACCGAACTTTTACGCTGTTTCTGTCCCGGCATAATAAAGGTGCGGCCGATATAGCGATTTTTCATAAAACCCTCTCTATAACGAACACCCAGAGCATTAGCCAGTTCCAGCGCGGAAGAACGACTGGTATCGGGTATCGGAATCACCACATCAATGTCATGCTCTGGATATTGCTGCATGATTTTTCTGGCCAGATGTTCCCCCATTCTTAAACGGGCTTTATAAACCGAAATATTATCCATTATTGAATCAGGACGAGCAAAATAAACATGTTCAAAGATACAGGGCGAGTATCGGGGATTATCGGAACACTGGTGCTTAAATACTTCTCCTTTTGCGGTAATCACCACGGCTTCACCGGGTTCGATGTCAGCTATCAGTTCAAAGCCCAGTACGTCCAGTGCCACACTTTCAGATGCAATACAATATTCAACCCCTTTTTTGCCTTCCCGCTTACCATACACTATGGGCCTGATACCATGGGGATCTCTGAAACCAACAATGCCGTAACCGCTGATCATGGCAACACTGGCATAAGCACCCCTGCAGCGTTTATGTACCCGGGAAATGGCATTAAAAACATCTTCTTCATTAATACGCAGTTTATGTAGAGTTTGAATTTCATGGGCAAAAATATTCAGCAGAACTTCTGAATCAGAGTCAGTATTGAGGTGTCTTAAATCTTCATTATAAATTTCTTCTTTCAACGCCTCTGCATTAGTCAGATTACCATTATGAGCCAGGGCAATACCATAAGGCGAATTAACATATAAAGGCTGAGCCTCAGCAGAGGATGAACTGCCGGCAGTGGGATAACGGACATGACCAATACCCATTTTACCCTGTAAGCGGAGCATATCCATTGATGAAAAAACATCTTTAACCAGACCATTATCTTTACGTAAATGAAGACGATTATGATCATAGGTTACAATACCCGCCGCATCCTGACCGCGGTGCTGAAGTACCGTTAAACCATCATAAAGAACCTGATTTGCATTGGATTTAGCAACAATACCAATAATGCCACACATAATGTATACACCCAGTTAATAATGAATTTTTGCAGCGATATGAGGCGGCAGGAAGTCCTTCATCAGCTCTGCAAGTTGTTGAAAATGAGAAATTAAAACCGATTCTTTCCACCAGGGATCCTGCGGAACAAGAGTAAAACCGGCCAGTAATACCAGAACGCCTACAATAAGAATACCACGGGCAATTCCAAATAACATACCAATAGCCCGGTCAGTACCGGAAAGCCCGGTTCTGTCAACCAGACCAGCTATCATATTGGCGACTAATGCCGACAGGATCAGAGTAATAATAAATAAAATTGCAAAAGCAACCATAGCCAGAATAGAGGGCGGCAGATTAAGATAGGAGTCAATAAATATTGCCATCGAATGCATATACAGCAGGCTCACCCAGACAGCCAGAACCCAGCCCGCAAGCGCCATTGCTTCACGCACAAAACCACGCACCAGACTAATAGCCGCAGAAATGGCAATTAAGACAATAATAATATAATCAGGCCAGATAAGTGACACTTATTATTCTCAATAATTTATAAGCAGAGTATATTATCATAAATAGTGGGTCAGGATCAGATTTTATACTTTACAATAATGGTTTTATTTAATTTAAATTTCTGTTCAATTTTTTTCTGGATAGCCAGCAGTTGATCATATTTTAAATAAGGCCCTACCCTTAAACGATAGCGTTTACCTTTAACTGTGGAAACAGATTCAATATAGGCTTTATAACGTTGTTTACGTAATTTATTCCTGAGCAAAAAAGCATTTTCCTTATTACCGAAGCTGGCAATCTGCAAGGTATAAGCCGCCGTAATTTTTTTGCTTTGCGGCGCTTTGGCTTTTATAAAGACAGTAGCTGGTGGACTTTCGACCGGCGTTTTATTTTGATTAATATTAACTCTTTTACTGACCTGTTTTACATTCTCATGGACCGTTTTTTTAATAGCTGAATTGCCTTTGGCTTTAACTGACAGATATTCAACAGGACGGGATTCAACCGGCTCTGGTGCCGGCATGGTTTGCAGAGGCTTTATTTCCGGCAATGTTTTATTCAGTGAGGGCGGTACCGGTGGAATATTACTGCCATAGATAGCCTGCTGCGAGTCAGTGCCGCCATTTAACAGCAAGGGAATAATAATAACCCCTAATGAGACCAGTACAATCGCACCTGTAATACGCTGTTTAATATTAATCCCGGTCGGTTGTTTATTGTTATCCATTAATCCAATTCTTCTTTAAAAATCTATAATCTGGCTCATGACTGTAAGTTACGCAAAGCATCTGACACAGTAAAAAACGAACCCATAATCAGTAAATTGTCTGTCTGATTTTCGGCTATATTATATTCTTTAGCGGACTTTTTATTAGCCTCTTCAAAATCACTATAGGCCTGTTTAAAATCAGCAAAACATTTTATTTCAGTATTCGGTCCGGTAATTTTTTGCAGTATCTGCTTTAGTTCATCTGCAGGCATGGCCCGGGGACTGTTCAGCTCAATTATACGCCAGCTGGCAGCAACCGGCAGTAAACAGGAAAGGACATTTATTATATCCTTATCTTTAAGCATACCTGCAATAATATGAAACTTTCCCGGAACAGTTAAATCATCAATTGTGGTCTTTAAAACCCTGGCAGCCTGAACATTATGAGCCACATCGGCAATGATCAGAGGCCTGGACTGAAGGATCTGAAAACGCCCGGAAATTTGTACCGATAAAAGTCCCTGCTTAATGTCGGCCTGTGTCACCGGCCATTGCAGCTTTAATAATTTCAGAATAAACAATACATTAGCAGCATTTTTTAACTGAATATTACCAGCCAGTGCCGGCAAAGGCAGATTATAATGTGCGTTAAAAGGACTGCCCTGAGCAGGAAGCCAGTCCCATTGCTGCTCTCTTAGACGATAGTTGTAATCCTTACCATACTGATAAAAGTCCAGAGACTGCTGATGAACTTTTTCTCTGATACTGTCAATTAAAGGCTCATCACCATATATTGCCGGTTTATCCCGCCGATAAATCCCGGCTTTTTCCAGTGCAATAGTATTAAGATCATTACCCAGCCAGTCCTGATGATCAAAGTCCACCGTCGAAACAAAAGCCACATCCGGATCAATAGCATTGACGGCATCCAGTCTCCCTCCCAGCCCGACTTCCAGAATCACAATATCACATTGCTGCTGATAAAAAACCTCTACCGCAGCCAGAGTAGCAAATTCAAAATAAGTGAGAGAAATATCATCTCTGACTTCATTAATACGGGTGAAGGCATCACAAATTAATATATCCTTTACCGGGACCTGATTGATACAGATACGTTCATTATAGGATTGAAGATGTGGCGAACTATACGCACCGACACAATAACCAGCCTGAGTGAGTATTGAAGACAGTAAGGCAATAGTAGAACCTTTACCATTGGTTCCTGCAATGGTAATGATGGTAAAGGGGTATTTAACCGACTGACGGGATGGATGATAAATATCCGGATACAGCCGCTGCAGAACCAGTGCTACCCGATGCAGGCCCAGATCAATTTCTGACGGGTGTAAAGTCTCCTGCCAGTCCAGCCATTGCTGTAATTGTGTAAATGTGGACGGGTCAGACACCCTTATTCATTAACATGGATAATACATTAACCAGTGTTTTACCCATATCATGACGGGTGACAATAATGTCCACTGCCCCATGTTCTAATAGAAATTCACTGCGTTGAAAGCCTTCCGGCAATTTTTCATGCACAGTTTGCTCAATTACCCTGGGGCCGGCAAAACCGATTAGTGCTCTGGGTTCGGCCATATTAATATCACCCAGCATGGCAAAACTGGCTGAAACACCACCCATGGTCGGATCGGTCATAACAGAAATAAACGGCAGTCCCTGGCGTCGCAGCTTGCCCAGTGCCGCACTGGTTTTAGCCATCTGCATCAGGGAGAAAAGCGCTTCCTGCATTCTGGCACCACCACTGGCAGAAAAACAGACCAGGGGCAAATCATTATCAATACAATGATTAACAC
>Ga0256831_1001067_pt1 | contig 14437 bp, 7 predicted proteins | sample 132544metaG_FD_189087 | JGI IMG/M metagenome (GOLD analysis project Ga0256831, IMG submission 189087) | Hydrothermal vent microbial communities from Lau Basin, Pacific Ocean - 132-544 | ecosystem: Environmental > Aquatic > Marine > Hydrothermal vents | place: Pacific Ocean: Lau Basin | collected...
ATAGCCTACCTAAAGGCAAACCAAAAGGGAGGCAATAAGCTATCCACCGAAAGGAATAGGGAATTAGGAAAGGAAAGGTTTGAAAGGTATTTCGAGGAATACCTAAAGCGGTTAGAGGCAAAAAGAAGGAAACCGGTAAAGGAAAGAAAGGTTTACCTCTTAGGGATAGGAAATAAAGGGATAAAAGACCCTCTATGGAGGGAGATAACTTTATGGCAGTATCCAGAGAAGGAGAAAAAGACCGAACCCACTCAAGAGGGTAGGGATAACTTGCTGATAAAAACTCGGACAGATAGGGAATTATCTATTACTCCCGAAGGGAATGGTAGGGAGGGGGATGGACTAAAAGGTCTGCCAAAAAAACGAGAGGGGAAAGAGTTTGAAACAAAATTAGGGACGACGGGGGTGTCGCATAAGCGACAATTGTTAGAAACACAACCACAAATGGTAGAGTTTTACGGAAAAATCCGTTCGGTGGAGGAGGTAGAGAGGATAAAACCGCTCGTGGTGGGTAGGAGAATAAACGCCGATAGTTGGAAGCTGTATGAGGAAGCCTTTGAAAGGTTGATGTTGAAAGGGATACCGGTATGGGGAGGAAAAGAAGAAGACCTTAAAGTGGAAGAGGAAAAGGAAAAGCCATTAATAGGTGAAAAGTTGCTAAGACTTATAAAGTTCCTTTACGTGTATAAGTTCCAACAAGTGGATTTGAGAAAGAAACCCACAACGGGTTATGTTTTGAGCCGACCGGCGGTTAAAAGTTTGGATTTAGGAGGTTGGGGAAGATACGCCTTTGCAGTTTATGAAGTGTTAAAAGATTTGAAACTGATAGATAGTGAAACAGAAGTGAGATTTCCGAAATACATACCGGTGTATGGAGTGGAGGAAATAGAAATAACCGATTTGGATTATGAGGAAATAGCAGAAACCAATTCGGATTTGGAAGAGGAGATAAACCAATATGTTGAGGAGATAAATACAGAAGAAGATACCGGAATGGACGAGGAAGAACTATATAGCCTTATTTGGGGAGAGGAAGAGGAAGCAAACCTTAAAGAGGAGGAAATAAAGAAATCCAATTCGGAAGATTCACAAAAAGAAGTTTTAAGGCTTAGAAGATATATAAAGACCGATTTGGAATTTTTAAGTAGCGAAGAAAAAGCTAAAGTTTTACAAAAAGTGAAAGAAGAGTTTGGAGATTTTGAAACAATCGAAGATATAGTTAACCATTTGGAGAAAACCGGCGATATAGCGAAATTAAAGGAATTAAGCGAATTGATACAAAAAGTTATTTTCTTCGGAATTTGAAGTTTGTTTTTTCAACAAAGGCGAGGCGAGGCGAGGCGGCGGGTTCAAATTAGAATATTAGTATTCTAACTTTGCCCCGCCGCGGCAAAGTGAAAAATAACCGAAACGGCAAAGGTTAGCAAAGGTCTTCCCAAAACTCAAACCAATCGTCTCGGTAATCTAAAAGGCGTTTTAAAGTGATAATGTCTCTACCAAGAGTATATAGGGAAAAGGAATTAAACCATTCCTCGTAAGGTAAGTTTTTCTTTTTAATTCTCTATAACCGAAATAAAGAGCTATTAAACCAATTAATAAAGCACCTAATCCGTAAACAATAATTGCGGTTTCCATTATTATCCCTCCTTATTAGTTAATTTACTTTCTTTCTAAATTCCTTATAGATTACGTGAATGCTTTTACGTGTTAAAAAATTTATTGCTTTTCCCATAAACTGAAATTTCAAATATTGTTTTTGTTTATAAAAAATTGAATTAAAAATTTCTGAAAGGAATTAAATTTTCGCATATAATATGGATTCAATAAAAAGAAATTCCGTATATTGATTATTAAAATTTCTCTGAAGTTTAAAATACATTAACTATTATGAACGGAGAAACCCTATTGATAAGTAATACAATTTCTCTAGAGGATTTAATTTCTCCTTTTAGAGGGAATGTTGAGGTTAAAATTGGTATTCATGAAAAGGAAATAAATCAATTTTCAAAAATTTTGGTTTATGATGCGGTACAATATTTGCCTTTTTGGTATAACTATTTAAAAAATAAAGGGTTTAATTTTAGATATCATATTGTGATATATTTTGATTCTAATAAAAAAAAGAATAACCTGGTTGTATCACATGTGGGATTGCTTTTTTTATATAGAAAGAATTTAAATATTAGTAAATTAATAAATAAAGTCAGAACACCTCATAAATATTGTAAATATTGTGGTAAAACTTTAAAGGATTGGGGTGGAAAAAAGCATTTAATGCATCCTGAAGGTAGTTTAATATCAGATGTATGGAAGCATTTGAATATATCTGAAAATGATGTAATTAATAAAGAAATACCTGAAAAAATTATACCTTTTATACAAAAGGTTTTTGGTGAATTAGAAATAATAAAAGGCTTTAGAAAAGTTTTTCGTAGTGAAAATATTTTTTCTGAGATTAATAAAATTAATAGTTTACCTACAAAATATTTAAATAAGTTAATTCAAGGAGATATATTAGATGTTCTAAAGAATTTTCCATCGAACTCTATTGATATGATTTTTATTGATCCTCCATATAATATTAATAAAAATTATAGGGAATACACGGATTATAGGGAGGATTATGTAGATTGGGTTATTAGTTGGTTAGAAGAATGTTTTAGAGTTTTAAAACCTGGAAGAAGTTTATTTCTATTGAATATACCTCTTTGGCAACATGAAATATTACCTAAAATTTTAGAAAAATATTACTTACAAGATTGGATAGTATGGGATAATCCTGCCGAACCAAAAGGTAAACTGATTCCAGCTCATTATTCTATTTTATGGTTATCTAAAACAAAGGAAGTTTTTGTGAATGAAATTAATGAACGGCAAGATCATTTAGATTTTTGTTTGCGGCAAAATTGTAGAAGAAAAAGAGCATTGGAGGGAGTAAAAGACAAAATAGAAGTTAGGAATGTTAGATGGGATATCCATAGAATAAAGCATAGGTTTAAACGTTTAGATCATCCTACTCAATTACCTCCAAAATTATTGGAATTTTTAATTAAATTGACTACCAACGAAGGAGATATAGTCTTAGATCCTATGATGGGAGTTGGTACTACTCCTTATGTGGCTAGAAAACTAAATAGAAATTATATTGGAATAGATATATCGAATTATTATGTAAAATTAGCTGAATTAAGATTAAAAGGTTTAATTAATTTTGAAAAATTAAGTAATATATCTAAAAAAACTAGTTATACAAAAAAAGAGATTCAATTAAAAGTAGGTGAATTCTTTTTAAAAGAAGGATATATACCATCTTTAGAAGAATTTTGTAAAAGATATAACTATAATATCGAAGAAGTAAAAAATGTATTTCCTAGTTGGTCTGAAGCTACAAAGTACGCGAAAATTATAGCAGACACTTTACAAAATGTAAAGATGTGAAATTTAATTAAAATATAACTTTCTTGAAAATGTGTATAGACACTTTCGAAGATTTTATAAAAATGAATACTTTCTTTTTATCCCCTTCTACTCTAGCTAAATACTTAAATATTGAATTTCCTAACACGGTTAAAGAAAATGAGAATTTGGAAGATTTAGAAATCTTTTATAAAAAATTTTTATTTGATATTTCACAAGTGGAAAATTCTAGGCAGCTAATGGAATTATTAAAAAGTAATGTTGAATATATAGATAAATTTATCAAATTTACTATCTTTTCATATGAAAAATTAGGACGTTTATTATTATTTTTAGATTATGAATATAATTTGGGAAATATAGCTATTTTTAGTCCTTTAGGAAATTTGATCGAGCAGTGTAAAGGTAGATCTAAAAGATTACCAAAAACTAGTAATTTAATAAAACAGAAATTGGATGAGTGTAAATCTTTAATTTCTTTATTGTTAGCTAAGTCTTTTTTTTCTGAGCTTGTTTCTTATTTAGAAAGGAATATACATGATAATTCAGATTTATTTCCCTATATTTTATCTGAGATAAAATTTAATTATGAAGAAACTAGTAAAGGTTTAAGAATTTTATTATCATTGGTAAAAAATGATAGTAAGCAATTGAATATTTTAAGTAACTATTTAGGGGAAATTTATACTATTTTAAATAGAGGAACACAGAAAGCTTATGCTGGTTATGATTATGAGAAAATACTTTTAATTTTTCTACAAAAAAATGGAGTTGTAGCTGAAATAACCAAAAGTAAAACTAAAGAAGAGAAAGATGAAATAGAAAATCTGTGCAGAAACTGGGATATTTACATACCAACAAAAAGAAATCCAAAAATTATTATAGAAGTTATGTACAATTTAACTACTAGTAGTGGACAGAGTGATAAGATTCAAGAAATTAAAAAATGCTATTCAGAAATGAAATCCCAAGATATACAAGTGATTACTGTCATGGATGGTGCCGGCTGGATAGCTAGAACATCAGATGCTAGAGAACTGATTGAATCTGAAATACCTGTTTTTACTTTTAATAAAGACTGTTTGGAAAACTTAGTTATTTATATCAGAAATTATTTTGGAATGGTTTAAATGATAACAGAAAAAAAATCAATATAAACTTGTAAAAGATTTACAAAGTTTCTATATGAATTATGGATATGGAATCTTTTAGGCCTTTTTATTCCTTTTTCAATATATAAGAAAATTTTTAAGTCTTTAATAAAAAACGAAGCCGAAAGATTAAAACACGAGATAGAATTACCGCAACTTTTAAGTTATTTAGGAATACCTTTTTACTATTCCCAAAATTACATAAAAGCGAATGTTCCTTGGAGGAAAGATAAAAATCCGAGTTTTATCGCTCATAAAAAGAATGGGAAATGGCTTTGGTATGATGCTGGAAGAAATGAAGGTGGAAGTGTTATAGACTTTGTAAGCCGTTATTTCGATTATTCCTTTAAAGAGGCTTTAGAGTGGTTAGAGGAAAACGAATTGGATATAAAACACTCCCGGATAAAGGCAAAGAAATTACAGGAGGTGAAAGATGTAAGCGTTCTAAGGCTTAGAAAACCGGACGAGGATAAAGAAGGTTTAAAATGGCTTACCGAAGTATGGAAATTAAAACACTTACCCCCCTATATTTGGATAGGCGATTTAAGACTTAGAAAGGAAGTAATAAAGGAGACGGAGAAAGGCTTTCCGGAGATTAGGAAAATAGAGCAAGATTACCTAAACCCGGTGTTGGTATTAAAAACAGACCAAGCCGTATTTTGGAGGGATATAAACCCCTCTATATCTAATAAGAGTTGGATAACTTCTAACCAGCCGGTGGTGATAGAAAATCCGAATTCCCAAAACCTATATGTGGTAGAAGGATTAACAGACTATATAACGCTATACCAAATTGACCCGGAGGGAAGTTTTCTAATACTCGGAAGTGTAGCGAATGCAGATAAGGTAATTTCCTACCTAAAAGAACAGGAGAAGAAAGGGGTAAACATAATTTTGGCTTTGGATAACGACGAGGCGGGAATTTCCACCACTAAAAAAATACAGAGGAGACTTAAGACTTCGATAAATCTATCTAAGGCTTATAAAGGTTTTAAGGATTTTGCCGAGTTTTACCTAAATGCGGATGCAGAAGACTTAAACAAATTTAGGGAAAAATTGGAAAAGGAAATAAAAGAGATTAGAGATAAAAAACAACAAAGAAAAAAAACATCGAGAGGTTTCGGATTAAGTCTTTAATTTTTGTATGGAAATATATAGGAAGAGATGCGATGGAGAAATCAATCTAAAACATTGGAAAAATTAGGAGAATGGTTTTTTCATGCTGGTTTGCTTTTCCTCGGAGGATTGGTTATCCAACCTTTTGTTAAGGGAAATAATTCTCTAATTTGGAAAGGCTTAATGGCTATTCTTATATCTGTTCCATTAGGAGCAATATTAACATGGATTTCCGAGAATATAAAAAGTGATAAGGAAGGATAGATATAATCCCCTCCTTAGGAGGGGATATTATTATGGACGGCTGGATTGCTGGATTAATTGCCATTCTAATTTTAGGTTTTCTCGGTTTGGCTTTAGGCTTTATTGCTTTATATCAACAGAATAAAACACATCTAAAAAAGCACTCTTAAGGTTTTTGCAAAAATACAAAAACTTTAATATGTCAAGTTAGGTGCAAAAACCCCCCATTTTTAGGGCTTTTTGAACCAAAATTTTAGATTTCTTAAAAATTAAGAAAAAAATTTGAACTTGACTTAGTTTTGGAAATTAACTAATATTTAATGTTGACTCACAAGCGGGGGGAAAGTTGTGATAAGGAAACTCATAAAACTAAGTCTTCTAATAGAGATATTAAAGACTTAGGTCGTTATACCCCCGCTTGTGAGTCCGTCGCCGGGTCTAAAGAGGGAAGGCGAAAGCCTCCCTCCCCGGCGGCGACAAAAAATCAAAACCCCGATGGAAAAATCCTCCTAAAAGGGATAACAGAGCTTTGGAATTTCTACGGGAAGTTTTTAGCCTCGATAGAAGGTAAACCCGATAAGGTTTTATTTAAGGGGAGAAGAACACCTAACCATTTCCATATAGTGGATATATACAAAGATGGAAAACCTTATATAAGGAGAATATTTCAATCCGACGCAACGGCGAGCAGAGTAATATCCGAATATGTAAGGTCGGGATATTCAATTCTCTACCGGGGAATTTTCTACATTCCAAAAGAGGTTTGGAAAGAGTATAAAAAACGCTACAAGGAAGTAAAGGAAAATCCCGGCTTAAGTTTCAAAATATTTGAACTCTCCAGACTCGTTAAGTTAGGAGATAGCGTTCTTATAGATTTTGATGGAGTTTCAGAAGCGGATATAAAGCGAATAGTTAAATATCTGCATAAGCTCGGTATTTATCCCGAAGTATGGTTATCCGCGTCTGGAGAAGGTTATCACCTATATATCCACCTTATTTACAGAGTAATAAAAAAGAGGAAGGTTGAGGAGGTAGATAGTTTTAACGGAAAAATAAAACAAGTAGTAGATGAAGGAAAGTTTTACGAATTTCCATACGCAAGCGATTACCGGTTGAAGTTTATAGTTGAAGCCTTAAAAGAACTTTGTGAAAGGTTAAAAATTCCTTACGATAGCATTTCGGCAAAAAGGTCGGTATGGCTTGAAGGATTGTATAACCCACTAAAGGGTGGAAAGTCGGTAAAAGTATTTAACGGAAGAACCCACCGCGTAGATAAGGTTTACAAAAAGTTAGAACCTTTATGGAAAGCCTATTTAAAGAAAAAGGTCTATAAAGGTTTTGTAGTAAAGAGAAAACCTACTAAAGGTTTTGCGGAAGTAAAAGCAGAAATAGAAAACACATTAGCCTCTAACCCGGTTGATTACATACAGGCGAACCTCAAAAATGGAACCATAACGAGATTTTTAAATGCCGGCTACGACTTTGAGGAAGTGGGAAGGATATTAGCCTCCTATTATGAAGGAGATGAAAAGGCATTCTGGAGAGCGTGGAGAAAAGCAGAGGAACATATCCGGTTAACCTTTAAACCTTTAAAACCATCTAAGAAAAAATCGGAAGAGGAAAGAAGACATAAACATTATTGGGAATACATACCGAAAATTAAGAAATGTCTTGAGGAAGGAATAACCTCTGCATATGCCATAAGTAAAGTTTTGGGAATACCTAAATCGTCGGTATTAGAGATATTCCGCCGTTTCAGTAAAGAGCAGATACTGAACCAAACGGAGGAGGTAATAGCCTACCTAAAGGCAAACCAAAAGGGAGGCAATAAGCTATCCACCGAAAGGAATAGGGAATTAGGAAAGGAAAGGTTTGAAAGGTATTTCGAGGAATACCTAAAGCGGTTAGAGGCAAAAAGAAGGAAACCGGTAAAGGAAAGAAAGGTTTACCTCTTAGGGATAGGAAATAAAGGGATAAAAGACCCTCTATGGAGGGAGATAACTTTATGGCAGTATCCAGAGAAGGAGAAAAAGACCGAACCCACTCAAGAGGGTAGGGATAACTTGCTGATAAAAACTCGGACAGATAGGGAATTATCTATTACTCCCGAAGGGAATGGTAGGGAGGGGGATGGACTAAAAGGTCTGCCAAAAAAACGAGAGGGGAAAGAGTTTGAAACAAAATTAGGGACGACGGGGGTGTCGCATAAGCGACAATTGTTAGAAACACAACCACAAATGGTAGAGTTTTACGGAAAAATCCGTTCGGTGGAGGAGGTAGAGAGGATAAAACCGCTCGTGGTGGGTAGGAGAATAAACGCCGATAGTTGGAAGCTGTATGAGGAAGCCTTTGAAAGGTTGATGTTGAAAGGGATACCGGTATGGGGAGGAAAAGAAGAAGACCTTAAAGTGGAAGAGGAAAAGGAAAAGCCATTAATAGGTGAAAAGTTGCTAAGACTTATAAAGTTCCTTTACGTGTATAAGTTCCAACAAGTGGATTTGAGAAAGAAACCCACAACGGGTTATGTTTTGAGCCGACCGGCGGTTAAAAGTTTGGATTTAGGAGGTTGGGGAAGATACGCCTTTGCAGTTTATGAAGTGTTAAAAGATTTGAAACTGATAGATAGTGAAACAGAAGTGAGATTTCCGAAATACATACCGGTGTATGGAGTGGAGGAAATAGAAATAACCGATTTGGATTATGAGGAAATAGCAGAAACCAATTCGGATTTGGAAGAGGAGATAAACCAATATGTTGAGGAGATAAATACAGAAGAAGATACCGGAATGGACGAGGAAGAACTATATAGCCTTATTTGGGGAGAGGAAGAGGAAGCAAACCTTAAAGAGGAGGAAATAAAGAAATCCAATTCGGAAGATTCACAAAAAGAAGTTTTAAGGCTTAGAAGATATATAAAGACCGATTTGGAATTTTTAAGTAGCGAAGAAAAAGCTAAAGTTTTACAAAAAGTGAAAGAAGAGTTTGGAGATTTTGAAACAATCGAAGATATAGTTAACCATTTGGAGAAAACCGGCGATATAGCGAAATTAAAGGAATTAAGCGAATTGATACAAAAAGTTATTTTCTTCGGAATTTGAAGTTTGTTTTTTCAACAAAGGCGAGGCGAGGCGAGGCGGCGGGTTCAAATTAGAATATTAGTATTCTAACTTTGCCCCGCCGCGGCAAAGTGAAAAATAACCGAAACGGCAAAGGTTAGCAAAGGTCTTCCCAAAACTCAAACCAATCGTCTCGGTAATCTAAAAGGCGTTTTAAAGTGATAATGTCTCTACCAAGAGTATATAGGGAAAAGGAATTAAACCATTCCTCGTAAGGTAAGTTTTTCTTTTTAATTCTCTATAACCGAAATAAAGAGCTATTAAACCAATTAATAAAGCACCTAATCCGTAAACAATAATTGCGGTTTCCATTATTATCCCTCCTTATTAGTTAATTTACTTTCTTTCTAAATTCCTTATAGATTACGTGAATGCTTTTACGTGTTAAAAAATTTATTGCTTTTCCCATAAACTGAAATTTCAAATATTGTTTTTGTTTATAAAAAATTGAATTAAAAATTTCTGAAAGGAATTAAATTTTCGCATATAATATGGATTCAATAAAAAGAAATTCCGTATATTGATTATTAAAATTTCTCTGAAGTTTAAAATACATTAACTATTATGAACGGAGAAACCCTATTGATAAGTAATACAATTTCTCTAGAGGATTTAATTTCTCCTTTTAGAGGGAATGTTGAGGTTAAAATTGGTATTCATGAAAAGGAAATAAATCAATTTTCAAAAATTTTGGTTTATGATGCGGTACAATATTTGCCTTTTTGGTATAACTATTTAAAAAATAAAGGGTTTAATTTTAGATATCATATTGTGATATATTTTGATTCTAATAAAAAAAAGAATAACCTGGTTGTATCACATGTGGGATTGCTTTTTTTATATAGAAAGAATTTAAATATTAGTAAATTAATAAATAAAGTCAGAACACCTCATAAATATTGTAAATATTGTGGTAAAACTTTAAAGGATTGGGGTGGAAAAAAGCATTTAATGCATCCTGAAGGTAGTTTAATATCAGATGTATGGAAGCATTTGAATATATCTGAAAATGATGTAATTAATAAAGAAATACCTGAAAAAATTATACCTTTTATACAAAAGGTTTTTGGTGAATTAGAAATAATAAAAGGCTTTAGAAAAGTTTTTCGTAGTGAAAATATTTTTTCTGAGATTAATAAAATTAATAGTTTACCTACAAAATATTTAAATAAGTTAATTCAAGGAGATATATTAGATGTTCTAAAGAATTTTCCATCGAACTCTATTGATATGATTTTTATTGATCCTCCATATAATATTAATAAAAATTATAGGGAATACACGGATTATAGGGAGGATTATGTAGATTGGGTTATTAGTTGGTTAGAAGAATGTTTTAGAGTTTTAAAACCTGGAAGAAGTTTATTTCTATTGAATATACCTCTTTGGCAACATGAAATATTACCTAAAATTTTAGAAAAATATTACTTACAAGATTGGATAGTATGGGATAATCCTGCCGAACCAAAAGGTAAACTGATTCCAGCTCATTATTCTATTTTATGGTTATCTAAAACAAAGGAAGTTTTTGTGAATGAAATTAATGAACGGCAAGATCATTTAGATTTTTGTTTGCGGCAAAATTGTAGAAGAAAAAGAGCATTGGAGGGAGTAAAAGACAAAATAGAAGTTAGGAATGTTAGATGGGATATCCATAGAATAAAGCATAGGTTTAAACGTTTAGATCATCCTACTCAATTACCTCCAAAATTATTGGAATTTTTAATTAAATTGACTACCAACGAAGGAGATATAGTCTTAGATCCTATGATGGGAGTTGGTACTACTCCTTATGTGGCTAGAAAACTAAATAGAAATTATATTGGAATAGATATATCGAATTATTATGTAAAATTAGCTGAATTAAGATTAAAAGGTTTAATTAATTTTGAAAAATTAAGTAATATATCTAAAAAAACTAGTTATACAAAAAAAGAGATTCAATTAAAAGTAGGTGAATTCTTTTTAAAAGAAGGATATATACCATCTTTAGAAGAATTTTGTAAAAGATATAACTATAATATCGAAGAAGTAAAAAATGTATTTCCTAGTTGGTCTGAAGCTACAAAGTACGCGAAAATTATAGCAGACACTTTACAAAATGTAAAGATGTGAAATTTAATTAAAATATAACTTTCTTGAAAATGTGTATAGACACTTTCGAAGATTTTATAAAAATGAATACTTTCTTTTTATCCCCTTCTACTCTAGCTAAATACTTAAATATTGAATTTCCTAACACGGTTAAAGAAAATGAGAATTTGGAAGATTTAGAAATCTTTTATAAAAAATTTTTATTTGATATTTCACAAGTGGAAAATTCTAGGCAGCTAATGGAATTATTAAAAAGTAATGTTGAATATATAGATAAATTTATCAAATTTACTATCTTTTCATATGAAAAATTAGGACGTTTATTATTATTTTTAGATTATGAATATAATTTGGGAAATATAGCTATTTTTAGTCCTTTAGGAAATTTGATCGAGCAGTGTAAAGGTAGATCTAAAAGATTACCAAAAACTAGTAATTTAATAAAACAGAAATTGGATGAGTGTAAATCTTTAATTTCTTTATTGTTAGCTAAGTCTTTTTTTTCTGAGCTTGTTTCTTATTTAGAAAGGAATATACATGATAATTCAGATTTATTTCCCTATATTTTATCTGAGATAAAATTTAATTATGAAGAAACTAGTAAAGGTTTAAGAATTTTATTATCATTGGTAAAAAATGATAGTAAGCAATTGAATATTTTAAGTAACTATTTAGGGGAAATTTATACTATTTTAAATAGAGGAACACAGAAAGCTTATGCTGGTTATGATTATGAGAAAATACTTTTAATTTTTCTACAAAAAAATGGAGTTGTAGCTGAAATAACCAAAAGTAAAACTAAAGAAGAGAAAGATGAAATAGAAAATCTGTGCAGAAACTGGGATATTTACATACCAACAAAAAGAAATCCAAAAATTATTATAGAAGTTATGTACAATTTAACTACTAGTAGTGGACAGAGTGATAAGATTCAAGAAATTAAAAAATGCTATTCAGAAATGAAATCCCAAGATATACAAGTGATTACTGTCATGGATGGTGCCGGCTGGATAGCTAGAACATCAGATGCTAGAGAACTGATTGAATCTGAAATACCTGTTTTTACTTTTAATAAAGACTGTTTGGAAAACTTAGTTATTTATATCAGAAATTATTTTGGAATGGTTTAAATGATAACAGAAAAAAAATCAATATAAACTTGTAAAAGATTTACAAAGTTTCTATATGAATTATGGATATGGAATCTTTTAGGCCTTTTTATTCCTTTTTCAATATATAAGAAAATTTTTAAGTCTTTAATAAAAAACGAAGCCGAAAGATTAAAACACGAGATAGAATTACCGCAACTTTTAAGTTATTTAGGAATACCTTTTTACTATTCCCAAAATTACATAAAAGCGAATGTTCCTTGGAGGAAAGATAAAAATCCGAGTTTTATCGCTCATAAAAAGAATGGGAAATGGCTTTGGTATGATGCTGGAAGAAATGAAGGTGGAAGTGTTATAGACTTTGTAAGCCGTTATTTCGATTATTCCTTTAAAGAGGCTTTAGAGTGGTTAGAGGAAAACGAATTGGATATAAAACACTCCCGGATAAAGGCAAAGAAATTACAGGAGGTGAAAGATGTAAGCGTTCTAAGGCTTAGAAAACCGGACGAGGATAAAGAAGGTTTAAAATGGCTTACCGAAGTATGGAAATTAAAACACTTACCCCCCTATATTTGGATAGGCGATTTAAGACTTAGAAAGGAAGTAATAAAGGAGACGGAGAAAGGCTTTCCGGAGATTAGGAAAATAGAGCAAGATTACCTAAACCCGGTGTTGGTATTAAAAACAGACCAAGCCGTATTTTGGAGGGATATAAACCCCTCTATATCTAATAAGAGTTGGATAACTTCTAACCAGCCGGTGGTGATAGAAAATCCGAATTCCCAAAACCTATATGTGGTAGAAGGATTAACAGACTATATAACGCTATACCAAATTGACCCGGAGGGAAGTTTTCTAATACTCGGAAGTGTAGCGAATGCAGATAAGGTAATTTCCTACCTAAAAGAACAGGAGAAGAAAGGGGTAAACATAATTTTGGCTTTGGATAACGACGAGGCGGGAATTTCCACCACTAAAAAAATACAGAGGAGACTTAAGACTTCGATAAATCTATCTAAGGCTTATAAAGGTTTTAAGGATTTTGCCGAGTTTTACCTAAATGCGGATGCAGAAGACTTAAACAAATTTAGGGAAAAATTGGAAAAGGAAATAAAAGAGATTAGAGATAAAAAACAACAAAGAAAAAAAACATCGAGAGGTTTCGGATTAAGTCTTTAATTTTTGTATGGAAATATATAGGAAGAGATGCGATGGAGAAATCAATCTAAAACATTGGAAAAATTAGGAGAATGGTTTTTTCATGCTGGTTTGCTTTTCCTCGGAGGATTGGTTATCCAACCTTTTGTTAAGGGAAATAATTCTCTAATTTGGAAAGGCTTAATGGCTATTCTTATATCTGTTCCATTAGGAGCAATATTAACATGGATTTCCGAGAATATAAAAAGTGATAAGGAAGGATAGATATAATCCCCTCCTTAGGAGGGGATATTATTATGGACGGCTGGATTGCTGGATTAATTGCCATTCTAATTTTAGGTTTTCTCGGTTTGGCTTTAGGCTTTATTGCTTTATATCAACAGAATAAAACACATCTAAAAAAGCACTCTTAAGGTTTTTGCAAAAATACAAAAACTTTAATATGTCAAGTTAGGTGCAAAAACCCCCCATTTTTAGGGCTTTTTGAACCAAAATTTTAGATTTCTTAAAAATTAAGAAAAAAATTTGAACTTGACTTAGTTTTGGAAATTAACTAATATTTAATGTTGACTCACAAGCGGGGGGAAAGTTGTGATAAGGAAACTCATAAAACTAAGTCTTCTAATAGAGATATTAAAGACTTAGGTCGTTATACCCCCGCTTGTGAGTCCGTCGCCGGGTCTAAAGAGGGAAGGCGAAAGCCTCCCTCCCCGGCGGCGACAAAAAATCAAAACCCCGATGGAAAAATCCTCCTAAAAGGGATAACAGAGCTTTGGAATTTCTACGGGAAGTTTTTAGCCTCGATAGAAGGTAAACCCGATAAGGTTTTATTTAAGGGGAGAAGAACACCTAACCATTTCCATATAGTGGATATATACAAAGATGGAAAACCTTATATAAGGAGAATATTTCAATCCGACGCAACGGCGAGCAGAGTAATATCCGAATATGTAAGGTCGGGATATTCAATTCTCTACCGGGGAATTTTCTACATTCCAAAAGAGGTTTGGAAAGAGTATAAAAAACGCTACAA